>ERZ837380.2618-NODE-2618-length-18619-cov-5.994829_pt1 | contig 18619 bp, 16 predicted proteins | sample MGYA00519685_ERZ837380 | MGnify/ENA primary metagenome ERZ837380 (study PRJEB31850, sample SAMEA3708817) | human gut metagenome | biome: human gut; feature: human-associated habitat; material: faeces | place: China | collected 2014 ...
ACTGAGCGCTTCCGGACATTCCGTGGCATATACGAGAGCGCTGTCGTATTTTTCGGCGGCTGCCTACTGCCAGGACGCGACGGCGGGCATTGCCTGCTACCGTGTGATCGCGGATTACGAGGAGCATTTTGAGGAGAAAAAGCAGCAGCTGATGGAGAAGCTGTTCTCCCTTGTGAAAACCATTTTTACAGCGGAGCGTATGCTGGTGAGTGCAACCTGCGAGGAGTCGGAGATCCCGGCGGTGACGCAGGCGTCGGCTGCATTGAAAAATGTATTGTATGTGCCGGATCAGCCGGGTAAGAATCGCTCTATGCCGTCCTATCCGCTGGCAAAAAAGAACGAGGGATTTATGGATGCATCCCAGGTGCAGTATGTGGCGCGTGCTGGAAATTATGCCGCACACGGCTTTTCCTATCACGGGGCGCTCCGCATCTTAAAAGTAATTTTAGGATACGATTACCTGTGGATCAATGTCCGCGTCAAGGGCGGCGCTTATGGCTGCATGAACGGATATATGAGGAACGGAGATACGTATTTTGTGTCCTACCGGGATCCGAATCTCTCTGCAACGAATGAGATTTATGACGGCATTCCGGCGTACCTTGAGAAGTTTGATGCCGATGAGCGCGAGATGACAGGATATATCATCGGAACGATCAGCGATATGGACACGCCGATGAACCCGAGCGCGAAGGGTGCGCGTTCGATGACAGCCTATCTGCAGGAGCTGGACTACGAGACGCTTTCAAAGGAGCGGAGCCAGATTATCGGGGCACAGCCGGCGGACATCCGCGCATTGAAGCCTTTGATTGCGTCGGTGCTCTCAGACGGCAGCCTGTGTGTGATCGGCAATGAAGATGTGCTGACATCGGAAAAACAGATGTTTGAGACACTTGAGAGCCTGACCTGATGCGGGGCGGGGAAAACAGTACAGAAACGAGGAGAACGATGAAAGATAATTTTAAATCCGGATTTGTGACGATTATAGGAAGACCGAATGTGGGAAAATCGACGCTGATGAATCATCTGATCGGTCAGAAGATTGCTATCACGTCGAACAAGCCGCAGACGACCAGAAACCGCATCCAGACCGTGTATACGGATATGGAGCGCGGACAGATTGTGTTTTTGGATACGCCGGGCATTCATCAGGCGAAGAATAAGCTTGGAGAGTATATGGTGAATGTGGCGGAGCACACGCTTTCGGAGGTGGATGTCATTCTCTGGCTGGTGGAGCCGTCCACGTTTATCGGGGCAGGCGAGCAGCATATCATAAAGCAGCTAAAGAAGACGAAAACGCCGGTCATCTTAATTATCAACAAGGTGGATACCGTGGAGCGGGAAAAGATCCTGGAGTATATCGATGCTTACCGCAAGGTGTTTGATTTTGCAGAGATCGTTCCGGCATCGGCGCTCCGGGAACAGAATCTGGATACGGTTGTGGACGTGATTTTCAAGTACCTGCCGTACGGACCGATGTTCTATGACGAGGAGACGGTTACAGACCAGCCGGAACGCGCCATTGTCGCGGAGATTATCCGTGAGAAGGCGCTTCATGCTCTGGATGATGAGATCCCGCACGGCATCGCGGTCTACATTGACCGGATGAAGGAGCGGAGAGGGCAGAGCATCATCGACATCGATGCAACGATCGTCTGTGAGCGCGATTCCCACAAGGGCATCATCATCGGAAAAGGCGGTTCGATGTTAAAAAAGATCGGATCGAACGCCCGCTACGAGATGGAGCGGCTTTTGGATACGCAGGTGAACTTAAAACTGTGGGTGAAGGTGCGCAAGGACTGGCGCGACAGCGAACTGATGATGAAGAACTTCGGGTACAATAAAGACGATATCTGATACTGCCAATTTTTTGCTGGTATAATGGCGGAGCCATCGGAGAACCTAATCTTAGAGGCGGGAAGCGTCAAAGAAACGGAGGATATGCCGATGGAGGAAGCCTGGAGAGACTTTTTAGTATCAGGAAGAGTGACTGATTACCTGCGCTACCGGAATGCAGTGGATGTGCAGGAGAGCAGTAATATTTTGGCGGGGGAAGAGCAGCCGGATGGGAAACAATATTGTGGTGACCGGGATGGTCTTACAGGTAATGCCGATTGGCGAATATGACAAGCGGATTACACTGCTGACAAAAGAAAGAGGGAAGATCACAGCATTTGCGCGGGGAGCGAGGCGGCCGAACAGCCAGCTTCTCGCAGCTGCCAATCCGTTTTGCTTCGGAGAGTTCGAGCTGTTCGAGGGAAGAAGTGCTTACACGCTTGCCAGAGCGACGATTCAGAACTATTTCCGGGAGCTGACCGGGGATTTTGATGCTACATATTACGGGTTCTATTTTCTGGAATTTGCGGATTATTATTGTCAGGAAAATAACGATGAGCGCGAGATGCTAAAGCTTTTGTACCAGTCGCTGCGCGCCCTTGCGAGCAGTGCCTACGACAACCGGCTGGTGCGCGCGGTGTTTGAACTGAAGGCGCTGGCGGTAAACGGCGAGGCTCCGAATGTGTTTTCCTGTCTTTCCTGCGGCAGCAGGGAGCATCTGACCTGGTTTTCCGTCAAGCGCGGCGGGATTCTCTGTGCAGAATGCCGCAATGAGGCGCCGGATGCGGTGGAATTGAATGAATCCACCGTCTATACCATGCAGTACGTGATCTTGGCGCGGATTGAAAAATTATATACGTTTTCCGTGAGCGGGCAGGTGCTGGAAGAACTGACCAGACTTTTGCGCAGCTATTTTGGCGTGTACGTGGGACACGCCTTTAAGTCGTTAAAGATACTTGAGGATGCGGAAAAGGTTGAAATCATGTTTTTAAAATAGTATAATATCACCGATACTTTTTCAGAAAGAATGGAGATTATGTGATGAAGAGATTAGTGTGCACGGTCTGCAGTGTACTGTTGTGTGTGGGACTTCTCTCCGGATGCGGTACCTCGCTGGAGGGAGAGGAAAGTGTCGTGTACGTGGGAAAGAAAGGCGTGATAGAGTCGCTGGATGTGGAGTCGCTCGATCAGTCCTACTACGATGAGACGGAACTGAAGTCCTATGTGGATGCAGAGGTGAAAGATTACACCGCGGAGCATGGCAAAAATGCAGTCGAGGTGGAGAGCCTTAAGGTGGAAGACGGTGTGGCGAAGCTTAAGATGAAGTACAAGACACCGGAGGATTATACCGCGTTTAACGGAATTGAACTCTATCAGGGGAAAGTCGTTGCCTCTCTGGCGGCAGGATACGTCTATGACGGGGAGTTCGCCCGCGTGGAGGAAGGCAAGGTTGTGGGAGCTGCCACAAAGCAGGATATTTACTCTGAGGATGATCTGAAAGTGGCTATTATCCGTGCCAATACAGATGTGAAAGTGGACGGTGAGATCTGCTATGTCTCCTGTCAGAATGTGAAGCTGACTGGAACCGACAGCGTATCGATCCGTGACGGATATTATCTTGAGACGGGAAGTGTGACGGCAGCTGTGGATGTGACCGGGCAGGAGAACACCGGCACCGAGCAGCTTCCGGGAACCGAACAGGCGGAAATGACCGGGGAGACGGTGCATACGGATGATACCGAGCAGACAGAGACGGCGTCCGGCGACGGCTCGTTCGAGACAGACGTATATACTTTCATTGTTTACAAATAAACATATCACAATATAACCTAAGAAAGGCGAGGAATTTAGAATGGAAAAATCAATGGACAAAATCGTGGCGCTGGCAAAATCAAGAGGTTTCGTATATCCGGGATCGGAGATTTACGGCGGACTTGCAAATACATGGGACTACGGCAATCTTGGCGTCGAACTGAAGAATAACGTCAAGAGAGCATGGTGGCAGAAATTTATTCAGGAGAATCCGTACAATGTCGGTGTGGACTGTGCGATTCTGATGAATCCGCAGACGTGGGTGGCTTCCGGACATCTCGGCGGTTTCTCGGATCCGCTGATGGACTGTAAGGAGTGCCATGAGCGTTTCCGCGCGGATAAGATTATCGAGGACTACGCGGAGGAGAAGGGCATCACCTTACAGAGCTCCGTAGACGGATGGACACAGGAGGAGATGAAGAATTTCATCGAGGAGAACCAGGTTCCGTGCCCGAGCTGTGGCAAGCACAATTTTACAGACATCCGCCAGTTCAACTTGATGTTTAAGACATTCCAGGGCGTGACCGAGGATGCAAAGAACACGGTTTACTTAAGACCGGAGACAGCACAGGGTATTTTTGTAAACTTCAAGAACGTACAGAGAACATCCAGAAAGAAAGTTCCGTTCGGTATCGGCCAGATCGGTAAGTCCTTCCGTAACGAGATCACCCCGGGCAACTTCACCTTCCGTACCCGTGAATTTGAGCAGATGGAGTGCGAGTTCTTCTGCCAGCCTGGCACCGACCTGGAGTGGTTCGCCTACTGGAAGGACTTCTGCAAGAACTGGCTGATCTCCCTGGGCATCAAGGAAGAGAGCCTGCGTCTAAGAGACCATGAGCCTGCGGAACTGGCATTCTACTCCCGTGCCACCACCGACATTGAGTACCAGTTCCCCTTCGGCAACGGCTGGGGGGAGCTGTGGGGCATTGCGGACCGGACCAATTACGACCTGGGCCGCCACCAGGAGGCCTCCGGCAAGAGCCTGGAATACTTCGACCAGGAAAAGGGCGAACACTATATCCCCTATGTCATCGAGCCTTCCCTGGGCTGCGACCGGGTAGCCCTGGCCTTCCTGTGCGAAGCCTACGACGAGGAGGTTGTGGGCCAGGACAAGAAGGGCAACCCCGATATCCGCACCGTGCTGCACCTGCACCCCGCTCTGGCCCCCTTCAAGGCTGCCATCCTGCCCCTGAGCAAGAAGCTGAGCCCCAAGGCCGAGGAAATCTATCACATGCTGCAAAAGGACTTCATGGTGGACTTTGACGACGCCGGTTCCATCGGCAAACGCTACCGCCGGGAAGACGAGATCGGCACCCCCCTGTGCGTCACCGTGGACTTCCAGACCGTGGGCGACGAGAACACCCCCGCCGACAACTGCGTCACCGTCCGTGACCGCGACACCATGGAGCAGGTGCGGATCCCCGTCAGCGAGCTGAAGGATTACATCGCCAAGAAGTGCGAATTCTAAGCAAAACAGCCAAAAAGCATCCCGGGAGAGCAATTGATATGTACCCAGTTTTCTGGACACCGTTATTTGAATTGAACAATTAGTTTCACATCATGGATGCTTCCCGGAATTTTACGGGAGGCATCCATTTTGTTTTGGCTTGAATTCTTCTGTTGTTATAGTAATCAATATAGTCCGAGATTGCTTTTGAGAAGACCTCAAATGATATGTACCCCCAATACTGGGTGTCCAGAATTGGGGGTACATATCATCCGGTGGGGCTGTTCTGAGCGACTGTATTTTTATGGGTTTCGTCGGCGCCGTGTTTCGTTTTTTTAAGTTCTCCCATGCGGTCGTCCGCTCTGCCGCCAAAAGGGCGCTCAGCCTTTCACGCTGCCCATCATCATTCCGCGCACAAGCTGTTTTTGAAAGATCAGATACAAGATCACAATGGGAATGGTGGAGAGCGCCAGGCCCGCCACAAGAACCGACCACTCGCCTGATTCCTGCCCTTTCAGCGCCAGCAGGCCCACGGGGATCGTTTTGATCGCGGTCGTTTCAATAAAGCAGAGGGCGAACATCATCTCGTTCCAAACATAGCGCGCGCACAGCAGGGCCGTCGTCGCCAGCATCGGCTTACTCAGCGGCAGCATCACCTGCAGCAGCACCCGCAGGCTGGAGCACCCGTCGATGATCGCCGCTTCCTCGATCTCCCTCGGGATCGTGACAAAATGAGACCAGATCAGAAACGTGGAAAACGGGATCCTGAAGGCTACATAAGGGATGATCAGAGCCAGACGTGTATCGTACAGCCCCAAAAAGGACAAGATCTTGTAAAGCGGGATCAGGCTTACCATCGGGGCAAGCATCATACCGCTGAGCACAAACATCAGGAGAACCCTGTTCAGCCTGAAGCGAAAGCGCGCCAGCGGATAGGCGAGCATACTGGATACGGCCACGCACAGGACGGTTGCTGCGATCGTTGTAAAAATACTGTTGACAAAATACCGCGAAACGCCTGACCGCCATGCCGTAAGATAATTTTCGATCTTCCAGACTTCGGGCATGGCAAAGGGATCCAGCAGCATTTCCCGCGTGGATTTAAAGCCGGACAAGAACATCCATAAAAAGGGCAGCAGCTCTACAAGCGCCAAAATTGCCAGAAAAACAAATGCCAGCGCGTGTAAAGCCCGGTTCCCCTCCCGTCCGCGCATGCGCGGCGCGCGGTTCGGCATCACTTTAGCCATTTACTCTTCCCTCCTACCCGTACCGGAAATGCGCATCTGTATCACGGAAAATACAAATGTAACAAAAAACACCATTGTGGCGATGGCCGAGGCATAGCCCATTTCGTCGTTGCGAAAGCCTGTCCGGAACAGATAAGTGCCCAGCACCTCCGAGGATCGGCCCGGGCCGCCGCCCGTCATGATATAGATCTCGTCGAACACCTGAAACGCGCCGATGATCGTTATCATGCAGTTTACCAGAATGATCTCCCGGATATTGGGGATCGTGATATGGATAAACCGCTGGAACGAATTTGCGCCGTCTATGATGGCGGATTCATATAAATCGGCCGACACGCCCTGCATCGCCACCAGAAACAGCACCATCGTATACCCAAAATACTGCCATTGCGATACGGCGATCACGGAAAAAACAGCCGTCCGGGTGTTGCCCAGCCAGTCTGTGGCAAGCATCCCCAGGCCAAGCTTTTCCAGCAGAGGATTCACGATGCCAAAAACAGGGCTATAGATCGTCTGCCACAAGATACCCACCACCGTCAGAGAGATCATTGACGGCAAAAAATAAACCGTTCGGAAAAAGGGCTGGGAGCGGCGCATCCATTTTTCTTCCAGCAGCGCGGCAATGAGCATAGAGCCGCCCACCTGAAAAACCAGCGAAATGACGGCATACCAGAGATTGTTTTTGAATGCGACCCAAACCGTCTCGTCCGAAAGCAGACGCGCAAAATTCGCCAGCCCCACAAAATCCCACTGTGTGGAAAAGGAACTCCAGCGAAACAGCGCATAAATAAAATTCAGCACGATCGGCAGAAAGACAAAGGCGGTAAGAAGCGTCAGCGCCGGCAGCATATACAGCAGGATCGCCCGTTTTTTGACATATAACATTTTTTTCATCTCCGATTGTGTAAGTTTCGGCTTAACCGCACTGCCCCGGCGGGCTCTGCCTGCGGATCAGGCGCAAGGCCGATGCGCCGCATATGCGGCGCATCGGTCCTGCCGCGTGAAACGTCAGCCCTCTTCCCGGACTGTTGCGGCGATCTGCCGCGTTTCCTCCATGATCTTTTCCGGCTCCTTGCCATCATACAGCAGCTGGAAATTCTCCAGCAGCTTATCGCAGACGCGCGCATCGGTAGCGGTATCAAGATACTCCGAAAAACCGTTGCTCTCCTGTGCTACATATTGAATAAAGGACATTTCCTTTTCGCTGGTATTCTCCTCGGTAGAGCTTCCCGTAACCACCGGCGTCAGCCATGTTTCCGCGGGCAGGCGCGTCTGGTTTTCCTTTGAGGTGAGGAATTTCAAAAAGTCTACGGCAACCTCGGGATGCGCCGATCGTTTTGAGACCATGAAGAGATCCGCCGCCCCCACAACGGTGTTGGTTTTGCCGGGCGCGCCCTCGATTGCCGGGAACGGGAACCAATCCCAATTCTCGTCGCCCATCTTCTCGCTCATGGGATCGAAATTGTACAGGCCGGTGTAGTACATACCGCCCTGGCCGGACGCGAACAGTTCCGTCGCCTGATCGTCCGTCATGCTGTTGATATTCTGGTTCAGATACTGCTTTTCGTACATATCCTGCATCAGGGCCAGCGCGTTTGCATAGCCGGGATCCGTCCACTCGCCTGTCGCGGCATTATAATCCCGTGCGCGGGTCTCCTCGGGCACCATCTGTTCAAACAAAGCCGTAAACCACCAGGCAGAGATCCACGGCTGCGCGTTGCCGCAAAGCATCGGGGTGTAGCCGGCGTCCAGCAGCTTTTGAGAAACAGCCTCCAGCTCGGCCCATGTTTTGGGAACGGACAGCTCCAGCTCCTTGAATATTTTGGTATTGTACATTATCGCGCCGCCGGTGAAGCGGAACGGAACGCCGTAATCTGCGCCGTCTACCACGCCGTTGTTCCAATAGACCTCAGAGATTGAATCTTTCCATTCCGGGTCGGCCTCCTGATAAGGCGTCAGATCGATCGCCGCCCCGGCCCGCACAAACTTGGCCGCGAATTCTCCGGACCAGGAATAATAAATATCCGGCACGTCGCCGCCGCCCATCATAACGCGCAGCTTTTCTTTCATCGCCTCGTCGCTGGCCGTATCGATCCGGATCGTCACATTCGGATGCATCTGCGTATATTCGTCCGCAAGGCTTTGGAAATACGCCGCTTCATCCTCGCTGGGGAAGCGATGGAGCCAGCGCAGATTCACTTCTTCGCCGGTGATCTCGCCTGTTTCCAGATAATGCTGCACGTCGTTTGCAGCGACCGCCGACTGCGCTGCGGAACCGTCGGTTCCCGTAGCGGCGGAGCTTGACGTTCCGGAGCAGCCGACCAGACATCCGGCCGCCACGCAAAGCAGCGTAAAAACCGCCAATGCCTTTTGAAAACGGATAAGCTTGTTTGATTTGATCATTTTTTTTCCTCCTTTTGCTTTTTCATACGATCAGCCATACCGCCCCGAAAGAGGATCCCCTCCCGCAGGGGCGTATGGCAGGACGCCGATTTGCTTTGTCCGCTCAGTAGCGTTCCACCTCTTTGTCCGCGCCGCCCACCGGGTATGGCAGGCCTCTGCCGATTGAGCCGTAATACGTACAGTTTTCCGATGCGAACCGCGTGCCCGCCCAAAGACATGCCATCCAATCGTCCTTTGTACACGGCTTTAGCCCGCAGCGTACAGCCGCCTCCACAAGAAATGCGGCGAGAAACGAATCTCCGGCGCCCATGGTATCGAGCACCTGTATCTTCGGCGCAGCGCAGAAAAACGGATCTTCGGCATTTTGTACATAGGCGCGCACGCCCCGTTCGCCCAAGGTTGCCAGAACATAGCGGCAGCCTGCAAGGAACGCCGTTTGGACGAGCTGCCCGATCTGCTGTTCGCTGCGCTGGCTGCAGGAAAAGAATGCATAGGTGCAGAAGGGCAGGATCTTCAGCGCGAGTTCGTCTAATTCTTCATCGCCGAAATCATACGCGAGTTTCACACCGTTTTGATGCATCTTCTCAAATTCCCGCGCGTTCATACGGGAATATCTGTCCGATACGGTGATATCGTGCGCCTGCAAAAAAGCGAGATCCAGCTCCGTCAGCTCGATGGGGTGGCGCGCGGTAACGCCGCCCCGGTTGCCGCCCGCAAACACGCGGTCTCCGTCCTTCAGTGTTGCCACGGCCATGCCGCAGCGCTCGTGATAGAAGCGGCAATGCGAAAGATCCACACCTGCCTCAAGCGCGAACGCGTAATTTGCACCGGAATAAAAATCCGGGCCAAAGCATCCGATAAACGAAGTCTGTGCGCCGAGGCGTGATGCAAATATACTTACGTTATACTCGTTGCCGCCGGGATAGGCCCTTCCCTGATGCTCGTAGCAATCCACAACATTCAATCCCACACAGGCAATGCTCACCTTTGCTTTTTTCATATCCGTTCTCTCCTTTCCAGAATCATGCCGGCCCATGCGCAAAGCGCCGCAGATGCAGCAAACGCACATGGAATTTCGGCACGGCCAGAGCCAGACGTCCCTTTAAGAGCATCGGCTGCGGCGTTCCGTCAATGTCACGCTGTTTTCCGCCCTTTGCACATGCTTTTCCAGAGATCGCAGCTTACCCTTTTGGGAAAGCGGGATGCTTTACCCGTCTCCTCGGAATGCCGCGCCGGACGCCCTGCGCGCAGGGACACGCTTCTTCTCCAGGCCCGGCGCCAGAAAAAGCACCACAGCAAAGCGCAGCACGCATGCAAATGTGAATAAGAGCTGATATTTATCCAGTTCAAACCATACGATCTGCAGCCGCCCGCCGCCGATGGCTCTGTCGATCAGGCCCATCACCGTGCCGCCGCACAGCGTGGCCATTCCTTGCCCGAAAACCATCGAGAAGACAGAATACAATGCAACATAACGGTGTCGCGCTTCATCCGGCGTTTGCGAGATCATCATATGCTGATTCAGCAGCTCTACAACGCACCATACCGTTCCCCCCAGACCGTAGAACAAAACCGGAATCAGCAGACGACCCGGCTCTGCAAACAGCCAGAGCAATCCGATCACGCCGATCGCGCTGAACGCAACATAAACGGTATTTCTGCAGCCAAAGCGATCGATAAACCTGCCCCACAGCGGGAGCGCGAAGATCGTAACGGCGTAGTACAAATAGTTGCAGCCGATCGTAAATTGCGTAAAGGTCATCCCTAAAGGGCCCAGACAATATTTTGCATTGAAGGGCGAAGCAAGATAATAGCTGAAATTCCATGCCACCCAGAACAGCACACAGCGCACAAAATTCTTGTTGTGTAAAATCTCCCGCAGCGTCAGCCTGCCCGCTGCGCGCATTTGTGGCGCGGCATCGCCGGTCGGCTCGGCTACGTGCCCGGTTATGCATGCATCCGCAATGCTGCCAAGGCCCGCAATGCCAAACACAAGCACATAGTTGTACGGCGCGAGGATGTGGTCCAGCAGCAGAGAGATGAAAAACCCGCAGCCAAGATCCGCAATTATGCCAACGCGATTGCGCGCGGAAAGGTAACGCCCTAAAATGTGCTCCGGCACAACAAGCCCCAGCAGCGTGGTGAGCGTGATATTGACAAGCGCTCCCGAAACGGCCGCTGCCGCTCCCATCAGCAGAACCACCACAATGGGGTGCATTTCAGCCGGGAGCAGCGCGGCAAGCCCGATCACGATCCACACAAGGCCCCGCACGATCCCCGCGCAGCGATACAGCGCCGTTTTGCGGCGCAGACGCCCCAGAAGCCCGGAGCCCGCCAGCTGGAACAGCGCGCCGAAATAAGGCAGGCTCATAATCAGCCCATATAAAAAGTCGCTTGCATGCAGCGCGCTTAAAAAGCCTGTGAACGGCGCTTCCGTGGAGATCATCAGCCAGACCGAGCTGAATACCATGCCGGCTGTCAGCAGAGAAAGATTTCTGCGGACAGCATCGTCTGCGGTCAAATCGGCGGGAAACAGGGAAAAGCCGATAAAGAACCGTTTTTGTCTCTTCAAGTCCCGCGCATCCTTTCTCGCACCGCGCCGCAGGGGCTCAGTACTCTACCTGCCACATATAACGGCGTACGGAAGTGTCGTGTTGGCGGATCTCTCCCAGTTTTTTGAGGTAACTGCCCAGCACCCTGCTTAGCACAAGGCCGCTGAAATAGCCGCGCACGCTTTCGGGCAGCTTGTCCATTGCCAGCTCGCGCGCGTCCAGGATCCTGTGGTTTCCGGCATGCTGCTGCAGGAAGCGTTCCACGCGCTCGTCCAAAGGACGTGTTGCGCCTTCGCTTTTGAGCAGCAGCATCGGCAGCGTGGGGCTGGTGGTTTCAAACGGACCGTGAAAATATTCGCCCGAATGCACCGTCGGGGAGTGGATCCACGAGATCTCCATCAGGCTGCAGATGGAGAAGGCATACGCCGCTCCATAGGCAGGCCCGCTGCCGATCACATAGATCGTATCCTTTTCCGCGTATTCCTTTGCAAATTCATCCGCACTGGATGCCGCTTTGCACACAGATTCCCGCATTACGTCATCCAGCACACGCAGGCCCTCGCGCAGATCGGCATAGTTTTTGCAGCCTTCCGCCTGATACAGAAGCTCTACGGCAAATTCAAACAGCTTGACCGCATTTCCCTCCGTACACGGCAGCGCATCGCTGTTGCGATATTGTACCATATATTTGCCCGCCCGCGCAAGCGCATAATCCGCATCGCCAAGGAAGGCCGGGTCGCCTGTAAACGCTACTGTCTGCGCGCCGCGTTTTGCCCCCGTGCGCAGCGCCTCCACCGTCTCCGGCGTGCCGCGCAGCGAGCACGCCACTACAATGGAGTGCTCTGTACAGGCAGCCGGCGTTGCATACACAAACTCGTTGCTGGTAAGAAGCATGGTCTTCAGACCTTTTGCCTCTGTCTCCAAAAAATATTTTGCCGACCAGCAGGCCGCTTTGGATCCGCCGCACGCGACAAAGAAAATGCTGTCGATCGTATTTTTTGATAAGATATCCCGAACAATTTCTGCAATTTGCATGTTATTGGTGCTCCCTTCTCCTGTTTTTGCGCGTCAATATGGAATTTTGTGCATGTAACGGCGATCCTGCTCGCAATGGCCGCGCAATTTTGCCAATGCCGTATTGTAAATATCCATGACCGGCATCAATACCAGCGGATCGAAGTATTCCCGCACCGTGGGCGGCATGCGGTCAATCCCGAAGGTTTTGGAGTCGATCACCGTCAAATTATCGCAATAGCGGCGCAGGAATTTGTGCGCGCGTTCGTCCAGCGCCCTCGTTCTGCCGGCGCCGATCATCAGCATTACGGCCAGGTTCTGATCCGTCGTCTCGAACGGGCCATGGAAGTATTCGCCCGTATTCACCGCAACGGAATCCGTCCACATGCATTCCAGCAGGTTACAGATGGAAGAAGCGTACATCGTTCCGTTATTCGCCCCACTGCCCATAACATAAATGATTGATTCCTTCGCAGCTTTCTCAGCAAAAATCGGAGCTCTTCGGTCGGAATAGCGCAGGGCGTCCAATAGGATGGAATCGAGCATTTCGTATGCTTTCATTGCGTCGTCATAAGCGGCATAGCCCTCCAGCTGGTGCAGAAATTCAAAAGCGATACGCAATGCCAGCGCATGCTTTGTCTGCACAGCGCTGGTATCGCGCTTGCGGGCGTCGAAATTTCTGTAGCAGATGGAATAAGGCGTAAGCCCTATCATTTTTGAATGCTCGCTGCCTGCAAGCGCAATTGCATAAGCGCCCTTTTCAACGGCTGTGCGGCACGCCTCCACGGTTTCCGGCGTATCCATCAACGAACAGCAGATCACAACAGACTGCGCACCGCAGGCGGCCGGCACAGCGTGAACGAACTCGTTGCTGGTGTGATATTCCACCCTCAAATTTTTTGCCTCGCGGCTCAGTAGATACCATGCCGGATAAAGCCCTGCCATTGAACCGCCGCATCCCACCAAAAAAATCTGCCTGATCCCTTCGGCGCCTGCGGCAAGGCGGATTGCCTCCACGATCTCCTTTGCTGTCATTCCGTGATCCTCCTCTAATTGATTTAATACGTCTTATAACGTATGCATATAGACTATCACATCTTGTTTCAAAATTCTATAGGGATTTTTGTCGAAGTTTCCCCTGTTTTTTTGTCGATATTTCACAGAGAGTGCTTTTGCACTTGTTCTTTTGGGAAAAATAGAATATAATGGTTTTAAAATATTGTAAGCCGCGGCCCGCGCAAAGGCGCGCAGGCTGCCTGCATGCGGACATTTTGGGCGGTATTGCTTTGCTTTTCGCCCTAAAAGCCATACGTGCGTTTTGAAAAGCGATATTTTTTGATTTCAACAGATCGGGGAAATGTATATGGCCGAATTGAGTCGCTCCGGTATGGTCCCCCTGTATCGTCAGGTTGCAGACCACATCCAAAGTGATATTATCAACACCTGTGAAGACGTATCAAAACCAATCCCCTCGGAGCTCATGCTGCAGGAGCGCTATGGCGTCAGCCGCATTACCGTTCGGAAAGCTGTGGACGAGCTGGTAAAAGAAGGGATCCTTTCCAAAATACAGGGAAAGGGTACCTTTATCTCGCGCGAAAAGGCCTTTTATCCGTTTGACCATGGCGAGGGCTTTACGCACAGCTGCCGGATGCGCGGGGTCGTACCCTCTACGCGCTTACTGAAGCTGGACACCGTGATCGCCACCGAAGAAGACCGGAATTTTTTGGGCATCAGGGATTTCGAGAAAGTTCTGATGATCCAGCGGCTGCGCCTTGGCGACGGCAAGCCCTGTATTCTGGAAACGCTCTTTTTCCGGGAAGAGTATATGCCCCTGTGTAATGAAAATCTGGAGTGTTCTTTATACGAGCTTCTCGAGCGCAAATATCTTGTCCATCCTGTCAAAGGCCATAAGTGGATCGAAATATGCAGAGCCACTTCTTTTGAAGCACAGATCATGCAGGTACAGCCGAATGATGCGATGCTGCTGATGCACGAATGTGTTACCGATCAAAAGGGGAACCCGCTGCACACCTCCAAAATGATTTTCTCGCCCTCCTTCCGGTACCATATGTAGCTTTGCATCAGCTTTTCCATCGGGTCATTGTGGATCCCCCTGCAGGCCGGCCGCCGCGGGATTTTTCTATCTATAAGTACGGTCTCAGTACCCCAGCTGCCGGTCTACCACGGTTCCGTCCACGGCGTTCAGGGTCAGCATGGGCTGGAACTCATAGTTCATGCCTTTTTCCTGATAGCCATAGGCGTTGGGTTCGGCATCGTACCAGTCCGAAGTGCCCCAGAAATCCCACACGGGGACAATGGTGCCCTGCAAGGAGCCCTTGTCCCGGATGCGCATGAGCGACAGGGAAACCTTTGTGATGTCCACGTCCATCCGGGTCTCAAAGCCGTTGTATTGATCCAGTTGAGTAAGCGGCGTTTCCTTCGGGCCGACGATCACCTCCGGCAGCATGGTGTTGGCAATAGAAGCAATCTCTTCAAAGGGAAGCAGTGCACTTTGCGCCTGCTGCACCACCGGCTTGGTGCTGGGAGCCGTCCAGTCGAAAGACAGGATTCCGTCCCTGCCCACATCCAGATAAATGTTTTCCAGTTCCCAGGCGACGGTATCCGGATTGGATTCCTCGCTGGCAGCGTAACACCAATACCAGCAATCCTGGTACACCGTCCCATCGTGGGTTTGGGTTGTATCCTGCCGAGCACCAGATACGGGGAAACCATTCACGGAAGGTGCGTAATAAAGCCGCCAGACCCCATTGTCTTTCGGCAGCTGTGGAGACCATTGCTGCGCATCAACCAATACAAAATTGTCAAAGCCAAGCTCCTGCATCAAGGCATTTCCCTGTGCAACTGCCTCTTCCTTCGATGCCTCCGGAAGTGGGATGTCATAATCCCGATACTTGTAGTCTTCCCGGATGATGGATGCATTCGTAAAGAAATCACCTAGATTATTCCATATACTTACACACCATTTTATTCCGTCCACTGTTGCGGTTCCACTGACCTCATTGGGTTCGTCGGAATCATAGAATCCATGGATAACAGGCTTCTCCTCCGGGGCCTTCGCAATTTCTGCGGTATACCACGCATTCAGCTCTTTTCTCCGTGCTTCCAGGGACGCCGGGTCACTGGGCTTTCCGGGGTCTGATGTCCAATCCGGGGAATTGATGTAGTCCAGGTGCCCTTGCAGCTCCTGTTTGGTTTGAACGTGGGAATACAGCGGCTCCCCCTTGAGGAGCACCTTCAGCAGGTTATCCACATCCTCCTGAGTAAACTCCCGGGGCTCCACCGTGGCCGTGGGCAACGCCGTGCCCAGCTCTGCCACCACCTGGGCATCCGCGTGGATGGTCAGCTTGCCCTCCTGGCCTGTCCAGTCCCCGGTGAATTTTTCGGGGAAGGTGTAGGCGCTTTCCTGGGGCTGGGCGCTCTTCTCCAGGAGCATGGCCTGGTTGACGCTGGTCTCCGCCGGGGTGTTTGTCTGGGCCGCACCGCAGCCGGACAGCAGGGTCACCGCCAAGGCGGCGGACAACACGCGCATGGTTTTCTTTTTCATAAAGGCACATCCTTTCTTGTTCTTGGGATGGTCCCAGCATACCATAGCCCCCGGAAAAAGAGGTTACCGGCACATTACCGTTTGATTACGGCTTCGGCAGCCGGATTTTTGCCGCCGTCCCCTGCCCCGGCCTGCTGGTCAGCTCCAGGGTGCCGCCGTGGGCGGCGGCGATCTCCTTTACCAGGGCCAGTCCCAGGCCGAAGCCTCCGGACTGCTTGCTGCGGGAGGGGTCTCCCATGTAAAAGGGGTCCGTGACCCGGGCCAGGTCCTTTTCCGGGATTCCCCGGCCATGGTCCGTCACCGTGAAGCCGGTGCTGTCCGCCAGAATTTCAATGCAGTCCCCGGGCTTGGAGGCCTTGGCCCCGTTCTCCACCAGGTTCACCAGGGCGCTGCAAAGCAGATCTTTGTCCAGGAAAAGCGTTTCCACCCGGTACTGGATTTTCAGGGCTACCCCGTATTTTGCGCAGACCTCCCCGGTGAGCAGGCGCACCTGCTCCAAAAGGACGGGCACGGAGGTTTCCGCCAATTTTGCGTTCTTTTGCAGGGACAGCAGCGTCAGCAGCTTCTTCACCATGGTTTCCAGCCAGTGGAGCTGAGAATCCATGCTGTTCAGCAGGGCCGCCTGCTTTTCTTCCGGGAGGTAGACGGTTTGCAGGGTGTTTACATTCAGCAGCAGGGAGGTCAAGGGCGTTTTCAACTCATGGCTCACGGCCCCAATGAACAGCTTCTGCCGGGCGTTCTGCTCCTGTAAGGCAGCCACATGGTTTTCCACCGCCCCGGCCATGCGGTTGAAGTTCTCCGCCAGAAGGCCCAGCTCATCCCGGGCGCGAACAGGAATCCGCTGGCTGTAGCTGCCCCCTGCAATGCACTCCGTGGCCCGGGTCAACTCCGACAGAGGCCCCAGCGCCCGGGAGATGACCAGGCGAACGGCCCCCAGGCCCACCAGGCCAATGCCCGCCGCCAGCAGGGCAAACCGGCCGCCCAGCTGCCAGAGCCGGGCATGAATATCGTCTGCATCCCGGACCAGGTAAATGCCGCACCGGGTCTGCCGGATATCCACGGACTTTCCCAGGATCAGAAAATGCCTTCCCTGCACCTGGGCCCGGACGGACTGCACCCCTGTGCCGGACAGATCCAGATAGCTTTCCGGGTGGATGGGCGTGGCAGCATACAGGCACTCCTCCCCCACCAGCAGGGCGCTGCCGGGAACGCCGCAGCTGCGGAAGGCATAGATCAGCTGCGCCCGCTGAGCTGCCGCTGTTGACTCCCCGGAAAGAGCCCGAAAAGCCGGTGCATCAAAATTGGAAAGCAGGTCTTCCAGAGTTTCTTTGGAATTTTGCAGGAGGCTGCCATAGGCCTGCTCCCGCACCTGCCAGAGCATGGCCGCCGACAGGCAGACCGCAACCCCCAGCAGGAGGGCCGCGCAGAGGGCCGTCAACTTTGTTTTCAGCATCAGCGTTCCTCCAAGCGGTAGCCCGCCTTGGAAATGGTTCGTATTTCCTCGGACAGCCCCAGCTTTTTCCGCAGATTCGCAATGCGAACATCCACCGTGCGGATATCCCCAAAATAATCCTCTCCCCAGATCTCATTCAAGATCCGGTCCCGGGATACGGTACGGTTCTTGTTCTTCATGAGCACCGCCAGCACATCGAATTCCAGGGGCGGCAGGTAGATTTCTTCCCCTGCCCTGGTCAGGCGGCGGTTGGCCCTGTCCAGGGTCAGGTCCCGGAAGTGGTAGACCTCGTTCAGCTTTCCGCTGCGCTTCAGCACCTTCTCCATGCGCACCATCAGGGCCAGCATATCAAAGGGCTTGGCGATATAGTCCTCCGCGCCGCCCCGGAGGCCCTGGACCTCGTGCTGCGCATCCGCCATGGCCGTCAGGCAGATCACCGGAATGCCCCACTCCCGCAGCTTGGGCAGCAGAGCAAAACCGTCCATGCCGGGAAGCATCATATCCAGCAGCGCCAGATCGTAGTCGTGATCTTTCGCCAATGCATCGCAGGCCGAAAGACCGTTGTCAAAGCCGGTCACGTTATAATCCGCGCATTCCAGATTCAGCTTCAGCGTTTGCGCAATGGCAGCATCGTCCTCGATGAGCAAAATTCGGTTCCCCATAGCATTCCCTCCTTCCTTTTTTGATTATAGCACAAAGGGAAGAAAGTCTGTTTACCGAAATATTATTGTTGGAAATGTCCGGAAGGCAACAAAAAACCGCCTCGCGAAAGCGAAGCGGTTTGTATGTGTTGGCTTTACCTATCTTCCCGGCAAGTCACCCTGCAAGTATTGTCGGCGCAGACGAGCTTAACTTCTGTGTTCGGGATGGGAACAGGTGGACCCTCGTCGCAATCAAAACCAACTTGTCTTCCATATACCTTGAAAACTGAACACTGTGTTCCTCTGCAATCCTTCGAAAGCTCACTGAGCCTGCGCTTTGGTCAAGCTTTCGGCTTATTAGTATCAGTCAGCTCCATGCATTACTGCACTTCCACCTCTGACCTATCTACGACATAGTCTACGTCGAGCCTCAGTGGAGATCTTATCTCAGGGGGAGTTTCACGCTTAGATGCCTTCAGCGTTTATCTCGTCCATACGTAGCTACCCAGCCGTGCCCTTGGCAGAACAACTGGTACACCAGAGGTATGTCCATCCCGGTCCTCTCGTACTAAGGACAGCTCCCTTCAAATCTCCTACGCCCGCAACAGATAGGGACCGAACTGTCTCACGACGTTCTGAACCCAGCTCG
>ERZ837380.2635-NODE-2635-length-18533-cov-6.285799_pt1 | contig 18533 bp, 20 predicted proteins | sample MGYA00519685_ERZ837380 | MGnify/ENA primary metagenome ERZ837380 (study PRJEB31850, sample SAMEA3708817) | human gut metagenome | biome: human gut; feature: human-associated habitat; material: faeces | place: China | collected 2014 ...
TAAAGTGTGATAAGTCCAGTTTTTATGCGGATAACTAGATTTTTATGCTATTTTTGTATACAAAAAAAGTGCTCAATTGAGCACTTTTACTAAAGTCTATCAAATATGTTATATAAACTTCTTCGATCATACCAGACATATCCTGTTGGATTTTCAGGATCTGGTGTTGGTGTTGGTTCAGGATCTGGTGTTGGTTCAGGATCTGGTGTTGGTTCAGGATCTGGTGTAGTTGGATATGTACAAGCACTTCCATCCCAAGTACCACCATTATTTACACATGTTGTTTCTGCATCGTTGGTTTCTGTATCTTCTTTTTTACAAGTCGTTCCATCCCAAGTTCCGCCATCGGCAACACATGCTTCTTTTTCTTCATCGTCAGCTTTCTTACAAGTTCCAGCTTCTTCATCCCATTCACCACCATCGGCAACACATGCTTCTTGTGCGTCTGTGCTTTCAGAAGCTGTATCACCTTTTGATTTAAACTCATCTTTGATATATCCGTTCTTATAATCGGAAATACCACTTGGTCTTTCAATAGCTGAATATGTCGCATATTTTTGCATGTAATCTAACATATAGTGAGAAATATGGAATGCAGTCGCAACATTTAAATCATAGATTGTAATGTAGTAGCCTTGTTGAATATATTCTGTTGTATATCCACTCCAGCAAGCAATCGTATATTTGTTTGTATAACCTAAAGACCATTCATCTTTTGCGGTACCAGCAGGAATACCATATTGAGCACCTTCGTTTTGCCAATCGGAAGTTCCTGATTTACCATAAACTGTATAATTACTCATTAGGATGTTGTTGTAGTTGTTGTAGCCACCACTAACAACTTTTTCAAGCAATTGCGACATCATCCAAGCGGCTTGTTCACTAATTAATTCATGTGTTTGAGCTTTTGTTTCAAATTCTTTTTTATCAGATCTACGAATAATTTTACGAATTCTATGGGCATCTACACGTTTACCACCATTGGCAAGCATAGAGTAGGCACTTGCTTGTTGGACAGTGCTCGCATACATTCCAGAACCACCAATCGCATATTGTTCATTGAATGCATTAGCTACATCTTCATCGTAACCAAGCTTTTTACAGAAATCGATCCAGTAATCATAGCCTTTGGCTGTTACTAAATCAATCATAGCTTGCGCGGCTGTTGTGTTTTTTGATACGCCTAATGCGTCTTGTAAACTCATTTTACCATTGTATTTACCATCTGAGTTTACTGGTGCATAAGAACCATTCTTCCAATAATCCTTTTTCTTATCGTTTACCTGGTGAACTGTAGACCAGCCAAGAATATCAAATGTACTTGAATAGGCAAGCAATGGTTTCATTGTTGAACCAGGTTGTTTTGAATCTGTTGAGTTATCAATTTTAACAGAGTCAGAGTGGTAACGGCGTCCAGGTCCTACCGCAATGATTTCTCCTGTATCATTTTCAATCATTGAGAAACCTACATCAAATGCTTCATCTGGATATTGTACGATATTACCATTACAGATTTCATCGGCTTGTTTTTGAGCATCTTGATTTAATGCGGTATAGATATCCATTGGAATAATGGCAGGATCTTGTCCGGTCAATTCCATAACTTCACTAAGTGTTTGGGTAATATAAGCTTGGTTTGGATCATCACTTGTTCTTTCAATATATTGTAAAGAGAAAGATATGTCTTGATTTGAAGCAAGATTATATTCTTCTTCTGTAATATATCCATGTTGCATCATTAATTCCAAAGTCACATTACGTCGATTTTGAGCTGCTTTCAAGTGATCTGTTGTCGTATTAGCTTCGTTTAAATTGTTTAATGGGTTATATGTGTCTGGTGCATTGATACAACCAGCTAAGAATGCAGCTTCACCTAAGTTTAATTGGGATACGTCTTTATTAAAGAAGTATTGTGCTGCTTTTTGAATACCACGCGTATTGTTTCCGGAACCAAACCAAATTCGGTTTACATAATATTCAAATATTTGTTCCTTGTTGATACTTTGTTCAGCAATTAAAGATAAGTAGATTTCTTGTACTTTTAATTTTAACTTTTGAACTGTTGAAACAGGGCCTTGTTCCGTTTCAATCTTTTTTTCTTGGTTTTTCGTAAATGCATTATCAATCATCTGCATAGTTAGGGTTGAACCACCTTGTGAAAAACTACCAGATTTTAAGTTTGCCATTGCGGATTTTAAGAATCGTGGCAAGTCAAATCCGTTGTGATCAAAGAAACGTGAATCTTCGATAGAAAGGAAGGCATCCACTACCGATTGTGGAATCTGTGAATATGTAACGTCTTCACGGATTTCATCACCGAGTTCATAGAATAAATTTCCTGAAGAGTCATATAATCTTGAATTGGATAATGTTGTTAAGCCGTCTTGTGAAAAAAGCATGCCATCTGGATCATTAATAATATTCACAAGTACAAAGAATACAGATATACATCCAACTAAGAATATAGATAGGATACTTACGGCAAGTTTATTCCATATATCTAATTTTCTTCTGTTTGTCTTTGGTGCTGTTGGCTTTTTTTGTTCATTTTGTGGTTGGGCCATTTACTTATCCTCCTTAAAATAGAGTTCATCTACAACTTTTAAATACGCTAACCTAGGATATAATCCTTCTTGAATAAGAGTTCCATGATGTTGAAACCAAGTATAAGGTATGGAACTTTTATCTATATTTTCGATTTTATCTATGAGCATCTTTGAATCTACAAGATAGGTTTCATTATGGTAATTGAATCGAATGATAAAAAAACCAATACCTCCATGAAATACAACTTTTTTTAGGTGCTTGATTTGGTGAGGATGAATCATAAAGAGTGGGAAACTCGTTTCATTTTTGGTTTCCTTTGCTTCAAAATCAATATATTTACCTCGATATACACCATTATAATCGGTTGTAGATGGCGTTTTATAATAAGCCTCAGTAATTTTTGCACGTTGCCTTTTCGGATAATCAACATGAACAACTTGAACCGGCGTAGGCTTTTTATAAATCAAAGCTTTATCAAGCTCCCGATAATATTTATTGGAGTCATTTATATCATTCTCAAGGCGCATACCTCTTGAACTATAACTCTTTGATTGCATTGTATTTATGGTCGAAATTCCATTCGGATATTTAATAGTGCTCATCAGGAACATTATATATGAAAAAGAGTGAACATTCAATGAAACTCAAAACTCAGAGTTGATTTTTTCTGTTAAAACCTTCATAATATCTAAGTAGATATAGGGGGACTATATATATGGCAACAGATATGAATTTGACAGCGCAAGAAATTTATGAAAAAGAATTTCATGTAGACTTGAAGGGATATGCCCCTGCTGAAGTAGATGAATTTCTAGATATGGTCATTGAAGACTATCAGAAATACGATGAAAAAGTAGAAGAATTAGGTGCTGCAGTGACTCGTTATGAAGAAAAAATTAAAGAGTTGCAGCAACAATTGTTTGCACTACAAAGTGAGAATGAAAACTTGAATGAAAAAGTAAATTCTGATTTTGTGAATGGAAGTAGCAACACAGTGGATATCTTAAAACGTATTGCACGTTTGGAAAAAGCTGTATTCAATCAAAGTGAAGAATAGGTATTAAATCGACAGTCGCTGGCTACTTAGATAGTTAGAGGAAAGTCCATGCTCGCACAATCTGTGATGATTGTAGTGTTTGTGCTAGATGAATAAATAAGTCTAGGCAAGTTTTTACTTGACGGCTGTTTTGTTTGCTAAGGGAAACTATGTAAACAAACTTTAAAAGTGCCACAGAGACGAATCTATATGGAAACGTATAGGGTGGAACGGGTAAACCCCACAAGCGAGAAACCCAAATTTGGTAGGGGAACCGGCTGGAATGAAACGAAAGGAAAGCTGGATAGCATTGCTATAGATAAATGACTGTCACCACGTAAGTGGAACAGAACATGGCTTATGATTTAAGAAACCATAAAGAGCAAAAAAATTGCTCTTTTTTTTTATCTAAAACAAGTGTATACTTAATTTGCATAAATTAAATCTTCAGGGTTGGGTGAAATTCCCTATCGGCGGTAAACCCCGCGAGCATTTTGCAGGAACTGGTGAAATTCCAGTGGCGACAGTATAGTCTGGATGGAAGAAGATGTTTTTATATATTCTTTTGTATATTTAAACGCGCCTAGAGGATTTTCTTTAGGCACGTTTTTTAGTTGATATATGAAGGGATTGATGATTTATGAGTTCAACAAAGAAACTAACAACCATTGCAATCTTAAGTGCGATGGCAATGGTTTTAAATTTATTGATACAATTTCCAATTGTACCAGCCGTATCTTTTCTAAGCTATGATCCAAAAGATATCATTATTGTGATTGCAGGATTTATCTATGGTCCTATGACATCCTTTATTATGAGTCTATTGTGTTCATTTTTAGAAATTGTATTCCGTGGAGGAAACTTATTAGATGTTTTGATGAATGTGATTTCTACTTGTACATTCGCTTGTGTGGCTGCCTGCATCTACAAATATAAACATTCTAAAAAAGGAGCTATTGCAGGTTTGGTATTAGGAACTGTATGTTGCACATTGAGTATGACTTTATGGAACTATATTATTACTCCAATTTATTATCAAATGCCAAGAAGTGCAGTCGTTGGTATGTTACTTCCAGGTATTGTTCCATTCAATATTATTAAGTGTACATTGAATGCTGCATGTGCGATGTTGATCTACAAACCACTTGTAAACGCATTGAGAAATACACAGTTTGTTCCTCAATCGAACACAAATGAAACTCTTACAAAAGATGTTGGAATTGTGAGCGCATTTATTATTGTGTCAATTGTTGTTTTAATATTAGTAATGAAAGGTTAAAAGAAAAATGGAACTTTTAGAAGCAAAAAAAATTATGGATGAAAAATTAGGAGATTATAAAATCATGGCTTTGGCAAGCTGTGTTGATGATTATCCTATGGTAAGAAATGTAAGTTGTGTTTTCTACAATGACAAAATTTATTTTAAGACAGATAAAAACTTTAGAAAAACGCAACAATTGTTTAAAAATGATAGAGTAGCTATGTGCTTTAATGGTGTGCAAGTAGAAGGTACAGCTAAAAATTTAGGATTGGTTATTGATGAGCCAGGCCGTATTTTTGAAAAGAAATACAAAGAATTCTTGTGGCAAAGCTACAATGCATATTCACATGTAGATACAGAAATTCTAATTGAAGTTACACCTAAGTTTGTTGAAATCTGGGATGAAGACAAAGATCGTAATGCATTCCAATTGTTTATTGATTTTGACAAAGAAACAGTGGAATATAAACCTTATGACTAGTTTTTGCTAGTCTTTTTTTGTGAAAATTCACAAGAATTTGATATGAATATGATACAATATACTGTGGTAGAAAGTAGGTGGAAACATGTCTCCAGACCCGAGTTATTTAAATAATAGAAAAGAATATATGTTCGGAGGCATGCGATTTGTCTTCGTTTAAGATATAAGGAGGACAAATTGTGTTAGAGTTTTATAAAACATTTGAAGATGGAACACGCAAAATTCAAGAACCAGAACCAGGCTGTTGGATCAATGCGATTGCACCTACGGAAGAAGAAAGAAATTATTTGATTGAACAAATTGGTGTTTTACCTGAATTTGTCAAATCTTCACTGGATGAAGAAGAAAGTTCGCATATGGATTATGACGATGATTTTAGACAGTTATTGATTATTTTTGACTATCCAAGTGCGGAAAATGAAGATGATGATTCGATTGATTCAACTTATTCCACATTGCCAATTGGTATCGTGATTTTAAAAGGATATGTAGTCACAATTAGTTTGTATGAAAACTGGAGTATTTTAGAAATGTCGCAAGGAAGAATCAAAGGTATGGATACGCGTTTAAAAACGCGATTCTTCTTACTTTTAGCTTTGCGTATTTCACAAAGATTCTTGATTTGTCTACGCCAAATTGATCGTTTATCAAGTCGTGCAGAGACGCGTTTACATCAATCGGTAGAAAATGATGAGTTGATTGAAATGTTAGGTTTAGAAAAATCATTGGTTTATTTTTCGACTTCGTTAAAATCGGATGAAGTAACATTAAATAAAATTATGCGTGGAAAACAAATTCAATTGTATGAAGAAGATGAGGATTTGTTAGAAGACGTCATGATTGAAATTCATCAGGCCATTGAGATGTGTAATATTTATTCAAATACAATGGCAGGAACTATGGATACATTCGCAAGTATCATTTCTAACAATATGAATATTGTCATGAACAAATTAACTGTAATCACAATCGTAATGGCCATCCCCAATATTATTTTCGGTTTCTACGGAATGAATGTGCGGTTGCCATTTCCATTTGTATGGTTCCCAAGCTTTGTGGCAATTTTGGCCTGTGTGGTTGCGACCGTATACTTTTTTAGACATAATATGTTTAAGTAGGGTTTGATTTTTTTCAAACCTTTTTCTTTTAGACAAAAGAAAAAAGCACTACTTAAAATAGTGCTCCAAGTGCTCCAAATAAGCCCATACTTGCTAAAGCCATAATAATACCTGCAAGAATGACGCCTAGCATAACAGCGAGTACGCTTGATTTAAAATCCATATCTAAAATACTTGCGGCAAGTGTTCCAGTCCAAGCACCTGTTCCAGGTAATGGAATACCTACAAATAATAGTAGGGCAACAAATAACCCTTTTCCGGCAGTTTCTTGTAGTTTTTTTCCACCTTTTTCACCCTTTTCTAAACACCAAGTAAAAAAGTTTCCAATAACAGGTTTGTCGGCTCCCCAAACAAGAATCTTTCTGGCAAAGAAATAGATAAATGGAACAGGAATCATATTTCCAATAATCGCAATAATATAATATTGTACAAATGGCAATCCCATTCCGGCGGCAATAGGAATGGCTCCACGAAGTTCAATGAGTGGTACCATTGATACCAAAAACACAATTAAGTATTTTTTTAACATACAAGTCTCCTTTTTTCGACAAGTAAAAGTTTATCATTGATGACATGATTTTACAATATTAGACAAATATTGTGATGTGTCTAGCACTGTTATGTTGAAAGTGCTAAAATTAGTGCTATACTGAAGTCATAAAGGAGATGTTACATATGAAGTGGTTTGATTCGGATTATGATTATATTGATGAATTCACAACACAATGGAATGAAAGGTATAAAAAGATTAAAAGAATAGGTATAATATTAAGTGTGGTTTTGATTTTAATTGGTATTTTATGTTTTGCATTTCCAGAAAAAGTATTCACAACGATTCAAATTATTGCAGCTATTGGATTGATTGTTTGGGGTGCTTGTGAAATCTATTCGTATATCACAACAACTTTCTTCTTTAGAGATGCGATGTGGTTGGCTAGTGGAATCTTAAACATCTTGTTAGGTTGTTTATTATGTACGATGCCAGTCACGATTACAGTAAGTACTTTGACGTTCTTGTTTGCGTTTGTTTTATTGGTGAATGGAATTCAAAAAATTACTTGGGGTTCTCGGTTAAGTTTTTTTAGAGTGATCAATACCAATTATTTAAGTTTAACAGGTTGGGTCAATTTGCTATTGGGTATTATCTTTATGGTAATGCCTTTCCAAAGTGCTTTAGTCATCAATTATATTTTAGCTGCCTATCTCATTGTGGTGGGTATTAGCTTGTTGATTGAAGTTGTTTCAATGAAAAGAATTTAAGGGGTAATTATGGAAAATTTTAAGTTTTATGCACCTACAAAAGTGTATTTTGGTAAAGATGAAGAAAAAAGGGTTGGAAAGATTTTAAAGGAATTTCATCCAAAGAAAGTGTTGATTCATTATGGCGGACAAAGTGCTATTAAATCTGGTCTTTTGAATCGAGTAAAAAAGGCGTTAGATGAAGAAAATATTGCGTATTGTTTATGTGGCGGTGTAGTTGCCAATCCATTACTTTCAAAGGTAAATGAAGGCATTCAAATTTGTAAAGAAGAAGGTGTTGACTTCATTTTAGCTGTTGGTGGTGGAAGTGTATTAGATTCAAGTAAGGGCATTGCGTATGGTGTTTATAATGATGGTAATGTCTGGGATTATTATGCAAGAAAGAAAAAAGTACAGGGTGCTTTACCAATGGGCTGTATATTAACACTTGCGGCTACGGGTAGTGAAATGAGTAATTCGAGTGTCATCACAAATGAGGATGGAAATCTAAAACGTGGATTGAGTAGTGAATATGGATATTTTAAATTTTCTATTTTAAATCCAGAATTAACATATACAGTATCTAAGTATCAAACAATGTGTGGATGTACAGATATTATTATGCATACGTTTGAAAGATATTTTACGCCTTATGATACTTTAGATTTGGTGGATCAAATGGCAGAAAGTGTTGTTCGTACAGTTATTAAAAACGCAAAGATTCTTTTAGAAGATCCTACAAATGAAAAGGCTCGAGCTGAAATTATGTGGGCAGGCAGTGTATCGCATAATGATATGACAGGAGATCGTTCTTTAGGGGATTGGGCTTGCCATCAATTGGAACATGAATTGAGTGGTATGTTTAATGTGGCACATGGAGCAGGACTTGCTGCAATTTGGGATAGTTGGGCAAACCATGTATATATGGAAAATCCAACGCGATTTGCCAAACTTGGACATCGTGTGTTTGGTTTGGATGATTCAGATACTTTGTCTTGTGCTTTGAATACAATTGAAAAGATGGAAGAGTTCTTTAAATTGATTGGCATGCCTACAAGTATTCAGGAATTATTAAAACGTAAATGTACGGAACAAGAATTGTACGAATTAACATATAAGTGTAGTTTTGAGCATACGCGTACAATCGGAAAATTTAAAGAATTGGATGAAACGGATATGCTTGAAATTTATCGTATGGCAAATGAAAAGGAAGTCGCTTAAGACTTCCTTGTTTTAGTTAAACAGGCTTTTGATAAAGTTGATGATTTTATCGAACCAACCTTCAGATTGTGCTTTGTTGATAAGTCCAGATAATTGATTTTTTAAATTACCAGACAATTTGTTTAATTGTTCCAATACTTCTTGTGAATCAATGGCTGAAGTATTTTGGTACTTCTTGGCAAACGCAATTAATTTATCAATATCATCTTGTGAGATGATGTCACTTAAATTAAATTTCTTTAAAGCGTCTGTTACAACTTGTTCGACTTGTTCAGCTGTTGCAGCACTTCCTTGATTTTTTTTGATTTCGGCAAGTTCTTGTTTGATTTCAACCATAGCTTGATCTAAGCGTCCAGAATCAAAATTTGAATTATCTGCATTATTTTCGGCAATTTCATTTGTCGTTTCAAGTTCATCTTGGGCAACTTGAGTACGGTCTAAATCTAATGTTTCGCCATTGGCTTCTAAAGCTTTATAAACACCAGTTAATGCAGATTCACCCGTTACTTTTGAAACAGAAGCTACATCAATTTCAACATCGCTAACACCAGCTGTGATGGCGGCATTGGCATATTGGTTTGAAGTGATTTTTGTGATGTTATCTTCTGTGATGATTTTAACTTTGACGCCTTTTCCAGCATCTTGTTTTTGTACCATAACACTTGAAATCAAGCTAGATGTATCGCTGCCAGCAATTCCAAGGTAGTTATATAGATCATTGGCATCTACACTTGTTTCATATACGTTATTTGTATCTTCGATATCGAATAGATCACGTGTACTTTGAATTTGATCATTCGTTAAACCACCGCCATATACAACGGTTGGCTTACCCCACTTTTCATCAATGACAGATGTATCGATTGCGAATACATTTGTGGCACAAGCTGAAACACCCATTACAGCAGCTAGGGATGCGCCTAATAATTTATTACATTTAAACATATTTTGTTCTCCTTTTATTTTCTAATACGTTATAAGTGTATATTAACTTTAATTTTTGTGCAAAAGTTTTGAATCTTATGTGAAATTTTGTTATACTTTTATGGTAAGTTTAAGCTAACCGGAGGGATAGAAATGCAACTAACACAATCTCAGGAAGATTATTTAGAAACAATATATGTATTAAAGTCTCAACAAGACCATGTTCGTGCTATTGATGTAGCTGCAGCTTTAGGCTTTTCTAAGCCGAGTGTTTCACATGCTTTAAAGGACTTGAAAGAAAAAGAATTGATTTATACAGATAAAACGGGATATATCTTTTTTACAGAACAAGGCCAACTACAGGCAACTCAAGTGTATGAAAGACATGTTTATTTTAAGAATCAATTGCTACATGCGGGTGTAGAACCGATTCTTGCAGAAGAAGAAGCTTGTCGAATGGAACATACAATTAGTGAAGAAAGCTTTAAAAAATTAAAGGGCAATAAATGCGTTCGATCTTGCATTGATTGTAAGGGTGATGGCTGTAAATAAAAAGGCGTGAAAACCACGCTTTTTTAGTCTTTGCTTTGAGGAATGAATGGGGTCAATGCATCGGCAAGTGAATGAAGGTTACGAGATTGAATGTATACTTTTCCGTTGCCGTGGAATACATTGACTAAACCTTCACCAGTAGTAAATCCAAATGTTCCAGAAGCAATCTTGATTTCATAATCTAAAGAATCATCCCATGCGACAACATGTTCATTGTCGATTGTGATTGGGTGTGCATCGTCTACATCGATTTCCATGATATCTCCATACGCATTGATTAAAAGGTCTCCTTGACCAAATGTATGCATGACAAAGAATCCACCAGTTCCACCAAACAATGCTTTTCCTACGCTTTGCGTTTTCATTTCATAGCTCACACTATTATCGCAGGCTAGAAAAGCTCCATTGTTTAAATAGTAGTGATTTTGTGAATTGACTTCTAAACATACAATTTTTCCTGGAATAGAAGGTGCAATACCAAGTAATCCATCATGACTTGTTCCAGTGGCTTCTGTGATAAACATGCTTTCACCACTTGTAAGACTTCGTCCGATGGCTCCTAATACACCGCCTAGACCTTTCTTGTTGCTGTTCATTTTACCTTCGATTGTAACATTCGACATGTAGGCCATTGAGCCTCTTTCGATTTTTATCGTTTCATTATTCTGTAAATTGATTTCAACGATAGGGCAGTCGGAATCCCCTTTGATTTTGTAATCCATAATATGATCTCCTTTTCTTTCTTCTATTGTATCAAGTGTATGTGAATTTAACATGAAATATTGAAAAAAATAAAACTGACATAAATGATGTCTGTATAGGAGTTATCCTATGGGTAAAGGAGGGTTGCACAAAATAGTCAAGGAAATGAAAAATTTATACAAATTAGTCAAGTTTAAAAAATAAAGAAACCGGTTTGCTTTATGTATCGCTTAAGCATTATTTTGTAGGAATGTAAAGTCTTGTTTTAGAAAAAAATATAAGTATACTTAAGATAGTCATTAAAAATAGTTGAAGGTTCAACTATTTTAGGAGGAATAGTATGAATGTAATTAAAAGAAGTGGAGAAGAAGTCGTTTTTGATGCATCGAAAATTGAAAATGCGATCAAAAAAGCCAATAAAGCAACTACACATAATCAAATGTCTGATGAATTAATTCATTCTGTGACACAGAGTGTTATTGATAAATGTGAAAATTTAAAGAGAAGTCCAAATGTTGAAGAAATTCAGGATATGGTTGAGGGTGAATTGATGGAGCATCGTTGTTTTGCGGTGGCTCACAACTATATTACGTATCGTTATGAGCGTGCATTGGTTCGTAAGGCAAATTCAACCGATAAACAAATCATGTCTTTACTTGAGCGTAATAATGAAGAAGTGAAACAGGAAAACTCAAATAAAAACCCATTGGTGAATAGTGTTCAGCGTGATTATATGGCGGGTGAAGTGTCAAAGGATATCACAAAACGTTTCTTGTTGCCTCAAGATGTTATGGAGGCTCATGAACAAGGAATTATTCATTTCCATGATTCAGATTATTTTGCACAACATATGCACAATTGTTGTTTGGTAAATTTGGAGGATATGCTTCAAAATGGAACAGTTATCTCTGAAACTATGATTGAAAAACCACATAGTTTCTCAACTGCATGTAATGTGGCTACACAAATTATTGCGCAAGTCGCAAGTTCTCAATATGGAGGACAAAGTATTACACTTTCTCATTTAGCTCCTTTTGTACAGGTTTCAAGAGAAAAAGCACGTCGTGAAGTAAAAGAGGAATTGGAATCATTAAATCTAGATTCTTCTGAAGATACAGTAAATAAAATGGCAGAGATGCGTGTTCGTAAAGAAATTGAAAAAGGTGTACAGATGATTCAATATCAGGTCATCACATTGATGACGACAAATGGACAAGCTCCTTTCGTAACTGTGTTTATGTATTTGAATGAAGTGCCTGAAGGACAAACTCGTGATGATTTGGCTATCATTATTGAAGAGATGTTGAAACAAAGAATCAAGGGTGTTAAAAATGAAAAGGGTATTTGGATCACGCCAGCATTCCCTAAATTGATTTATGTTCTTGAAGAAAATAATATTGAAGAAGGTTCAAAATATTGGTATTTAACAGAATTAGCTGCAAAATGTACAGCTAAGCGTATGGTTCCAGATTATATTTCTGAAAAGAAAATGTTGGAATTGAAAGTGGATGTGAATGGTGAAGGTCATTGTTATCCATGTATGGGATGTCGTTCATTCTTAACTACATATTTAGATGAAAATGGAAAACCAAAATACTACGGTCGTTTTAACCAAGGTGTTGTTACATTGAACTTAGTGGATGTGGCTTGTTCAAGTAAACAGGATGAAGAAGCATTCTGGAAAATCATGGATGAAAGATTAGCTTTATGTAAAAAAGCATTGATGTGCCGTCATGAAAGATTACTTGGAACACCGAGTGATGTAGCGCCTATTTTATGGCAAAATGGGGCATTGGCTCGTTTGAAAAAAGGTGAACCAATCGATAAATTATTATTTGGTGGATATTCTACAATTTCATTAGGGTATGCCGGATTATGTGAATGCGTATATTATATGACTGGACACCCTCATACTGAGGAGCCAGGAACTTCATTTGGTTTAAAAGTTATGCAATATTTAAATGATGCATGTGCTAAATGGAAGGCTGAAGAAAATATTGATTTCTCATTATATGGAACTCCAATGGAGTCAACTACATTTAAATTCTCGAAACATCTACAAGAACGTTTTGGAATTATTCCTCATGTAACAGATAAAAACTACATCACAAATAGTTATCATGTGCATGTTACAGAAGAAATTGATGCGTTTACGAAATTATCATTTGAATCGCAATTCCAAAAACTTTCTCCAGGTGGAGCTATTAGTTATGTAGAAGTTCCAAATATGGAAAATAATATTGATGCAGTATTGGCAATTATGAAACATATTTATAATCACATTATGTATGCGGAATTGAATACAAAATCGGATTATTGCCAAGTATGTGGATATACAGGTGAAATTAAAATTGTAGAGGATGAAAACCACAAATTAGTTTGGGAATGTCCAAATTGTGGTAATCGTGACCAAGAAAAAATGAATGTGGCTCGACGTACTTGTGGATATATTGGAACTCAGTTCTGGAATCAAGGAAGAACACAAGAAATCAAAGAAAGAGTACTACACTTATAATAGATTTTTGTTGGATAAAACGGTTTGATGTGGTAGAATGTAAATGAAAAGAGAGTATCCAATAAAGGGTTCTCCTTGGGAAAATGTATAGTTATGAAAAAACTACTTTAATTTCTTGCCGGAATATCGAGGTAGTTTTTTCTTATGTCTTTTCAACTTATGTATTTGTTTGTCCATATCTTCAATTATATGAAGTAGTTTTAAAAACGCTTCAGCAATCTGAACTAATTTGTGGACAATCACTAGCAAAATCGATAAGAATATTGCAATAAATATTAAATATCCATGCACAATATCACCTCCTTGGGGCTATTGGAACTCAAGCGTTTTCGTAGCTTAAAGCCCCTGTGACGGTATTAATAACGATTAATACAGCTCGTCCCTAGGAGAACTACCTTTAGGCTTTTTTAAGCCATCCCATTGTCTACTCTCAGATATATTGTATCATGTGATTTTAGAAAATAGAAAGAATGATTCTGATATTACAACAGAAAATTTTTGGCTTTAAAAAGTCAAAAGAATTTTTTGTGATATTTACAATTTTGAATTGATTGCTTACACTATATGAACTTTTTAGGAGGCATTTAAATGTACTACGGAAATATAAAAAAGAATGATATCGCAAATGGTAAAGGTGTACGTGTAACACTATTTGTATCGGGATGTACAAATCATTGTAAGAATTGTTTCCAGCCAGAAACATGGAACTTTGATTATGGTAAGCCTTATACAAAGGAAACGGAAGATGAAATTATTGAAGCTTTAAAACCAAGTCATATTGCAGGTTTGACATTACTTGGTGGTGAACCGTTTGAACCAGAAAATCAAAGGGAACTTGTGAAACTTCTTCGTCGTGTACGTAAAGAATTACCTGAAAAGAATATTTGGTCGTTTACTGGATTTATTCTTGATCAAGACTTGTTAGATGGAGGAAGGAAACATTGTGAAGTCACCGATGAAATGTTGTCTTTATTAGATGTATTAGTAGATGGTCCATTTAAGGAAGAAGAAAAAGATATCGCTTTGGCATTTCGTGGTTCAAGAAATCAAAGGGTTATTGATATGAAGAAATCTTTGAAGGAACAAGAGGTTGTATTATATTTGGAATAATTTTTAATGGTTAAATGAATAAGATACTTGTATTTGAGCGATGCAAGTATCTTTTTTTTACTTTTAAGTTAATAATTTTGTGCTTTTTGACAATTAGTAGTGAAGATAAATGAAAGGAGCTGATATTAAAATGAATAAAAAGAGTACAAATAAAGATATTATAACATATAAAGAAATGTTAAATAGACTATTAAAAGTGTTCGTAAAGTAACTGATATAAGGAACTTACAATGGAATAATTTGTTGATAAACTTTTCTTAGATAAAGAAAGGCCGTATGGCTTAGGAGGAAATGATTATGAACAAAAAATATAAAACACTTTTAGATTTGGCAAAAAAAGTATGTGAGGGAGTGATGAATTATTATGATTCAAAAGATGAATTAGAGAAACAAAAAATATATATGTTTCTTTGGGAACAAGTATATTTGTTGGCACAACTATGTTCAGAAACAATTCGCTATGTTGAAACGAGTAAGTCGGATGAAGCTTCTGGAAAGAAGTTTGTGACAAAGGATGCCACCGTTTGTATGCATTCAAAGGATGTAGTGGATTCGATTGGTTGTATGCAGGAATGCATTCATAAAGCGGTTGAAACATTCTTGAAAAAGCTTGTTGAGCATAAGATTAAAGTTGCCGATGAATATGCAGAGGCAAAAATGATTCGTTATGTGAAGGCTTTAATTGCAGGTAATTTAAATAATGCGGCAAGACAAGCTGAAAAAGATGACTTTAAATATAGTAATCCAGCACAAACGCTTGTTTTTGAAGAGCGTATGAAATCGGATAAGGATTCTAAAAAAGATGATATACCGACAAATGCTTCTTTTTTAAGGGATGAAAAGGCGGAACAACGAGTAGAAGAGGCAGAATTATTGGATGATGTCATCTTAGAATTTCTAGATATTTTATATGCACATATTGAAAATCATCCGGAAGATGAAATCTTTATTCGTGAGAGATATTTGGAAGTGCTTGAAAACCATAAAAAAATCAAGAAAGGAAAAGAGATAGCTGAAACTATGCATATTTCTGGTGCTGCCATATCTAAAAAGATTGCGAAGTATGATGCGTATTTTGCACAATTGTTAAAAGAACGCCTAAAACAATGGCGATAGAATGGAGGAATTGAAATGAAAAAATTTTATACAATTATTGGTCAACAACATATTGGAAAGGTGAATTATGGTCATAAAAATATGACTTTAAAGTGCATGTTTCCTATTACTGCCCATATTTCGACTGTGATTAAAGAAGGTGAAAAGTTTGAAGTAGTGGCAGTAGATTCATTTGATACAATGGATAGTCATAAGAATGTGGAATTATTAAAAGAGGAATTGCAAGAGTCTTTTAATAACAGTTTTGAATTTCATTATGTGAATGCTCATTTTGAACATGAACAAAAATCACAGATTCAAACGTTTATGCGTTTATATGAAACATTTAAAGAAAATGATCAAGTTTATTTTGATATTACGTTTGGACTTAAACCAACACCGATGACTGTATTTGTATCTTGTAATTATGCACAAAAATTCATCCCTGGACTTAAGATATGTGATGTTGTATATGCACATTATACTTTTGGAATGGATGAAAATTATGTGCATCCAATTGTGGATGTTACAAGTTTATTTTTATTGAATAACTTAATTGAAAGTATTTCTAGATTTGAAGAAAAGGATCCAATGAAATTTTTAAAAACAGTTTTTAATTTCGATGAAATGTAAAAAGAAGAGTTATTGGTTTAACTCTTCTTCTAATTGTGAACTTATTGAATTATAGTTATTGATTATTTTTTGAGCAGAGATGAGCTGCGATTGTTTAAAACTATTGTCATTTAAAATAATCGCATGTTCTCCAAAACGTTTGAAATATGTGTAGCTTTGAAATTTTGATCCACATACTTTATAAATTGTATATTCACGAATTTGTTTGATTGGTTCAATGTGTGTAGGTTTAAAAGTATAGATTGCATCTAATAAGCCAACTCCAGTTGAATTTAAAGCTACAAGTATGTGTTCACCAGGTTCTTGTTGAGCGGATGAGGGGCTGTTTGAAATAGATTCATCTAAAGCTTGTTTTTGTATTTCAGTGATTTCAAATGGTGCATTTGAAAGTTTGATGGTATCTCCAATATTATCAATACGATAAGAAATGCACATTGTGATGATGTTTCCTGGATTGTCTCTATCTTCTGTTTTTTCCACACACAACAAGTAATTATGGCTTTCTTCAACAGATTGAACAATTTTGTATGGGAATACATTTCGATAGTTCTTATCCTTCTTATATTTCATGTGAATGGTTTTACCCTCTTCAATATATTTTCTTAAATCTTTGAACTTCTTTTTAAATATGATTTGTTCACGAAGGTATTGAGGAAGTTTAAAGAAAGATTGGAACATAGAATAATAGAATTCACTAATAGATGATATAGAGTTATTAAAGAATTTATTATATTGAATATCATCATAAATATTTTCATTCATATTTGTTTTCTTAAGCTTGATGATAATCTTTTTATTTCGAATCTTTTCACTAGCCAAAGTATCCATACCAGCCATAATACAAGAAGCGATTCGATTTGTAGATACATCATTAAGAAGTGGAATATTCTGTTTTAAAGTATCCACAATGACATTCTTCTTTTGTTCTTCTTCTACGTTGAATTCATCATAATAATTTGTCATGATCGCAGAAATAAAGGCGTTTCTATTTGGAGAATGTGCATTTCCATTTTTGTTTCGAACAAACCCAAATTCAACCGCATCCTGGTCCAACTTCTTACACATCTCTTCATCTACATATATATTTGTGGTGTCATTTCCACTATAGTAATTTTGTTGATTCTGTTTTTCCTCTACATATTTATCATTCAATTCACTATCAACAATATCTTTATATTGAAACCGTTCAAGTTTAATTTTACTAGAACAATAAGGACATTTTATTGTTGCCATATTAGGTACCTCCTTGTGATTACTTATATTTAAAGTGTAAACAATATTCTTATATAATTCAAACAAGAGTTTAAAATAATGATAGATGGTTATACATTTACAACCAGAATATGACTAAATTTTCGACCATCACCCAAATTCGAGCTGATTTAAGCATAAAAAATAGTCAAAAAACAGGAGGTGGTCGAAAAATATATGCCAAAATCAGCTATTTTTCAAAATTTTTAGCAATCAAAGTCCAAAATGTGCTATATTTAGTAAGGGAAATATGATACTTATAAAGGATCGACACTTGTCAAGTCATCTAACTTGGCCTGAATCTGCTCTGGAGTTTGGGAAATATGATACTTATAAAGGATCGACGCTAGTAACTGTTACCGGCCATTGGATTAACTATATTTGGAAACTATGCTACTTATAAGAAGTGATTTTTGGAGGTTTGATCTCCAATTTTTTATTATTGTTTTTACGTGAATTCGTTTTAATGATGAAATATATGCTGTTTTATGTGCAGAAGTATGTTGTGTTGTAATGATGTCAGTAAGAACATGGGTTTATAGATTTTTTTGTTAAATGAATAATTGTGATTGTAATTGAAAATGCTATCTAGATTGATTAGGTAGCATTTTTTATTTGTCTAAAATTCAGAATTTTTAATATCTTAGTTAATTCAATGAAATATCAAGACATATAAGGGTTGGAAGTAGAAAAAAGAGGTGTGTTCATATAAAAAGTGTTCGTAAATAAACTTAAATAGTTGTTTAATACATTGAAGTACGATGTGAAAGGGTATCTTTGTTTAACGATATTGAACATCGTTGAAAACATGGATTCGATTTAATATATAAGAGGTTCAAGAAAGAACC
>ERZ837380.2652-NODE-2652-length-18463-cov-6.433670_pt1 | contig 18463 bp, 10 predicted proteins | sample MGYA00519685_ERZ837380 | MGnify/ENA primary metagenome ERZ837380 (study PRJEB31850, sample SAMEA3708817) | human gut metagenome | biome: human gut; feature: human-associated habitat; material: faeces | place: China | collected 2014 ...
CGTCATGGAACTGAAAGCTCGCGACCGAGTCCGTCTGGTCTTTTCCTTTTATGATAATTAAGCGCTTTCGTGCGTCCATAGGCATCTCCCCATCAATTCAACTCTCGACTCATAAGTTGCGAGTTATTTCATCACTCGTTCAAGAAGCGTCTGATAGCTGTCCACGACATCATAAACCACATTTCCGTTACTTATTGCTTTGAAATGTTCTCTTGCGCAGTGGATTTTGGATTCCTCAATGAGCCGGAGCTGCATAGAGGACATAGAGCCTTTTGTTTCGGCAACAAAATAGATGTGTTTGACGGTACCTTCATAGAAAGCAATCGCCCAGTCTGGATTATAATGCCCCACTGGTGTTGCAATATAGAAGCTGTCCGGCAGCTTCACATAAACTGCAACATCTGCGTTCGTGTCCAGATCGGTCGCAAAATCTCGTTCGTTTGTAGAATCATACACGATATGGTCGTATAGATGTCGCTGCGCCTTCATCGTGTTCGTTCCGAGCTTGCCCTTGATGGTCGGTTCGGTAAAGATATCCGTATCGTAATGCTCGTCCAGCACATTGTAGGTGATGTGTTGAATGATTGCAGTTGCCTTTTCGTCATTGATCAAAGCGGCTGCTTTGATAATGAACTCTTCTGGATTGAATTTGAACTGCTCAAAAACGGATTTCTCAATGCCGGTCAGAATTGCAACGACTGCTTTTCGTGTCAAACCGGTCTCTCCGACCAGCTTGCCAATCAGATCATACTTCACACTGCTGTTGGCACGGATTTGCTTGCTGCTGTCATAAGTAGATGACTTTGACTTCGAGAATGCACTTCCGTTAAGAAGCGAGTCCTTTGACTTGATCTCATCCATTGCGCCAGTTTCAACCTTGAAGTAGATCTTTGGCACATGGAGATTTCGGTTGATGGATGCAATCGCCTTGTCAACAAGTTCATTGGTGTCAAAATCAACCACATATACTGATTTCGGGCTGATGCGTTTCCAAAGGGCCTTGAACTCCGGCATGGCGAGCTTATCAGGGTCAACTTGCAGCTCCACATTCTTGTCACGGGCGTTTTCCGGCTGCATGGCGCGGCTGTCATAGACGGAATCAAGAATATTGATCACAGAATCACGGCTATCTGCCACTTCCTCCGCAACCTGAATCGTACCGTTTGCTTTGTCAGCATAATATTTATCAGTCAGTACGCCCTTCTTGTCGATATAGCCGTTGACAATCAAATCAAAATAAATCGCCTGCGCCGTATCGCCGTCCACAACCTGTTCGTTGCCTCTGGCATCCACAATGACCTTACCCTTGAACAGATCAGCAGTAATCGCCACAGGACGTCCGGCAACTGCATCGGCAAGCTCAGTCTGCAAGCCCTTTGCGAAGCTGTCATAGCTTTCACTGGCGATAACGGTCAGAACATTGATGGACTGCACATCATTTCCAAGCACGTTGGCGTCCATACGTTCGCCGTCCTGATTGACACATAGGCGCAGACCGCGACCGACTTCCTGACGTTTGCGAACCTCGCTGCTGCTCTGTTTCAGCGTACAAATCTGGAACACGTTCGGGTTATCCCAACCTTCACGCAGCGCAGAATGAGAGAAAATGAAACGCACAGGAGACTTTTTCGGATCGCGATCCAGAAGCAGCTCCTTGTTCTTCATGATCAGGTCATAGGCGTCAATATCGTCAGACGTGCCTTCCTTCTTGTCGGAGAGCTTGCTGTCGGTCATCTTGCCCTTCTTATCAACCGAGAAGTAACCGGCGTGGGTATCATGGGCAGAAATTGCGTCCAGATATTGAATGTAGTCCTCGTCTCCGATTTCCCGCTGCATGGAGCTGAGAATGTCGTTGTACTCTTCCTCGAACATATCCGCATAGATGCCGTTGAACGGATGCCCAACCTCATCATACTGCTTGTACTTCGCAACTTCGTCGATGAAGAACAGGGACAGGACTTTGATGCCCTTATGGAAAAGCTGACGCTCCCGCTCCAAGTGAGAAAGAATCGTTTCGCGGATCTGAATGCGGCGAAGCTGGTCTTCACTGACCTTGCCGATCACGTCACCGGCAAAGATTTTGATACCATTTAGGAACTCCACAGAGTTATCGCGTCCATCGATAGCCTTGACCACAAAGCCAACTTTGTACTCGTCCAGATTGCCAGAATAGTCATAGAGGTTGTAACCGATACCGACCGTGGCGGTTTTCTTGCGAAGTCCCTTTGCCCCTATGCAGTCAAACTGAATGGTTGCTGTCGGGTCAGCTTTGGAAAGATTGATGCTTTCCAGATAGACAAATCCCTCGGTTGCCGTGCTGCCGGATTCCGTGATTCCCTTGACGGCGATTTTCTTGACCAGCCGCTTATTGTACGCTTCCATCGCGTCAAGGCGATAGACCATGTTATAAATGCTGTCCACCTTATGAGTGGCGGAGTAGCGCAGCGTCAGCAGCGGATTAAACTCTTTCAGGCGTTCCTTTGTCTGCTTGCCCTCGACTGACTGCGGCTCGTCAATGATCAAAATCGGGTTTGTCTTTGCGATAATGTCGATTGGGCGGCGGGAGCGGAACTCGTCCAGCTTCATGTAAATGCGTCGCGCATCCTTACCTCTGGCGTTGAATGCCTGAGAGTTGATGATCATGACATTGATGGCGCTGTCTGACGCAAAACGGTCAATTTCCGTGAGCTGGGCAGAGTTGTAGATGAAGAACCGGATCTTCTTGCCGTATTCCTCCGCGAAATGTTCCTTCGTCACCTGAAAAGACTTATAGACGCCCTCGCGGATGGCAATGCTCGGCACGACCACGATGAACTTGCTCCAACCATAGTGCTTGTTCAGCTCATACATGGTCTTGATGTAGGTATAAGTCTTACCAACACCTGTTTCCATCTCAATGGTCAGATTGTAGCGACCTTCCAGCTTATCCGATGGCTTGATCTGATTTGTGCGCTGTACCTTCTGCAGATGCTCTAAAATCAGCTTGTCGGAAAGCTCCGGCACAATGCGTTCATTCCGCCAGCCGGTAAAATCGTCCATCGTTGCGATTGCTTGCTGCTCACCATCTTCAAGACCACGATCCATCATATAGGTCGGCGTAAGGTACGGCTGTCCGGCAAAGACGTCAACGACCGCTTTTGCCGCATCTGCCTGAAATTTTTGGTGTTTGAATTGGAGTTTCATAACTGATGCTCCTTGGTTTTCTTTTGGATCATTTTCAAATTGATTTCCTTACATTTTTCACGGTTTTCATGAAACCTCTGCTCAATCTCGTTGTTTGATTCCGCTTTAGTCGCAGGAAGTAAATCCGCATTATAGTAAGAAAACATTGTATGAACCGCTGCATTTGCAAAAGCCGCTAAAAAGCGAGATTCTATCGCAGGTACAGGTTTTCCCTCAAATGCGTAGCGCCAGTCAACGAAGGCGTTTGAGAGCAAAATAAGCTCATCGAGTCCTTTTTCGGAGCCCGCATACTCCGGTGCCTTTTCGATTAAGTATGCCCACAGTTCCTGTTGAAAGGATTTCGGAAGCATCTGAAAAAGAATTAGCAAGTTGTGCTCTTTTCCATATTCAATTTGGTTTTTAGCTAAAATTGCCTTGAGTGCTAATTCGACAGAAAATGCGCCGGTTACAACTAAAGGGGCAAAAAGCAAAAGCAGCGTATCTGAATCATCCCGGCTTAGTTGGTCAAGTGCTATATATGCGTTATAAAATGCCTTTGCTTGATAGACTAACAAGTCGGCGTTCATCAGATCACCCTCACGCGCTTGGAAATGTCGCCCGCGTCCTCCGGCATATAGAGCTTGAAAATTTCGAATACGTTGATCTTCTCCGGGCTGGACGCAAAACCAGAATCGCGGAAGACAGCACGGAGCGGTTTACGCTGTGCGATCTCCTTGACCACGCTTTCGGGAATATTCGCGTCAAAGCAGGCGATCAGGTCGCCGTCGTTGTAGGTGTGGACGGTGCAGCCGTCGATTTGCTCTGACTTGTACGGCAGGGACAGCGGCAGCCCCCAGTCAATCAGGCAGCCGAACAGCAGGTCGAGGTCGGTGCGGTCATCTTTGATATTGGATTCCAGCGCCGCGAGCATCCCCTGATCGTAGTCATCCGGCGCATAGTAGACATCCTTCATGTTGGTATCGTCCAGCTTGAGGACACGGAAACCGATATCGAGGTCCTGCGTGGTCGTGGGACTTTCGGACTTGATCTTGTCTCCGGCGCGGCGGATGCGCTCCTTACCGATTTCACAGATGTTCTTGTAGCCTGCTTTGTAGGCTTCGCTTGCTTCATCGCACTTTTCCGGCAGTTGCACCATGATGAATTTGCGGTGTCCGCCGTCCTCAGCGTTGAGCTGCATGACTGCATGGGCGGTGGTGGCGGAGCCGGAGAAAAAGTCGAGAATGATTGAATCAGAATCAGAACCCATATAGATTGTGTTCAAAATATAGTCAATAGACTTTGGATAATCAAAATACGCTGCACCAAAAATAGTCTTTAACTGTCTTCTCCCGACATCATTCGATAATTCGCCACCTATCCAGAAGGATTTGCTTTTAGAGCTTCTCTCCGTATCCTCGGTATCCTCTTCATCCAAATTGACTGGATTCAAAGATGGGTTCAGATAAACTCTGTGTTCTATGCCCCAACGTTTCGCAATTGAGGAGTAGCGTGGTTCAAGAATTGCTAAATTTGCAGCTACACGTTCTTTACCCCATCGCCAACGACCATCACTACCATCACCGCGAATGGGGTATATTGCAACGGCATTAGGCTCCTCCACTAAAGAGCATTTCTTTGTCTCTAAATTGTAGTAAATTGGAAAATACATATTGGGCCTATCTTCTCTGCGATCAGGCCGACCTCTTTTTCTCAAATCGCGCAATTGGTACGCGCTACCGTTTTCATCAACCTTGTCAAATTGAGCTTTTTGTTCATCGGTCAACGGCATACCGTTAGCTGCGAACTCTGATTTTCCATATATCAGTATGTATTCGTGACATGTTGCAATGTCTTTCCTATCATTTCTACCTTTAAGATTGTTGACGACTGCAATTTTCCCGACAAAATTGGATTCTCCAAACACTTCGTCACAACACTTTTTGAGGTTCTCCTGCTCATTATCATCAATGCTTATAAATACAACGCCATCGTCCGTCAGCAGATTTCTCGCCAACATCAGCCGGGAGTAAATCATGCTGCACCAGTCGGAATGGAACCGTCCGTTGGTGTCGGTATTCTTGAACAGGCGGTTTTCGTCCTCATCGTACATTCCCATCTGCTCGTTTTCTTCTTCCTGCGAGCGCATGAAATCATCGGCATAGATGAAGTCGTTGCCGGTGTTGTACGGCGGGTCGATATAGATCATCTTGACCTTGCCAAGATAGCTCTCCTGCAAGAGCTTGAGGACTTCCAGATTGTCGCCCTCGATGTAGAGGTTTTCGGTGGTGTCCCAGTCCTTACTACCGCTGCTGCAATATGGTTTCCCCTCACTATCGGCTCCAGTCGGAATAGTCTCATCTTTCAGCACAGGGCGCAGGGTCTTCCGAATCGGCTTATTGGCTTCCACGATTGCTGCCTTCTTGCCCACCCATGTGAACTCGTATGCCTCGTCGCCGTCCACCACGTCCGGCGAGAGCATCTGTTTCAGCAGCTCAAAATTGACCGCCCGCTTGTACACCTTCTTCTCCGGCGTGCTGTGTTCCTCGTCCAGCATCTCCGTGATGCAGTTCGGAAACAGGGCGGCAATGCGGTCTATGTTCTGCGCCGTCATATCCGGCGATTCCATGCGTAGTTTATCCATTGGTTTTATCCTCCTTCATTGTAAGTTTGCCAAAGTGGCAAATCGGATATTTCAAAAATTCTTCTTGTGCTATGAGTGGAAGCTCGTCGAAGCACTTTTGTGCCTCTTCATCAGCATCCATGAGCAAGTACGCTCCACATCTTGTTGCTGGTGGGTAATCGCTTTCTGTGAGTTTGGCTAGTTCAATAATCTCGCTCGTAGAAAGTGTTCTGCGACGCTTAGTAATTTGGAGCTTATTAAGAAGTAAAACCTTCGGGTCAATCATGGACTCGATACTTTTTAACCAGTCACATATTTTTTCTGCCAAGTTAAGTAACTTCTCATCGTGCTTTGCCTGTTCATCGTATGCTCCTATCATATCAAGGACTAAAAAGTTAACTTTCGTGCAATATTCAGGGGAATGGGGTGTTTGAGTTATGCCTGAGTAAACCCTTTCATAGTCCATATTAGAGATATGAACCAATCCCTTTTTATCAAACAGTACAAACTGCGATGCCTGAACAGGTCTTTTAAAATCAACATCGTCTTCTGCGAAAAGTGTAATCTGATGCAATTTGAAGAAGCTATCTATGTTATACATACCGTCTGATTGCCTCTTTGCCCAAATCCAAATCACAAGATTTGCAATTTTGAATGCACCATAGAACTGATCTTGTTCTATGGTGGGGAACCCGATTTTCCGGTTGTATAGCACCGCTCCTGTGAAGTTCCTTAGATTCTTCTCATCATTTTCAGACAAATCGTTTAGAAGCAGTTCTTCGGTCACTCCTAAATAATCCAGCATCTTCTTTACATCCTTGCAGTATTCAAGAATTTTCTTTCTCTCTTGCAAATCTGACAACAATGCACCATTAAGCGGGATAGTCACTCCATTCAGTGTTAATTCTCCTTGCTCAACCAGTTCTATAAAGAAGTCCGCTTCAATGATAAAATCGGACAGGGTATCCGGTCTGTCTGTATGTACTGTAATACGGTTCTCCTCTGCTTTTAGGGCAACACTAATCCCTTTGCCAATGCGAATGATGGAATTTCCATTCTCGTACACCACTCGATAGGCAGGAAAGAAACACCGATCTCTTATCCGCACCTCTCCGTCCACAGGCTTTGATATAACCGCATTTGTGACCTTATCAATGGGGACATCCACATCCAAGCCTTTGACCTTTGCATACAGATAAAAGTCATGTGTAGACAGGAACTTGGGAATCTCATCCATAGTTAATCCAATACCCGATGCAGTAAAAGTTAAGGAAGTAATCTCTGCGCCGTTTGCTTCCAAGGATTCAAAAGTAGGAATGTCTTTTCCGATGAAGCCCATTTGCTTATGCACATTGTCTGTGAACTCCATAAAAATGCTAGAAATCTCATTAGCCTCAGCAGGAAGAAGATTCAAGTGAATTGTGCTGGTCTTTTGTTTTCCGGCACCCTTGATTATCTTGTCAAGGTCAACAACAAGCAAAGTCTTATAGAATATTCTTGAATTGCCCGAACTTAAATCGACGCTTATAAGAAAGAAAATACAGCCCCCATCTTTATAGTAATTATTCAAATCTGCGATACTACACGAAAAAGTTGCGGTATCAGACACAATAACCTTCTCTGTCCCTTTAATCTGGATTGGAACACGACCAGCAAGGTCTTCTTTTTTTGTCTTCTCAGATTTATATACGAATACTGTCCCATCCCACGAAGGCGTCTTATCATTTGAGTCGATGTATGACTCAAGTATGGGGCACCTTAGCAATGCAGCTTTCAGGGCTGTAGTTGCAGATTCTTCTATTCTCTTTGTATTTACGCTTGGCACACTACAACCTCCTTCATGTCATCTGCTTTAGTTCGATTCGGAGTTTTTTAAGCTTCGCGTTCATTTCCATCTGCCTATTTAGCTGCTTCTCTCGCTGCATTTTGCTTTTCAGTGTGGCAATCTGCTTTTCAAGCTGCTTCTTCTTTTCATCACGCTCGACAGATTCTTTCAGACTCTCACTGGAATCTGTTTGCAGCTTGTCCCCGGCAATCTGGCGGACAAGGCTTTCATAGACGGCATCCATATTCAAGCCGTCGATTCTGAGATGCAGTTCGTCTTCCGGCATCCAGTCGGTGTGATAATAGCGGCTCACCTTGAAGGCGTTGCTGCCGGATGCAGCAGCCTCCTTGTAGCCGATCCACGCCTGAGCCTTGCCATCACAGGTCAGAATAAAGAGAATGTGGTACGGGATCTCTTTGTCGATTTGCTTTAGCACTGCTTCGTCAAGCTGCGGATCATTCAGCCGCACCTCGAACACTTCAATCTCGGTCACTGCTTCGCCCGCAGCGATATTCAGCGTAGACGCTGCCAGCTTGTTTCGCCAGTACACCATACGAATCTGGTCAACAAACACACGGCGCAAAGTGGGAGAAACGTCAAGGTTCTCATAGAACTTCTGCTTCGGTATTCTTTTGCCAAACTCCGTAGATGCAGGAAATCCAAGCATCGCAAGCCCTCCTTATTTCACGACTAAGAAGCAAATCAGCTCAAAATCATCCAGTCCCGAAACTGCACTGAGCAGTGCGGATGTACCGCCGCTCTTAAACAGGCTGTCAATATCATTTTCTTCCTTCACATCAATAATGGAATTGATTGCTTCGCTCAGCAGCTCGGAGACCTCACCCATCTTACGTCCGTCATCCGTCTTGTCATTGAACCACTTACAAAACTCCGCACAAGGCTCGCTCTTGCCACGGCAGAGCAGACGCATTGTGTCGAGCAATCTCTTCGGATTGAGATAATCGCAGACGATTTCACCTTCTTCACTGATGTAGACCATGTAGAAGGGATGGATACGATTCCGGTTGTCAATGTTCACGCTGTCATTGATGTTCCTGAGAACAAAAATTACACCGGCAGGAGAATCCTCTGTCTGTCCAACAACGGTGTGCAGACCCTTTGGTGCAGTTTCGATATCCTCATGTTGCTTCATGTATTCGAGCAGATCAAGCCTGAACTCGTTGAGCCCCAAATCCATGATGGAAATACCGCTTGTCATGTCCTCAATGTCCACTACTTCTTCTTGCAGCCGCTTGAGCTGTGCGCGGCGGTATTCAAGATCGCCCTTTTCCTCGGCATTGATCAGATCATCGTCGCCGGTAGAGGTCATGACCGAAATCTTCATGCGGGTTTCCACACGGCTTTTCAGGTTGATATACTCGTCGAGGTCCATATCCGGCCAGAAGTTTACGAGCTGAATATGGTCGTTTCTGCTTCCGATACGGTCAATTCGTCCGAACCGCTGGATAATGCGCACAGGGTTCCAATGAATGTCATAGTTGATGAGGTAGTCGCAGTCCTGCAAGTTCTGACCTTCGGAAATACAGTCGGTTGCAATCAGAATATCAAGCTCATCGGTACTTCCGGGCAGGAGTACAGCTTTGCCCTTAGAAACCGGCGAGAAGCAGGTCAGCACCGTGTTGAGATCGGCTCGGAGCTTCGGAATGGTTGTTCTTCCGTCAACCGATCCGGTAATCTCTGCCGTTTCCAATCCGAAGTTCTCTTTTGCGAATTTACTGACGTTTGCAAAGAGGTAATCGGCGGTATCAGAGAATGCAGTGAAGATAATGATCTTCTTATTACCGGGATTGATTGGCTGCTCAATTTTCTTGCGGATCAAGTCAAACAGCGTTTGCAGCTTTGTGTCATGCTCCGGCGTGATGTCGGCAATCATGAGGGACAGGAGTTCCAGATTCTCCGCATCCTTTTCCAGCTCGCGCATCCATGAAACATAGTCCATATCAGCGAGGTCAATTTTGACCTTCTTGCCGACGGAGAAGAAATCAGTGTTCTGATCGTCGTAATCAAAATCTTCTGCGCCGGAAATCTCCGTCAGATTCAGGACGCAGTCCCCAGACTGATAATTTTTGATCGTCCCAATCGTATCGTTGATCAGCTTTTTGATGCGGTCAATCGTCAAGCGGAAAGAAGCAACCGAGCTTTCCAGACGTTTGAGAAGGTTGATGCTCATAAGACGCCGAATGCCTGCTTCACGTCCTTGCTGGGTAAGGCTGTTTCCCTTGTGGTGCGTCATGTCGATGTACTTTGCCAACTTCGACGGCATGATATAATTCGACGGCGTATAGATCGTCAGGCTCAACGACATGAGCAAATTATAAATATCGTTATAGTTGATAGCGTCGCTCAGGTCTGTCAGGCAGGGACGCAGCGAAATCGGCGGCAGACGCTCCGGAAATTTACCGATGTCGGAAGTGTTGTAATATTTTTCGATGTGCTTTCTTGACCGCGCAATCGTTACACTGTCCAGCAGTTCAAAGAAATCAAAATCAAGTGTCCGTAAAAGCTCGTCCGTCGTTCGTTCGTCAGCAGGGAGCTTGCTCCATGTATTGAAAGATTTCTGCGCCTGACGGAAAATTTCATCAATACTTTTGGTCGTGTCGAGCTTTTTGTTCATCTGCGAAGCATCACCTTCATAGGCGAGTGCAAGCTGATTTTTAAGGTCGATAAACTTGTTGTTGACAGGTGTTGCCGAGAGCATCAGCACCTTTGTTTTCACACCAGTGCGAACGACTTTATTGAGCAGTTTCAAATACCGGTTTTCCTTTGCGTCCTCGCCGGACACCTCCCCGCCATTGCGGAAGTTGTGGCTCTCATCAATGACAACAAGGTCATAGTTGCCCCAATTTAGACGGTCAAGATCAATGCCATTCGACTGTCCATGCTCACGGGAAAGATCCGTATGATAGAGCACATCATAGCGCAGGCGGTCTGTGGCAATGGGATTGTTGACATAGTTGCCCTTGTATGTATTCCAGTTCTCAGAAAGTTTTTTGGGGCAGAGAACAAGCACAGATTTGTTGCGGTTCTCGTAATACTTGATGACGGCAAGCGCAGTGAAGGTTTTACCAAGACCTACGCTATCTGCCAGAATGCAGCCGTTAAATTTCTCAAGTTTACTGATGATGGCAAGAACTGCATCGCGCTGGAAGTTATAAAGCATTCCCCAGATTTTGCTTTCCTTGAAACCTGTTGCCTCATTCGGCAATTCGTCTTCGGAAATGTCATCAAGAAACTCCTTGAAAATGTTATAGAGCGCAACAAAGTAGATGTATTCAGGGGCGTTCTCACGATATGCAGCGGAAATATTCTCGATTACGACGTCAGTGACTTCCTGTAACTTCTTCTTGTCATTCCAGAGCTGTTCGAAGAGCTTGAGGAAGTAGTTGGCGTTTTCAAAACTCTCTGTCTTCTGCACCGGATAATAGGCGTTGTTGCCGCGCTCACAGCCGAGATCGACTGTGGTAAACCCGTTAATAGGCATATAGGTGCTTTCATCAACCGTCATAAAACCCATCATCTGCTCCTGGGTGACGTTCGATTTGAAAACCACCTTGTGCCGAATCCAGTCTGCACACTCTTTCGCAATCGCTTTCTGCGTCAGTTCATTACGGAGTTTTACTTCAAACTCCGTACCATACAGACTGCGCTCTCTGGAAATGCGAGGGATATAGAACTCCCGTTGCGCTTTGGAGGCTTTCTCAGTGATAAAGGTCGGAGAGGTGAAAATGAAACGCAGTTCCTCTATGCCTTCCAGTTGCTTTTTGAGTTCCTGATACGCATAGATTGAAAAGCAGGCCGCCGCGACAGACATCTTGCTGCCCTTTTGAATACCTGCTTGCAAGTCTTCTTTAACTGTTTTGTTTATGTTATCTATAATCAGCATTTCATCACCCCATCGAGGCGCAAGACTACCTCTAATTTCTATAAACTGTACGAAAAACGGGACTCAGCCTTAGATCTCCACATTCCTACATCTACCGTCAGATTTGAATCATTTATCTGTAACAGGCGCTTCTCTCTTGGCAATCGCATTTATTCCCAGCAGCGTTTTCAGCACATTTATAATCTGCTCGTATTCAATACCCGCTGCATAGGTGAATTGTTTGCGGTACCTTTCCCACATTGTCTTGAGCTCTGGGCATTCTTCGATATTCCGAAGAATGCCGGGAACATCCTCGATCTGTCGAGCCGTATCACGGTGATTGGCTGTTGCCTGTAGTGCATTTTCAAATACTGCTTGATCAAATTTCTGCGTTGTAGCCAATATATAGGCATCATAAAAATCTCTGGGACGGGTGTTGAACACGCTGCGCCGCAAGATGGTCTCCACTTTTTCCGCCATGACAGTTTCGATGTTATATGCCCACAGCTCGTAGGTTTTTTCGTCATCGAAAATCTCAGAGAAGTTGTACTGTACTGCATGAGGCGTGATGGCATCGCCAGTGGACACATCGATACTCAGCGGAGTAACAATTGTGTCAAACCATGCGTTCAACATAACCCGGTATCCGCCGTATATGTCATCTTCGCGGATGGGTGAAATGGTTCCGATCTCAAAAGAGACACCATCGTCAAAGCGAATTGCGCAGATCTGCTCCAGTGCGCTGTGGATGGCATCCGGTGTGAGAGGCAGGTTTTTCAGAGTGGTATCCAGATCCATTGTAGCGCGATTATCCAGCCCGACGATGGCAGCCACCAGCATACCGCCCTTCAACACGAACTTTTCCCTGTAATCAGAGACAGACAGGCGCACCAACAGGCGCTCGAACATATAGTTCTGCAAAATGACCTGTGCAGGAATATTCTTCTTTTTTGCAATGTTTCGGATTTTCGCTTTCAAGCTCATTGCATTACTCATAGAAGCACCTCCAAATACTGGCGCAGGACATTGGCCACCCGCATCTGTTTTGCATAAAAGTTCAGTTTGTTTAGATCCTTTTGGGGATCTGCCGCATATAACTTCAAGGCAGCGTGAAACGTTTCTGTTCCGAGTTTGTTGCGGCTGCGAATTACGTCGCAGATCGTGCGCTCTAAGTCGTATGTGGGGACTTCGTTTCCGGCAGGTGTTTTCAGCATTGTTTTACCGAGTTCAAACAATTCAGGCTTGATATAATACACCTTACATTCCGACTTGATTGCCGCAGACGGAATACAGTCAGACGGTGCAGTGACCGTATGTTCAAATGGTGTGCGGTCGGAAATGCCGTGAAGGTACAGGGCCGTTTCGTGCGAAAAAATAACTTTATTGGAACGGTTGCTGATGGCCAGCAGCTCGTCCTGTATGTCATCGGGCAGAATGTATTGGCCCTTCACGATACGATGAATTCTATTTTCCTTGCACAGTTTGTAAAGCACTGCTTTTGAGATACCTCTCTGTGCAGCTATTTTCGTCTCGATAATTCCACCATGTGTTTTGGCAATAGCGGAGAGCTCAGTCATGTAATCCACACAATCACCTCGGTTACAACGATTCAATAATATTATATTTGCAGTTATGATAAAAGTCAACGTCCTTTGGGAGTCAATCGTAAAATATTTATTCTGAAATCACGATTAAAGTCAATTGCATTTCGCGTGTTCAAGCCTCTTCCCCATATTCTGACAAGCTGCCCCTTAAGATGCCATCAGAATTAAGGGAAGTTTTTATTCTTTGCCTATAGCGATACAAATTTTGCTCCTCCTATCCCTGCACAAAGGAGTTGCTTAACCTCTCCGTCAGAGCTACAATGCCAACACCTGATAGCGAGGACAAAGTGAACGGAGGTCAGATGATGAATTACGAATCAGACACATTTCAGGACTATGAATCCATCACCATTGATGAGTTGAAAGAGCAAACCAACAACTTACTGGACCGGGTAACAGAAAAACAGCACCCGCTGCGCGTATTCATGAATGACGGCAAGGTGCTCCTGCTGTTCCCACAGGATCTGCTCGCCCCAATCTGCGATTCTAATTTTCGCTTGATCCTGCTATCGGCAATGCGGTATGCGATGGACAGAAACACATATATGCCCATAGTAGTCGCCGATTATATCAAGCGTCACCGTCAGTTTTTGGATGATAAGTTTCTCGTTTTGGCTACCGATGATATTCGTCGACAGCTTGAAGACTATGCAGAATGTGATCCAAATTCAAATCTCTGGCGCAGTCTCTTAGATGCACTCAAAGCAGAGCAGGAGGAGCGCGCTACTCGTCAAGCGAGAAAAATTAGGCTTTGTCCGGTCTGTGGGAAGCCATTGGAAGTTATGAGTATTACCAGCAACCGGCACTCGCCTGGTGGCTTTGATGTGATAGCTCGCTGCCAAAATTGCCACTCTAATTATGAGTGGTTCTGCGACAAGGATGGCGGCGTCACAGATATAAAAGAACATTTCTTCGGATAAGGCGAGTGTGAATCTCAGTTAGAATCTTTTGGGGTATATCTTTGTCTGGTACAACGCCTACTTGCAGCTATTTCGTGAGTGATAGTTCGAACTACCAAACTAGTTATGATGGAATTGAGCTCGACGCCAATCGGGCGTTTACAGTTGAATTTACTCCGAGAGAAAAACAATATTATATTCGGGCGAGGATTACCGCCGACGGTTTTACGGTTGTAAAGACAATTAAAAAGACATTCAAGACTTGCGAGCATAGGCACGGTGATGTTGACCAGAAAACCGGGTTCTGTAGCAAATGCAAATCGCAGATGGCGGCCAGCGTGTCTCCTAGTGCGCTTGTCGATTATAGAACCTATTATGAAACCTTTGACCTTGCGATGAACGCAGCCTGGAAGATGCTAAAATCCCAAGATTGCTGGTTTACCATGTTCCAGGACGCGCAGGTTGGGACGATTGAATACCAGCATCTGGGTGACCTCTCCGGAAAAACACTCTACATGGATTTGAACAAAAAAACGCTTACGAGCAAAGGTGTGGCGTTCCGCGTTCAATGGGACAAATGGAAGCTGAATCTTTCAAACGGAACGGTGATCGGGGACACATCCAAGCATACCTCTGTTCAGGGCGTCATTGAAGTGGAGGCTGGCGGTTATCTGAACGTTCGCGACGGAACAATTCAAAATAAAGGCGCAAACGCGCCAAGTATTATGGTGCATGGATCCTCCTCGAACTCAGGGAGAGGATATGCATACATTGCCGGTGACGAGAAGTCTAATTTTGGAAGCTTGTTTATAATCGGCGGAAATGTGACCGTCAACGGCGGAACCTATGATCATGCAAAGGTTACCTATGGTGGATCGTTGGAGGTGAGCAACGGTAAATTTCAAGGAGATGTTACTGTAGGAGATGTTACTGTAGATGATCATGCATTGCTGGCTGTCGGAAGTAAGAGTGCGTATTTTGACGGAAAGCTCACATTCGAACCTTACGGCAGTGGAATGCTAACCAATGGAAATTATAAGCATATTATTACAAAAGGGGCAACGCTTGGGAAACTTAGCAATAATACCTTAGATGTGTTTTATATTGGCGAAGATTATCAGCCAAACGCGAAAAATCAGGCAGAACTCAAAGCAGGCGAAGACACATATATTACGATTAGAAAGCACAAGCACGATTTTAGCAACAGCGGAACATGCGCGTGCGGAGAGAAAGCCGAAGCGTATTTGTCGGTGGACGGCCAGCGAAGTTATGGTTATTTTGACAAGATGTTGGCCCTGGCGGAGGAAAACAATGGTTCCTGCGTGTACTTGCTAAAAGATGTAACCATAATCAGAGATACGGAAGTTAAAGAAGGCAATTTCAGTATTGCGGGCGGAAGATTCAAGGTGACTTGTTCCAGCTCGTCTGCGCTCAAATTCAGCGGCGGTACGGTCTCGATCGGTGACGGCACGTTCGGCCGGCTGAAAGTCACAGGCGACGGCAAGCTCACGCTCAACGGCGGCAAATACTACGCCATCGACGTAGCAGGCTCGACCTATGAAAACTACGGCCGGCTGCTTCCTGGCGGTTATGCCTTTAAGACTTCGTCGGGCTGGGAGGCAAAGGGCGACATTATAGCGGCGAGCTTTGCATCGGATACGGCCAAGGAGGTAAAAATCCTGCCGCTTCGCTCCGTGACGATTTCGGCCGATGGAGAAACGACAGTTCCTTACGGCACGTCTGTAAAATTCACGGCAACAGTTGAGTCGAATAGCAGCAGCGGCATAACCTATCAGTGGTATCGCAACGGTGTTGCAATTCAAAACGCCACAACGAATACATTGGTCGCTAACGAACCTGTAGGTGACTACACGTACCGTTGCGAAGTAACCCGAGATAACTATACGCTTTCGTCGAACACCGTGCGGCTGACCGTTCAGCGGATTGATCTGTCCAACGCGGCCCTTTCGGCCACCATTCAGACGCGCGCCTACGACGGTTCGGCAAACGCAACCGTTACAGCCAGCAGCATCGGAAGCAGCAGCCTGACGGCCGGTACGGATTACACCATCTCGGCAGAATTTGAGGACGCGAACGCCGGAGAAGGTAAGAAAGTAACCGTCAAGGTCACGCTGACGAACCGCAACTACTGCTTCGGCTATGACGCGAACAAGCATCCGATCATGGAGAAAACGTTCAAGATAACCGGCACGATTACGAAGAACACGTCCCATATGGAGCAGACGAAAACAGTTGATGCTTACTCCGGCGTTGCGCACACGTACACGGTTGATCTGGATGCGTGCCTGAGTAACCTTCAGGACCTGGGCTTTGAAGGCTATCAGATCACGGAAAAGGACATCGTAGTATCTAAGTTGATTGACGCAAACCAGGTTGTCTTGGAAGGCCACAGTCTGAAGATTCCTGTGAATGCTGTAGTTACGGCCCCAGGTACAGTGGCTGCCAAATTTACCATCGCTGTAGCTTGCAAGAATTATTCGAATGTTACCATTCTCGTTCGTGTGGAAACAAAGGACCGCTCGACGGTCACAGCTACTGCCACACCGAGCAAATCCGAGCTCACCTACGGCGAGAAGCTTGGCAGCATCACGCTTTCTGGCGAGACAATCCCACCAAAGCTTCAAGGAACCTTCGTCTGGCAGACGCCGGACGCAATTCTGGACGCCGGTAGGCACGCAGATCTTGGCTGGAAGTTTACCCCGGACAATTACACCTACGCGGAAGCTTCCGGAACGGCCGAAATCATCGTCAAGCGGGCCAAGCTGACAGACCCCGCGCCCGTGACGCTCACGATCTACAACGGCTGGGCCGGTACCTACGAGGTTGCGTTCCCGGCGCTGCCGGCGCTGGCAGAGGGGCTGCGCTTCGGTAATGACGCGCCCTATGGCACTCTGGACGTCTCGGCCGACGGGTACTATAGCTCCGGCGCGGAGCTGAAGACGGTAAATGGCAAGCAGGGCGTCTCGATTCCGATTCTCAAGAACGAGACGGCGAAAGAGGGAAAGGTTGGCACCATCACCGTCCAGTATACCTCGCAGAACTATGAGCCGGTTACACTGGCCATCAACCTTGTGGCAAAGAACCGCACCGCGCCGACGTTCATTTTGACTGCCGACCACGACACACTCTCGGGCGGCGGCAAGGTCACGCTGACGCTTAAGCGCGGCAATCTGCCGGATGGCGCGGTTGTGACGGTCTCCGGCACGGACGAGGCCGGTAATGCCGTCACCATGACGGACAACGGCGATGGCACGTATTCGGCCACGCTTCCCAACAAGACGCAGACCTATACCTTTATCGCTGCCTATGACGGAAGCCAGACGATTGCGCCGAAGACGGATTTCACAACCGTGAAGGTGCAGCAGCGCTCGTCCGGCGGCGGCGAGCCCGCCAAGCCCAGCTTCCCTGTGAAGATTTCGAACAGCGGCGACGGTGTCGCCAAGGTCGACAAGTCCTACGCCAGCGCGGGCGCCAAGGTCACGATCACTGTCACGCCCGGTCGGAACGCCACTGTGCAGCGCATCACGGTCACGGACGAAGACGGCCAGCGCCTCAAACTCACCGAAAACCGCGACGGCACGTATTCCTTCACCATGCCGAGCGGTACGGCAAACGTTTATGTCCGCTTCAGCGGCAGCGGCCTGCCGTTTGCAGATGTTCCGTCCGGCAGCTGGTACTATGACGATGTTGCGTATGTCTATGACACGGGGCTGATGACCGGCCTGACGGCCACGGCGTTTGGCCCGAATCTGTCCACCACACGCGGCATGATCGTCACCATCCTCTGGCGCATGGAAAACGAGCCCGCGGCCAGGCATGGCTGCCCGTTTGCTGATGTGCGCCGCGGCAGTTACTATGAGCAGGCGATTGCATGGGCCTCCGAAAACGGTATTGTCACTGGCTTCGACGCGTCCACCTTCGCACCTGACCGGGCGATTACGCGTGAGCAGCTGGCGGCCATCTTGTTCCGCTTCGCGGCCTATCGCGGCATGGATGCCGTGACACTGCGCGAAAACCTCTCCAGCTTTCAGGATCAGGCCGCCATCAGCGCCTACGCTGTCTCGGCGCTCAACTGGGCCGTCGGCGAGGGGCTGATGCAGGGGACCGGCGATAAGCTGGAGCCCACCGGCAGCGCCACCCGCGCGCAGGTCGCGGCGATGCTGCGGCGCTTCATCCAGCGCAATTTCTGAATACCAAAATAAGCGCAGCGGTTCAGTTGAACTGCTACCCGTCAAGAGGACAGTGAAAAATATAAAGTTTTCCCGGCCAGCAGAGTAAACTGCTGGCCGCTTTTTATGCGGCAAGAGATAGTCTGTGCTTTTTAAGGGGAACCTCACCCCTAAATTGCGCTGCACTTGTCTGGTGTTGTAATAACAAGATAGCACAGCCAGTCCCCGAACAGCATATCCGGTTTGACCTTTCGGTCATTTCGCCCCACCATGCTTTCGG
>ERZ837380.2669-NODE-2669-length-18356-cov-4.139227_pt1 | contig 18356 bp, 15 predicted proteins | sample MGYA00519685_ERZ837380 | MGnify/ENA primary metagenome ERZ837380 (study PRJEB31850, sample SAMEA3708817) | human gut metagenome | biome: human gut; feature: human-associated habitat; material: faeces | place: China | collected 2014 ...
TAATTATTTTGAAAAAATAGAAAAGCCACAACATTTCTGTTGTGACTTTTCTAGGGTGTAAGTATATATACAAATAATGTAATATTTATAATCCTTGTTCAAACACATAAAGGTACAAATCCTCTAAGGTAGGTTTTACTATAGTAGATTTATGATTTTTGGGAGGGTTATCTGTAACCAATCTGACGATAATTTTATCATCATTGTGATACAGGTTAGACACTCTATAGTTATTTTGAAAATATTTTAGCTCTTCCCTATTAATTTCAACTTCTACTACCTTGTTTTCAATCTCACCTACAAGATTTGGGCAAGTATCATGTGACACAAGCTTACCTTGTTTTAATAGGACTATTTCCTTGGCAATAAACTCAATATCAGATACAACATGAGTAGATATTAACACTATCTTATCTTCTGCAATTTCACTTACAAAGTTTCTTATTCTTATTCTTTCCTTTGGGTCAAGACCTGCTGTTGGTTCATCAAGAATTAGAATCTTTGGGTCATTTAAAAGTGCTTGAGCAATCAAAGCTCTTTGTTTCATACCACCAGAAAATCCACCTAGCTTTTTATGAGCTGAGTTAGTAAGATTAACTGTTTCAAGAAGTGAAGTGATTTTTTCCTTTGCTTCTTTTTTCTTCAGGCCTTTTAGAGCTGACATATACCATAAAAATCTATTTAAAGTAAAGTCATCATAAAGTCCTTGCTGTTGTGGCATATAGCCTAAAACACTTCTATATCCTTTTCCTAGTTTCTTAATATCTTCACCATCATAAAGTACCTTGCCACTATCGGAATTAAGATTATCTGTAATGATATTCATTAAGGTAGACTTACCGGCACCATTAGGTCCTAGTAGTCCATATACACCGGAAGTAAGTGTAACGCTAAAGTTGTCAAGTGCTTTTACAGTACCTTTTTTATATGTTTTGCTTATATTTTTTATTTCAAGTTTTGGCATATTATTCCTCCGTAAATATCTTGTGACTTATCAAATTACAAGTGATTAAAATTAAGATTATTACCACTTACTAGAAATTGAAATTTTGCAAATGATAAAAAGAAAAGTTATTAAGAATATTAATATCGTTTATAGGCAAAAGCAAAGGAACAACAAAAACTAGCGTTGTAATTATAATTGAGATAATAGTATTTTTAGTAAATAGAGAAATTCCTGATATTATCACTGTTATTACGAGTGAAACCAATAGTCTGATTGCAAATGTAATAATTATCACATTTAAAATTGATAAACCATCTGAAATATTAGATAGTTCTTCAATACTACAAGCAGCTGCACCTAATTCATTTATGCCATAGCTAGTTATAATCCTTATAAAATACGGAACATAAATTAATAAGTTTAACAAAGCAGTAACAATACAAGAACAAACTATCTTTTTAAAAACAAGTGATTTAAAGCCAAGCTTTGTTGATGAAAGCAAATGAATTGACTTACGCTCATATTCAACAGTAAAAATAGGAATAATACATATTACCATCAATACATATAAAGCCAAACAATATGTATTACTTAAATTGCCTTCTAACCCTAGCAAAGCACAATAACCGTTGTAATTAACAACACTTACAGATTTACCAGCCTTAGATTGATTAGTTAAATAATCATAATATGGTATAACATACTTTTTGAAGTTTGAATAATCCTCATCTATTGTAGAATAGGTAGAGAATAAATCCTCATATTTTTCTTTGGTAATCAAACCATTATCGTAGTCAGACATACATTTATCCAATGACTTTTTATTATCTTCATACTTTTTAATTTGATTCTCAATTTTACTTTTTGTGTTACTATTAAAGTCACCGGCATAATATGAGAAATAATATTTTTGGTATTTTTCGTCATTGCTTAATACTATAGGTGATGAAATAGTAATGTATAACTGAGTAAGAAGAACCACAAGGATTATTATACCAACCTTATTGCTTACAAAAGTCTTGTATAATTCATGTACAATTACATTGGTACTACCACGAGATATTTTAAGTTTTGATAGAAAACTGTTATTGCTTTTATTATATGCAGTAATCTTTTTGCGACTGTAAATTAATATATTTAATGCAACAAGTCCTAAAAGCAACACAAGTAGCACTATCCAAAAACAAGTCACATAATTAATTGGTTCTCCAAAAATATTGATATTTCTATAATGTGAAATAACATTTTTTGTATCAACAAAGCTAATCAAATTAATATACTTAAAGCACATTAAAGAAGTATTATCACCAATAAATAAATTTAGACAATATGAAACTATTAAAATACATAGAAAAGCTATGTAGCTTATAGTTTTGCTTTTTCCAACCATAGAAAGAACATTAACGATTGTGTAAATAAGATACATAACTAGAACTTTAGTGATAAAGTGTAACATTAGATACTGCAATACATTAATTCTTAATGTGCAATTAGAAAAACTATCTACCGATTGAATAGGTCTGAAAAGGTCTCCAAATCCATATGTGTAACCGGCTATTATGTAATTAACACCATAAAACATTAGACATATTACAGCAGTAGTAATAAAACCTACTACCATTTTGGATATAGCTGATTTGTTTCTGCCATATCTACAGGTTCTTTGAAGGCTATTTATATTAATATTTCTTTCAGAACCAATTAATGCATCACAAACAATACATAAAAGCAAAATAACAATCAAATCCGTTAGCATAAAATCTGTAGCCATATTCACGCCTTCAGAATTGCTATAAGCTGTTTCAATATTAGAAAGTGGTTTATAATCCTCAGCAGTTTTTACGGCATTTTTATAAGAAAAAGAACTGCTATCTTCAAATATAGAAACACCTGTGATGTTATCGGACTTTTCAATTATTTTGTTTATGTATGCTTTATAGTCTGATACAATCTTTAACTGATTTTCAGCATTATCAAGTAATGTCCTTTCTGAATAGCTGTCATCAGTATAATGGGTCACATCATCTTTCTCTAAAGCTTTTAGCTTGTTGTGAACAAATTTAATTTTGTCACTATTGTTATTATATTTTGCAATATCATTATTTAAGCTAATTTTTGCATTAGCAGAGATAAAGTCAATATCGTTACCTTTAATTTGCTTATTGTAAATGAAAAATCCATTTAAAAGTAGCAATACAACAAATAGTATTAGAAATATTTTTTTTGAAAATATTTTGTATAATTCAGATTTAATCATAACTTTTTACTTGTTTGTCTTTTGCCAAATTGCAATTTGCTTATTGGCTTCATCAACAATTTTCTGCACTCCTGCTTTTTCCAAATCTTCATTGAACTTTTTGCTTAATTCAGCATAGTCACCTTTGCCTACAAACAAATTACTTTTATATTTAGTTATCACTTTATTTGTAGCAATAATTTCAGATTTTACTTTGTTGTAGTCAAAAATAAAACTATAAATTGGTGATAATACAGTATCTTTTGAATTATCAGTATAAGGATAATCCGCATTTGTTGGCAATATTTTAGAGTTACTGAAAATACAATTAGGATTATAGTAATTATCACCTTCACTGTTAGATAACTTCACTGTACCATCATCATTTTTAGTATAGTTTACTCCTTCAATTCCATAATTTAAAAGAGTAGCTAATTCTTTATTAGTATTAAGTAAAGATATTAAATCATAAGCATAATTAGCGTTTTTGCTCCAATTAGCAATACCTAATCCACTTATATTACCACAAGAATATAATTTGTCATTGATTGGTATAGTAATAGTTCCATCAATAGAATTTGTAGTAACCTTATCACTTGAAGTATAAGCAGGATCAATTGATAGCTTACATTTATCAAAACTACCCATACTATAGGTTGACTTAATTGACTTTGTTATATATTCATCTTGATAAATATTTATAGCCTTTGCAGAATCACTATCAAACTTTACTCCTACACAAGGTGTTATTAAGTCATAATATAATTCTGCATAATATGGAGGCAGTGATAACTCTAGTCCAGCAGACATTGTATTCGCTTGAGGATCAATAAATATTTTTTTGCTTGAAAGTTTACTATTATTAAGAATTTCCCATCGTTCAGACTCTAAGTCTTTTTCAGTTAGTCCACTGGATTTTAACTGAGATGTTTTCACATTCCAGCCTCTGCCTGTACCATTTAAAATATCAGGAACTACATATATTTTGCCATTACGCTTAGCAGCAGTAAAAGATTTATCATCAATAATATTCTTAATAGAAGTATCCTTATTTATATAATCGTCCAAAGGTGTTAAAAAATTGTTTAAATAAAAATAATCATAATCGTTATAATAATCACTATCATCGCCAGTATCAAATCTTATAATATCAACCTGCTCATTTTTGCTCTTCATATCTAGAACGCCATTGTGATATTTTTTATTGTATGATGTAGCTTCTTCTTCTCCTTTTTTGAGAGAAGGTGAATTATCAATTAGCTTAATATCAAGATAATACTTCTTACCTAATTCAGCAAGTTTAAGGTTAAACTGGTTCAACACCTTCTGGTACTCACCGTCAAAAAAATGAGTATTAGTGACTAATACTAGCTTTGTCATATTCTTTGATGGCACAAATTTTGTAGCCTTCTTGCTAGTATTATTGCTAGTAGTGTTTTTATCACTTGTAGAACAAGCAGAAAGTGAAAACATAGTAGCAATAACTAAAATAAATGATAATAATGTTGTAAAAAATCTTTTCATAAATATGCTCCTTAAATTTGTTTTGCCGAAATAATATTTTATTCTACCTTGTAGTAGTTAGATTTGCCATTGTAAAAATCATCTTTTGTCATATAAAAATATTCACCCTCATTGACAGTGCCATTTTTACATTTTATATTATCCTTTGTGCTATTGATTAAAAATCCATCCTTAGTAGCATCTACAACAAAATCAGAAAATGATTCTTCATCCTTTATTGGCAAAGAAGTGATTTTATTGTTTTTCTCTAGCTTAAGTTTATAGTCTTTACAATTATGCACAATGTTTCCTCGTTTATCTTTATAGGTAACAACATACTCTGTCTTTTTCGGTTTAGGATTTTTTAAGGACATAGAATAAAGCTCATTAGCCGGGTCATCATTCTTATAGAAATAAATCGTATCATCAAAATATTTGAAAAAATAAAAATTAATCAATTTATCCTTATAAATGCCAGAGATTGAATTATCCTTTAAATTCATTTTTTTCAAAATTAAATCAGTTTTGTATTCGTTAGTAATATTACCGTCCTTAGTATTACTGCTATAATCAACGAAATATAAATAGTTATCCAATATAGAAATAAATCCATACTGACTATTATCTTTTTCTGATATTATTTTTTCTGTATTATCCTCTAGGTTAATACAACTTAAGATCGCCTTCTTCTTTTCATTTCCTGTTTTACTATCTAAAACTTTTGCATAGTATTCCACATATAGTTTATTGTTAATTGCAAAACAGTTAAAAGGCAATGCGGAACTGTCTGATGATGAATTGTACTTTTTACAATAAGTCATCAGTTTAGAATAATTTGAGCCATCCAAATTTCTCACTGATAATTTGAAATCCATATCAAAAATGTAAATTTTATCGTTGTAAACACCGAATATTTCTTCATTAGTATATGCGTAACATTCCTTCTCATCTGTATGGTTACAGTCAGGTTTGTTACAAAGGAATGCACTTTTGTGACTATTATAGTCATAAAATTTCAAGAAACCATTTTCATTATTGCAAAATACACCTTTATCAGTTATAACTCGTGTTTTATCGAATTCTCCTATTTTGTTTGTTGTTTCTTTAGATGTATCATCTCCACAGCCCGTAAGAACTAATGAACAAGAAATCACACATACAAGAATAAAGCTAACTAATTTTTTCAATATAACCCACCTCTAAAAATTATTAAAGTTTTAATTTGTAATATTAGACTATAAAACTAGCTACTACTGAAATCATATCGCTTTTTGTCATATTCTGTCAAGTACTTTATTATATTTACATTAATTATATAAAATAGAAAAGTCACAACTAATTGTTGTGACTTTCCAAAGGTGTGTAAGTTATAACAAATAAAAATCCAGTAATTTTTATAAGTAGTATTTAATTGTACTTATTATTACTTATTTCTATTTGAAATATATTTCTTTAGTGATTCAGGTTCTTTTGGTTGACCTGAGAAATTGAATGATGCAGTATTGCAAGAAACCTTTACTGCGTGTAAAGACATTTTCTTAAGTACTTTAATAATCTTTTCTTTCATTTTTTTCATCTCCTTTTGTCAAACTTTCGATAATAATCAGCACATCCACACATATTATTGTAGGATATACAATGATTAATATGTTGTTTTGATAAATAGTTAACAAGATGATTGGCAATATAGCGTTTATACATAGAGAAATGATTGAAAGTATCTTTTGCTTTTTATAATTTAATATTGATTTTCCTTTGCTTTTTACCGGACTCATTAATAGGAATAATATAAAGGATAAAAGCAAAGTTATAATAGCGATTAATATAATTGTTCTATTAGGGAAAGCTAGCATAATATCAGCAGAAAATAGAACTAACAAATAATATGCAACTGTTACTATAAAACACTTTAAATAAGAGTTTGCGTGATAACCACCACTAAATACTCTTATGCTTGAGAAAGAAATAATAAAAATTATTGTATCTATTAATTTTCCCGTACAAAGTCCAATTAACAATAGACTAATTGTTTCAATTACAGATGATACTAACAGTTCAAAACCATAAATATATATATCAAGTGGGATTTTATCACTATCATTACAAACAGAAAGTGCTATTCTTTCGGAAAGTCTATGTAACATATACACATCACCTACGAAGAGAATAGCACGTTTTCACATACTATGTATTAACTTGGTAAAAATCAGAGGTTTTCTGGTAAACTTCTATTATCCAAAATCACAGTAATTATAAATTCTTTATTTCTTTCTTTTATAATTACATCTCCATTATATTTATGAGCAATGCTATTAATTATTGTGATTCCTTTACCATGATTATCTTTATCTTTCTTATCGGTTTTTAGTGAAGGATTATTAAATAATACTGAATCGAGTATATTGTTTCTACATTTTATGACGGAATAAGAACCTTCATACCCTGTAGAAAAATTAATTTCATTGGTTTTTACTTTGTTTTTAGATAAATATGAAATTGCATTATCAAGAATATTACCGATTAATGAAATAATATCAGAACTGTTTTTAAACATTTTTAAGTCATTAGTAATGCTTAGTTTAACGGGTATTTCATAGCTTTTAGCTTTTTCAATTTCAACATTTAATACTGCGTTTAATAAATGATTTTCAGTATTTACTATTGTTCCTATAGATGTGTACTTATTAGTTAAGCTATGACAGATATTATGTGCTTCATCATAATTTTCTTCTTCAATTAAAGCATCAATACAGGAAATATTATTCTTCATATCATGTTTTAACAATTTAATAGTTTCAATTTGGCTATTAGAACTGATTATATTTTGTTTATATAAATTAGCTTTCTGTTCTGATAATAATAGTTTAGTTTTAATTTCATTATCCTTATTTATTCTGGCTATCATAAACCAAACTATTCCTGCAATTACAATCATACTGACACAAATAATTGAAAGTAAGATAATTATGTTAGATTGGAAATTTGTAAGTATCATTACATACATAGTTATGTACAAAATCATCATAGCTAATAGTGGTATAGCCACAAATGCAATCACATTAGAAACTTTCTTCAAGCTATATGCTTTAGCTTTAGTTCGCCACATTATAAATAGAACTACCATCGTGGTTAGATTAGCAAGAATAACAAATAAATATCTAAATAAGCTTGACTTTGTAATTAATTCTTCAAAAGTTACACCTGAAATTATAGATGATGAATAAACAAAACCATATGATATGATAGTATTTATTAATGATACTATAAATGGAAGTATTAGCTTAATTGCCAATTCACCTTTAAGGCAAGTAATACAATATATTTCGTATAATATAATTCCTATAAACATATCAAGCATAACAATGTTAGGTTGATTGTATGTAAAATATGTCAGAACTGCAAAATTAAGTGCAATAAATATTGATAAAAGAATTATATTCTTTCTTGTTGAAAACTTACCACCTAAGAATAACAGAAAGAATCCCACAAAATAAATAGACTGCAATAAATTGACGGTTATTTCAAAAACATAATTAAACATCCCTATCACCTATCCAGTTGAAGAATTCAGTTTTCACTGCTTCTTTGTATTTCTTGTTAAGAGGAACACTAACATTGTTTTTTAATAAAATACTGTCACTGGCTATGTATTGAATATAATTATTATTAACAACATAACCAATGTGTGGTCTAACAAACCCGTAATCACAAATCTTTTTGAATTCTTTATTTATGTTGCTTCTAACCTTATAATCACCGTTTTCAGTATGGAAAATCACATAATTATTAATTTTATCCAGGAAAATAATATCATCAACATTAACAGCTACATCTTTTCTACCTGCATGTAAAAAGATAGTATTGTCATCTATTCTTAAAGAATCATTAATGTGTTTTATACATTCAGCTACATCAGTTTCCATACTGCTTTTTCTGATAAAAGTATAAGGATAACTTTTTAGTGCTTCAAAAACAAGTTCATCATGACTTGTAACAAATACAAATAAAGGTACTTGAGAATTACCTTTTAATTTATTTATTTTTTCAGCAGTTTCAATACCATTACAGAAAGGCATTTCAATATCAAGAAAAATTAAATGAAACTGTGAATAGTTAGATAAAATATCCATACCGTTTGAATATTTCTGTAATGTATATTCCATTTTTGACTGATTACAAGTCTTAGCTATAATATTGGACAACTTATTTACAAATACCATATCGTCATCCACAACTGCAATTTTTAGCATTAATTCACCCCTACTTTAATATAACAGATTATACGATTTATTTCAAGAAAGTTGAGAAATTATACTTTTAAGAAATTATTAACTAGCAAAAAACCACAACCATATAATGCTGTGGTTTTTAGGAAGGTGTTTATTATAAAAATCTAGTTATAAGTAATTTTATTACAATCCCTGTTCAAAGACATAAAGGTATAGGTCTTCAAGGGTTGGTTTTACAATTTTAGAATAGTGATTTTCAGGAGGGTTATCTGTCACTAATCTAACAACAATCTTTTCACCGTTATGATATAGGTTAGAAACTCTGTAATTATCTTGATAATACTTTAGTTCTTCCCTACTACTAAAATAATAGTTACTGCAACCATACTATTATTTACTAAGAAGTTTCCAAATCTTATGGTTTCTAAATTTACAATAGCAAAGCTAGGAATTAAAAGCAATGCTGATGATAGTAAAATAGCCATTAGATTATTTTTTATCAATACTGAAATTAAATTAATAAGAGATACGGCAAAAATTGCAAGTATAAAATAACATACTAATGATAAGATAACTGTGCCTATAATTGATAGTGATAGTCCCTTGTCTTCAGCCAGTAAGCACTTAATGAAAGTAGAAAAGCTAGTTGTACCATATGTATGTATAAATCTTATAAAGTATGGTAAATATACAGTAATAAATGAAACAATCAATGCAAAGAAAGAAATCAGACTTTTGCGAATAAAAGAAGAAGTTTTACCGTATTTAGTAGGTCGAATAAGATAAATCATATAGTTCTTATATTCACAAGTATAAATTTCAGGTAACATAATAATTAATACAAGGAACAGTAAAGCGAAATTGTTCCATTCTCTTATACCATTAGAAACAAAATTATTATAAATAATTTCATCAATAAATCTTGGTTTAACACCCGTTTGCTTTAGCTTATTTATTCTTTCATATTGTTGTTTTACTCTATTAAATGCAGCACCTTTAGTTTCTATTATACTATTTATAGATGTAATTACTGCACTTTTTGCATTGTTGGATAGGTTAGTTTCATTCTCAATACTTGCAATGCGATTTTCAAGACCGGTAAAATACTTGTCTTCCTTATTGATAAAATCTACTTTGTCAGTTGTTATATCACCCTCTAATTTTTCCATATATGTTTTGTAATAAGCATCAGAAGGATCAACATAGCTATAAGCTACTGAACCGATAGAATTTACTACACAGAAACCTAAAAGTATAATAATTAAAACAACCATCTTGTTTTGTATTAAAAATTTATATGATTCACCAAAGAGAAGATTAGTGCTACCTTTGATTTTAAATAGCTTAAACTTAATTCTTTCAAAATATTTTGATAGTAATGAGGTCTTTTTAGTTTGATTTTTATTACTAAAAATTATGCAAGTAATTGCCTGACATACAATAGCTACAATAGCAAATACACATAATACTAATGGAAAGGCAGTTACTGCATTTGAAAACATATTTAAATTTACATAGTCAGCTATAAAACTGTTATTCAAAATATTACAGACATTTATATACTTCGGATAATTAAAAGCTGATGAAGCCGGAATAAGCGTGTATAAGAAATATTCTACAGCAATAAAGCCAACTGAAATAATGTACATTAAAGCAGGGCTTGAAACTAAAATAAATACCATAGAAAATACTGAAGCAATAATTAGTACACCAATAACTTTCATAAAAGCAAATAGAATTAAATATTGCCAAGCACTTATATCAAATACACAGTTACGAAATTCTGATATAGATTGAATATTTCTATTTAAATCATCAGCACCATATAGAATGGTATTGGTTACATAGTTACTTGCAGTAAATAACAAACTAACAGCTAAAGATACTATGAACAGAAAATTTCTTTGCAAGAACACTTTTTGGCTCAGATGCATATGCAGGTGCTATAAAGCACATTTTATCAGCTTGTTCTTTGATAGCTTCAACAATTTCAGGAAGCTCATGTCCTAAATTTGAACATACTAGAAGTGAAGCCATATCAGCATATTTATTTCCATCATAATCATAAAAATAAATGCCTTCTGCTCTTTCAACTGGTAAAGCATCTACGCCTGACTTTGACCATGACTGCATTACATAATCCTTGTGCATTTGTGCGATTTCTTTTCCTGTTAAACTCATAATATTTTCCTCCTGTTTTCATAATTTACTTATTTTGATAATAGACTTTTTTATAAAACAAAAAACGCCATCCACAGCTACTAACTGTGGATAGACGTCTTTGTCTTATCTGTCTATTATATTAGCACACAAAAATTATACTTACAATGTGCTAAAGTTTAATATTTTTTGTACTCAAGTACATATACTATATTTTCAGTATTTCATTAACCATAAATCCTAGGTTTATTTCAAATCTTGTTGATAACTTGGTAATATCCATATTTAAAATATCAGCAGCTTTGTTTATCTTGTAATTTACGGTATTTCTATGAATAAATAAAGCATCAGCAGTATCTTGAAGGCTACAGTCATGTCTTATGTAACACATCAACTCTCCTGATAAATCTGTCCCATGTGTTTCATCATATTCTATAAGTGGACGCACAGTATTATCAACATATGCCTTCATAGAATCTTTATTCTTAAGTGACAACAATATTCTATAAGCACCTATGTTTCTGTATAAAACAAGTTTATTTGCATCTGACACAAATTCTCCCTGTATACATTCAGAATATGATAGCTTGTTTAGTTGACACGCAGTTTCATAACTTTTATGAATATCATTTAATTTATAAACATAATTACCAACTGTCATTATTATTTTTTCTTCATTATATAACCAAGTACATAATTTATTGAATACATTTTTAGATATTTCATCACACTCAATATCACTATAATTACAAAATACTAAAGATATATATTTATCCTGAACGGAAGTAAGAATATTTTTATAATTCCACCTTATATATCCACTTAATTGAGAAACAATGGACTCCCTACGGTTGTCTTCAATTTCTATGTTTTCCGTTTTGACATATATAATAGATACTACATATGAATTGTTTGGTAAATACCCTTTTTTCATTAATATAGGAACATATAAATCTTCTTGTATTGGACACAAAAAAGCATTACTTAAGGCAGCACTAATCTCAATTCTGTTTTGCTGTTGTTTGGTTATTTCAAAGCATATAATTCTCATAATCTCAGCCATATGTACAGACCATGGAACTTCAAACACAGGAAAATCATTTTCATTTGCAAAGTCAATAATATCCTGGTCGATAGATTTAACATATGGTCCAATATTAATAACTATACCACTCGCACCTTCATGGTACACATCTTCTACAAGTTCAGATAGTGATAAGTCTTTATTTAAGCCAATGCCTGTTGTGAAAACTAGTTCTTGTCCCTGTAGAAAAACTGAAATAATATCACTATCGACCATATGAGTCCAAGTGACTTCTCTATCAAGTCCATTCTCACCAGCAACTAATTTCATATCTAAATGTTCTACTAGCTTTGTTATCATTCTTACTTTATAGCCACAATATCTCCTTTATACTATCAATGAAATACCTGATATAATTAGCAAGATGTATGTCAAATTGAGAAATACCTTCTGTGAAACTCTCTTTAAAAGTTTTTTACCAATCCACGTAGCAACGATTAGTGGAATTATACTTAGTAAAATTAATTTTATGTTATCATAATTAAAAGCGTGAGCTTGTATTTGAGATACTAGAAGAATTGAATTAAGTACAATCCATACCGGAGCAACCGTAGCACGAAATTCCTCTTTATCTTTTAGTACCTGTGTTGCATATACCACAAGCAATGCTCCACCAGACACAAACATACCATGAATTATGCCAGCTATAATTAGAATTGCAATTAGAAATGCTTGTGGTAGTTTATGTTCCTTATGAAATAACAGATTTTTTCCAGCAATAACAATAATGATTATTCCATAGATAATAAGCAATGAATTTGATGAAATAACTTTGCATAATAATATTCCAACTGCCATACCTATGAGCATAAAAACACAAATTTTCAGCAGTTCTTTTTTATTAATCCTCTTATAACCGGAAATAGCAATTAACAATCCAGATAATAATGCCATCACATTAAGTACAACCTTGGCATTATCAACACCAAGCAAAAAAATAGATGCAGGCATAGCAAGAACAGTACCGGCAAATCCAGTAATTGCTTGTATAACATTAGCAATAAACAACACAATAAGAAAAATAATATCTTTCATAACTTCTCCTTAATTTGTATTGTCTATATATCAAAATAAGTACAAAACTATTATATCACGAAAATTATAAAAATCTATAGTAATTATTAGAATAAGTCCAGCATATTATCAAGGTAGATTTTTTCTCTAACATGGATATGATATTCTGGTTTTGTCATATAGTACAAGAGAAATTCGAGAATCAATGCACTTCCCAAAGAACGGCCTTCTATTTTAAAATTGGAAAAGCCCATTGGCATATAAACATTCTTGATATTATCAACACCTATAAATGCTGGATTAGTCATTGTTTTTGAAAAGCTGTAACCATTTTGTGAATTAGGTGCTACACAGATATGGTCAGGACAATCATAACCTAGTATTTGCTTACTTACAGTTTCATAGCAATTTTTTCTATCATAGCAACCATAGAAACAACATTCATTACACAGAAATTCTAATTTATCCTTTTGTGGTTGAGTTAATGTTTCTAGTTTATCAAAGCTTTTATTTAGGCGAAAATCTGGAACAACATATTTGAAATCTTTAAGATTTATCTCATCTACTAATTGATTAAATTCTGTTAGTACCTTGGTAGTTGAAGATACTAGGTAAAGATTTGGATAATAGCTTTTTATATAATCAACCAACAAGTCAGAATGAACAATTACACCATTGGTCACCTTATTGTTGTCATTAAATAACTTGCACAATTCATTACATTTCTTGTCAGTTAAATGCTCTTGTTTTATTAGTGAATTGCTAAAAGTTAACCTTGCAGAAATACCGTATTTATTCATTAACTTTAAAACATCTTGTTGATTATGTTCACCTAAACTGATTCTTCCTCCACTCCAAATGCAACCTTTTGGTGCACCATAAATTGAGCCTATCTCACACCAATCATAGAAATATTCCCTATGTTCACGATATAGTGGCAAAAACACCTTGTAAAACTCATAAAATTCAAATAACCCTGGAAGATGATAATATGCAATTCCAGACTTCATAATACATCTGCTCTCCTTATGATTTATAAACTTATTTTAGCATAATGTATTTATTTTGTCGAATGTCTAAAAGCAAAAATCCACAGTAACAAAAGTATTACTGTGGATATGAAAATTATTTGATTATAGATTATTTTACAAAACCATTCTTATTTAGATATGAGATAATTTCATTAGTTTCACTTGCATTTACATACAGACCATCATGTACAGTTGCATTTTTGCAGATTGCTTAACAAATTTCATTGAATTTTCAAAATGCTCATTATCCATAGCAGTTGATTGTGTAAATGTGTAAACTTCTTTTCCAGACAAATCGTAATTTTCAAGGAAAGTACCAATAATCATATTGGAGCAGTTCACATCATTTTAACACACACATTTTGACATACTGTGTTGCAGGAAAAGTGGGAAAAAGCGGCTGCCGTTTCCGACAGCCACCCTTGGGTTAAATATTTGATTTTACTTTACGCTACGCTTTTTCTTTCTGCCATAAACGGTTGTTGCGGTTACTGCACCGCCGCTGATAAACAGCAGTGCGATCCATAAGGCAAGATTGCTGTTGTCGCCGGTCTGAGGCGAAGTAGTTGCATTGTTACCCGGTTTATTGTTGCTACCGTTGTTATCACTTGGCAGCTTCGCCGTTACGATTTGAGCCTCGGTGATTTCCTGTGTTGCTTTGGCGTCCTTGTAATACTTCTTGCAACCGGAGCAATACCAATACTCGATGTTGCCTTCTTCTGCAGCGGTGGCAGCCTTTGCGTCAATGTGTTTCAGGTCGGTGTGGTTGTTCGGGTCAAGGCTGCCGTAGCTTTCTTTGCAAATCTCACAGACCGCCTTAGCTATGCAGGTTGCTTTGCCACCGGTGTGATTGCTGATTTTTTCACCGCAGTAGTCGCAGAGGTGATTGTTATCTGCGTCTTTGTGGTCGGAAATGGTCTTGCCGCAAATATCGCAGATATGGTTTTTATCTGTATCTTCATGCAGACACACATATCCGCACTCGCTGCACACGCCGTCTGCCCATTCGTGATTTTCATTCGGTACACTTACGGTATTGCAGCAGTTCCATTTTTTCTCGTGGGTAGTGGTTGTCTGTGTCCACTGTTCCGTGCCGGTATGATTGACGGGGTTGGTTTCGCCGTAAGACTGGCCGCAATGGGTGCAAACGGCTTTTTCGGTGCAGGTTGCCGTACCGCCGGAGTGCTCCGCATAGCCGTCCTTTCCCGCGTTATCCGTCACATCGCAGTTTTCATTGGCACATTCATGCCAGTGATGCGTTGCATCGGACGTCCAATCGGACTTCCAGTTATGGCCCGTAGCTGGAATCGGCTCTATTTTTGTTGCGTCGCACTTGGTGCAGCTATATGTCTTTTTGCCCGCTTTTGTGCAGGTAGGCGCTGTTGTTATCGTACCGTTGTTCCAAGTATGAGGGCTTACGTCATCCTTTATATCGCAACGGGAACACTGCTTCCAGTGCTCGTTATCATCATGTGTCCAACTGGTAGTAAAATCATGTCCCAGAACATCGCCATATTCCGCACCGCAAACTGCGCATTTTGCTTTTTCGGTGCAGGTCGCTTTGCCGCCGGAGTGTTCCGCCTTATGAAACACCGCGCCGCAGGTGCAGACCTGCCAGTGTTCCGTTTCGTTGGATTTCCAGTCGTTGCTCTGATGGTCATGGGCGTCGCCCTGTCCATTGAACACGGGCAGGGTCTTGCCCGCTGCATTCAAATACTTGCATTCGTCTGCCCACGGGTCAGCATTGTTGTCGCGTTCGCCAGCCTTGAGCAGCGCCAGCACCGTGTCGTTGGCGAAGTTTGCGGCGGTTTTGGACTCTGTTTTTGTAATGTTGCCATTACTATTGTTTTGGCCAACTGCGTTCAGGTTCGTACCGGCAAGATAGTAGCAGTTTTCTACAGTGCCATTATTACGGCCAACGATTTCGCCAACAGCATCACTATTATAGAGTGTTTTAATCGTTCCAACATTGTAGCAATTGGAGATCGTGCTCATGTTAAGCCCCGTAACACCGCCAGTTTCATGAATTCTGCCGGTAATTGTGCCAACATTATAGCAGTCGATGATTCTCGCATTGTCAATATTACTGCCAGCAATACCGCCAATATAATTGAGACTGCTGCCAGTAACGCTGCAATTGTTGCTGCAATTTTCAATCGTTGCAGCATCCAAAGCGCCGCCCACAATGCCACCGACGTGACAGTCTAGACCCGTAGAATAATAATTATGGGATACGTTACCTGCCACTGTCAGGTTTTTAATCGTGCCGCCTTTTACAGCACCGAACAGACTGGCATACCTGAAGTTGCCCGTAACGTTCAGGCCGGAAATGGTGTGGCCGCCGCCGTCAAATGTGCCCTCGTAGTAAATCTGATTTCCTTCGGTATAGTTTCCGATTGGCGTCCACGGTTCGTTATTCAAATCAATGGCTGCTGTCAGCACAGCGCACGCGCCGCGGTTCTGCGTCTGGCCGCCCGCACCGTTGACAATATCCCGGAACAGCTTCAACTGGTCGGCGGTGCTGATTTGATAGGGGTCTGTCTCCGTGCCGCTGCCGGTCATCGGGGTGTTAAATGTGCCGCCGGTGATGGTACCGCTGCCGGAGACTGTGTTGTTAAAGACGCCGCCGGTGATGGTGCCGGTGTTGTTTACCGTGCCGTTGAACGTGCCGCCGGTGATGGTTCCGTTGTTGATGACCTCGCCGTTGAATGTGCCGCTTTCGATGGTGCTGCCGGGGGTAACGGTCACTTTGCCATTGAACACAGTCCCGCCGGAGCCTGTAATGGTACAGGGACCGTCTTCTGTATCTCCCAGCACGACGTCGCCGTCAACCGAGCCGCTGTTGGCGTAAAGAATCCCATAGCCAGGTACCTGAGAGCCGGTGATGTATAGTCCGCTTCCGTTTGCCGCAGTACATTGGGAAATTTGCGCGTTGCCCTCCAAGGTGATCTTCTTCACACAAGCGGCGCTTACGCCGCCGCCGTAGGCTTCGCCGGAGTTGGCGGAATTTGTTGCCGTGCAATTTTGAATCACGGCGCTGCCCGACAGGGTGAACTTCGTATTGTTTGCGAGATGGACGCCCCCGCCCTTGCCCCTGCCCCTGGAAGAATTGGAGATTGCCTGACAGTTTTCGATTTTTGCCTCATTAGACATCACAAAGCTGCTGCTGCTGCTGACATATACGCCGCCGCCGTTGGAAGAATTGGAAGAGGTGGAGATTGCCTGACAGCCTTCGATTATTGCCGTATCAGACATTTCAAAGCTGCTGCTGACGTTGACATATACGCCGCCGCCGCAAACAAATTGGGTCGCGCTTTCGGCGGTGCAGCTGCGAATGACCGCCGGACCTGACATTTTGAACGTGCCGGAAGCAAAAACACCGCCGCCGATGTCGGAGGCGACGCATCCGGCGATGTTGCCGCCGGACATAGAGAACTGACCCTGTTCCGAATCAATACATACACCGCCGCCGCACTCCGCAGAACAGCCGATAATATTGCCGCCCCTCATGGTCAGGCTGCCGCCGTTTTTAATCAGCGCGCCGCCGCCGCAATACCACGTCGTTCCGCCGAACGTTGAGATGTCCGTTCCCGTGCCGCCGGTGATGACGCCGCCGGTGACGGTCTCTGTGCCGCTTGCCTCGTCCAGCACCCACAGTTTGCCATTCGGATTGAATTTGTGCGAGAGATTACTCGTATTGCTGTCCTCGATAGTCAGCTGCCCGCCGTTCTCGACCACAATCACGCTGCCCTTGTTTGCGCTCTCGTATTTGAGCACATGACCGTTTAAGTCCAGCGTCACGGTGCGGTTGACGGTCAGGGAATTGCTGATGTTAATGTCCGCCGTGAGCTTGACGGTGCTGACAGCAGAATTCTCAATAGCCGTAGTCAGGTCCTCTGCGGTGCTGACTTCTGTTACCACGCTGTCCTCGGCAAACACTGTCGCAGGGGCGATGCTCAGTACCATACACAGGGTGAGCAAAATGCTTAAAATTCGTTTTCTCATCTTGTTTCCTCCGTTTCACTGTCACTCGACAGCTTAAAATCGTATTTCATTTCCAGCATGGCAAATAGCTTATACATAACCTCTGTGGCAATAGCCTTGATATCCAGTGTCTGAATAAAGGCAAGCACTTTGGCCTGCTCCTCCTCCG
>ERZ837380.2672-NODE-2672-length-18347-cov-5.837798_pt1 | contig 18347 bp, 19 predicted proteins | sample MGYA00519685_ERZ837380 | MGnify/ENA primary metagenome ERZ837380 (study PRJEB31850, sample SAMEA3708817) | human gut metagenome | biome: human gut; feature: human-associated habitat; material: faeces | place: China | collected 2014 ...
CACCAGCGTGCGCGCTGGTTCGCAATGACAGAGCGTTTTCTAACAGCCCCTTTTTTGTATGTTTCTGCTTAACCGATGGGCTCAAAATCCGCTGCGCCGTGCTTGCACAGGGGGCAGATGATGTCGTCGGGCAGTTCGTCGCCCTCGTAGATCCAGCCGCAGACCTTGCACACGAAGCCGTGCTTGCCCTCGGTTTCGGGCTTGGGCTTCACGTTCTTCTGGTAGTAGGTGTAGGTCATGGTCTCCGCGTCGGACATCACTCTGGCCTCGGTGACGGTGCAGATGAACATTCCGTGGGTATCCATATCCACGTAGCTCTCCACCTTCAAAGACATGAAGGAGTTGATATACCGGGGCAGGAAGGCCAGGCCATTGTCGGAGCGCAGGACCTCCATTCCCGCAAACTTATCCACAGTCCGTCCACTCTGGAAGCCGAAGCGCTGGAACAGAGAGAAGGGCGCGGACACATCCAGGCAGTTGACGTTCAGCACGCCGGTCTTCTGGATGGTGTGGAAGGAGTAGTTCTGCTTGTTGATGGTGACGGCGATGCGGTTGGGGGTGTTGGTCACCTGGCTGACGGTGTTGACGATGAGGCCATTGTCCCGGGTGCCGTCGTTGGTGGTGACCACGTACAAGCCGTAGCCGATGTTGAACAGGGCCGTCAGGTCGTTCTTGTTGGCGGTGGCATCCTGCTGGGCCAGATACTCCTTGCTCAGCTCGTTGGCCAGAGCATCCACCTGCTTGGCAGAGGTCTCATTCAGGGCGGAGAGGATGCGGACGGTGGTCTCCGTAAAGGTCAGGTTCTTGCACTCCTCCAGCATCTTGCGCATGACCTTGGCGGCCAGAGGCGCCCAGGAGCCGTTCTCCATCAGGGCCACGGTGCGGTTGCGGAAGTTCCGCTCGGTCAGGTGGTGGATGAACTCCTTCATGAAGGGGAACACATCGGCGTTATAGGTGGTGGTGGCCAGAACCAGCTTGCTGTAGCGGAAGGCATCCGCCACGGCCTGGGCCATATCGCACCGGGCCAGATCGTGGACGATCACCTTGGGGCAGCCGTTGGCGCGGAGCTTGTCCGCCAGCTTCTCCACAGCGGCCTTGGTGTTGCCATAAATGCTGGTATAGGCGATGACCACGCCCTCGGTCTCCACGGTGTAGCTGGACCACAGGTCATACAGCCGGATATAGTGGCCCAGGTTTTCCTTCAGCACGGGGCCGTGGAGGGGGCAGATCGTCTGGATGTCCAGCGTGGCCGCCTTTTTCAGCAATGCCTGGACCTGGGCGCCGTACTTACCCACGATGCCGATATAGTACCGGCGGGCCTCGTCGTCCCAGGGCTCGTCCACATCCAGGGCGCCGAACTTGCCGAAGCCGTCGGCGGAGAACAGGACCTTGTCCAATACATCATAGGTCACAATGACCTCGGGCCAGTGGACCATGGGAGCCGCCACAAAGGCCAGGGTGTGCTTGCCCAGGCTCAAGGTATCCCCCTCCCCCACTACGATCCGGCGATCCTCATAGCTGGTGCCGAAGAAGGGCCCCATCATATTGAAGGCCTTGGCTGAGGAGACAATGGTGGTCTCGGGGTAGAGCTTCATGAAGTTGCCTACGTTGGCCGCATGGTCCGGCTCCATGTGCTGCACCACCAGATAGTCGGGCTTCCGGCCCCCCAGGGCGGACTGAATGTTGTCCAGCCACTCGTGGGTGAAGTTCTTGTCCACCGTGTCCATAATGGCGATCTTCTCGTCCAGGATCACATAGGAGTTGTAGGCCATGCCGCCGGGCACCTTGTACTGCCCCTCGAACAGGTCCACCTGATGGTCGTTGACGCCTACATAGCGAATATCATTGGTAATAAACATAAGCAAGCTCCTTTTATTTGCGATTGATTCTTGTTCTTATTATATCAACCGTCCCACCATTTGTATAGTGGCAATTTAGCAAAATTTTCAAAGAGAAATCTGTACAAAAATATCAATATCATGCAAGCTGCGCGCCGGGCCTTGCAGCTTGTCAAAAAAAGCCTCGCAGAGTTTGGCGGCGTAAGCCGACAAATAAAATCAAAATCATTTTCTGTCGGGGCGCGTACCTGACAGAAAATACTTCTCAGGCTGCGGAGTGTAGAATTTGTGTGCCGCAGGCGCGCAAATTATGCGCGCAGCAGACTGCAAAAAACTTGTCGGAAAAGCCCGTAAGGGATTTTTCGACAGTCTGAAAGGCCCGGCGCGCAGCGCCGGGCCTTCACTTTACAGCTGCGAATAGCCGAAGCTGTTGACCAGGGCGTCGATCTTCTGCCCGGCCTTGCAGTAGGGGCACTCCCGGTAGTCGTAGCTGGCGTAGCCGGGAAGGTCCTGAATGGTGTAGACCGCCCGGACGGGGTAGCCCTCCACCTGGTCTACGGCGCTGTAAATGGCCGCCACACCCGCCACGGTGCCGCCGTAATAGGTGATGGCCTCCAGGGCGCGCTTGGCGGTATAGCCCGTGGTGACGGAAGCCATGAGCACCAAAACGTGCTTGCCCCGGATCATGCCCTGGGTATTGTCCCGGAAAATGATCTGGGAGTTGGCATTGTATTCCGGTTCCAGGATATAGATGGTCTCGTGGGCATTGATGGTGCGGAAGCCGCTCTTGGTCAGCTCCTGGGCAAGGCAGGTGCCCACCACACCGGTGCCGTCCAGGCACAATATGGTGTCCACAGGGGTGTCATTCACGAAATTGGCCACCAGCTGCCGCGCGCTGTCCTTGGCTTCGCTGAGGCGGGTCTTCTGATAGGTGATATCCACATAGTAATTGATGTGGGAGTGATTGGTCGCAAAATGGCCCCGGGCAACGCGAAGGGGCGCACTGCCATGGCGAATGGGCATCTTCATCAAAGTGATCATAGTTCCTGCCTCCGTAATCTGTGATAAATAAAAGGGTGTTTCGCGGCCCCCAATTGGGCATTTCGACGAAACACCTTACGGTTATTATACAGCTTTCGGCTTTCGGACGCAAGTAGGACTTCACTTCAAACCATCCAAAAATCTGTGCTTTATTTTGGGCACATTGCGCACACGGAGGGCCTTCTCCTGGCGGCAGAACTGCCGGGCAATGATGCGGCAGATCTTCCCCCGGCGGATCATCCAGTGAATCTTGCCGTAGCCCGCCCACATGACGCCGTCGGTCTCCCCCGGCTGGAGCCGGATCTCCTTCAGAGAAACGGGGTTTTTCAGGCAGTAGAAATCATAAAAGGTATTCCTGTCCTGCTCGCTGTCCAGCAGCTCAAAGCGGTCGGGGGCGGCTTCAATGCCGGTCTCCTCCCGCAGCTCCCTTTGAATCGCGGTCAGGCTGTCCTCTCCGGCCCGGGCCGCGCCGCCGGAATTCTCCCAGGTGCCTGGAAAGCTCTTCTCCGGAGCCCGCCGGGTCAGCAGCAGTCTGCCACGGCCGTCGTAGACCCAGACGCAGACCACCAGTCCATATTCCCCCGGTGCCCAGGGCGTGCCCCGCAGGTGTGTCTTCCCCGTCCTGCGGCGCTGGGCATCGTAGACATCATTCCATTCTTCCATGGCGCTTTACTCCGTTTTTTCCCGGTATACCTTGTTAAAGGAGAAGCCCCGGCCCGAGACCTCCGTGACCTGGGTCACCACCATGAAGCACTCCGGGTCAATGGCCCGGGCCAGATTTTGCACCCGATGCAGCTCCCGGGTGGCAACCACGCTGAGCACCACCTCCGTGGGCTCGTGAAGGAAGCCTCCCTCGCCGTGGAGCAGGGTCACCCCCCGGTCCGCATTGCAGAGGATGCTTTCGCAGATCTCCCTGGCCTTTTCGCTGACGATTTTCACTTCCGTCCGGCCCGTACCGGCGGTCAGGGTCTTGTTCAGGGTGAAATTCACGGAAATCAGCATGATGATGCCGTAGAGCAGGTCCTCCGGCGTGTGGAAGAACAGCTGGGACAGCATAATGGCGAAATCAAACAGCCACAGGCTTATGGGCACCGGGATGCCGAACAGCTTGTTCAGGATCAGCGGAGGGATATCCATGCCCCCCGTAGAGGCCCCGGCCCGGATGACGATGCCCAGGGCGATGCCCAGGCCCATGCCGCCGAACAGCGCGCACAGCAGCAGATCCTCCGTCACCCGGAAGTCCCCCAGCAGGGCCTGAACCCCCGACAGGAGAACCGGATAGAGCAGGGAGCTGAGCACCGTGGTCATGGCGAATTTCTTTCCAAGGATCGCCAGCCCCAGCAGCAGCATGGCCACATTGAACACAAAAACAAACCCGGAAACCGGGATGCCCCAAAGCTGTTGGGCCACCAGCGCCAGGCCCGTGGTCCCGCAGCTGATGAGCTGCCCCGGCAAAACAAACAGCACAACGATCACGGCATAGATCAGATTTCCCACCGCGATCCAGCAAAGCCCCGGCAAATTCTTCACAATTTTTTTCATGGTCTTCTCTCTTTTCTGTCAGAACATCCTGCCCTATTCTACCCGATTGCCCCCGGCTTGTCAACGCAGGAAACGCCTGGGGTGGGAAGATGGGCCCCTGCCTCAAATTCGCCAAAAACACATTCTATTATTTGTGCAACATTCTTTACAAATAATTCAAGCTTTTTCTTGCTTTTTTTGTGCAGGTATGATAAGATAAAACCGTAATTTCGGTAATCAAATATTTGCCCGGAGTGATGAGCATGGGGACAAACGGAGTTTACAACGCCGTCTGTTTTCCGTGCTTTTTTGCATCCGGCGCACACCAGGGGGAGGACTGAACCAATGGATACACGGCTGTACCAGGCCATGCAGGCGAATCCGATCATTGCGGCCATCCGGGATGACGAGGGACTGGAGGGCTGCTTGAAGGCAGATGTTCAAATCGTGTTTGTGCTCTACGGGGACATTTGCAGCATCGGCAGGATCGTGGAGCGCATCAAGAATGCGGGGAAAATGGCCATCGTCCACGCGGACCTGATCACCGGTCTCTCCGGCAAGGAGATCTGTGTGGATTTTCTGCGGAACTCCACCCGGGCAGACGGCATCATCTCCACCCGGGTCAACATGATCCAGCGGGCCAAGGAGCTGCAGATGATCACCGTTTTCCGGGTCTTCGTCATCGATTCCATGGCGCTGGATTCCCTGCTCGGCGTCAAAAATCTCCGGCCGGACGCCATCGACATTCTTCCGGGGCTGATGCCGGGAATCATCCGCAAGGTGCGCGCGCTCACGGGGCTTCCCGTTCTGGCGGGAGGGCTCATCACCGAGAAGCAGGAGGTCCTCCAGGCGCTGGACGCCGGAGCCCTGGCCATTTCCAGCACGGCTCCCGCCGTCTGGCAGATGTAAGGAGGCGCTTATGTGCAGCAACACCAAGCAGCGAATTGCCGATGCCGTAGAGGAGCTGATCTCCACCCAGCCCGGCAGCCGGGTAACGGTCCAGCAGGTCATGGAGCTGACCCAGATGAACCGTCAGAGCTTCTATTACCACTATGAAGACATCAACGATGTTCTGCGCCTGATCGTCTGCCAGAAGGTTTGCGCACCTCTGGCCTTTGACCCGGAGGAAAACGCGGAAACCTGGTGCCGCCGGGGTCTGACCCTGCTCAGCGAGCAGCAGCCCCTGCTGCGGCGGATCTCCCGGGAGCTAGGGGATGAGAGAATGCGGGAGCTGATTCTGCTGGAGGTCCGCCCCCAGGTAGAGCGGCTGGTACCGGACCGCCCGGGCCAGGACCGGGCGCAGCGCAGCGTGGCGGTGGACGTGGTCTGCCAGAGCGTGCTGTTCTGCCTGCACGGAATGCTGCTGCGGCAGGAACCGGTGAACGTGGACGACTCCATGGAGCGCTTCCAGGCGCTGTTCGCCGTTTTGAATGTGGCATAGGGGGCTGTTCTATTTCTCCATGGCGTTCATAGATTGGCTATGGGCAGATTAAACAAATTTTATTTCAGCTTTAAAAAATAATTGTATTTTTTGACAGTATCCGAATTTTGTCTAATGACGAAACCCTTTCTCTCTGGTATAATCAAAAGCGTACGAAGGATCTGGTGCAGTCCCCCGAAGCCGCTGCCCGGCTGCGGCTGATTCCGCCAGAGTTCCCACAGAAGCCCTTGCATAAATTCATCATCATACAAGGAGGACTTTTCTATGGCAAAGTACATTATGGCACTGGACGCCGGCACAACTTCCAACCGCTGCATTCTGTTCAATGAGCACGGGGAAATGTGCAGCGTCTCCCAGCGGGAGTTCACCCAGTTCTTCCCCAAGCCCGGCTGGGTGGAGCACGACGCAAATGAGATCTGGGCGACCCAGCTGGGTGTGGCCGTGGAGGCCATGCAGAAGATCGGCGCTACCGCCGCCGACATCGCCGCCATCGGCATCACCAACCAGCGCGAAACCGCCATTGTCTGGGATAAGGTCACCGGTGAGCCCGTTTACCATGCCATTGTGTGGCAGTGCCGCCGTACCAGCGAGTACTGCGACAGCCTGAAGGAAAAGGGCCTGACCGATACCTTCCGGGCCAAGACCGGCCTGGTCATCGACGCCTACTTCTCCGGCACCAAGATCCGCTGGATTCTGGAGAACGTTCCCGGCGTCCGCCAGCGGGCGGAGCGGGGCGAGCTGCTGTTCGGTACCGTAGAAACCTGGCTGATCTGGAAGCTGACCGGCGGCAAGGTCCATGTTACCGACTATTCCAACGCCTCCCGGACCATGCTCTTCAACATCAACACCCTGGAATGGGACGACGAGATCCTGTCCGAGCTGAACATTCCCAAATGTATGCTGCCTACCCCCATGCCCTCCAGCTGTGTCTACGGTGAGACCGATCCCTCCCTGCTGGGCGGCCCCATCAAAATCGGCGGCGCGGCCGGCGACCAGCAGTCCGCTCTGTTCGGCCAGGCCTGCTACCACCCCGGCGAGGCCAAGAATACCTACGGCACCGGTGCCTTCCTGCTGATGAACACCGGCGAGAAGCCCGTCTTCTCCAGCAACGGCCTGGTCACCACCATCGCCTGGGGCCTGGACGGCAAGGTTGAGTACGCACTGGAAGGCTCCGTCTTCGTGGCCGGTGCCGCCATCCAGTGGCTGCGGGATGAGCTGAAGCTCATCGAGTCCGCCCCCGATTCCGAATACTACGCCGGTAAGGTCAAGGATACCAATGGCTGCTATGTGGTCCCCGCCTTCACTGGGTTGGGCGCGCCCCACTGGGATCAGTACGCCCGGGGCACCATCGTGGGCATCACCCGTGGCGTCAACAAGAATCACATCATCCGCGCCACCATGGAATCCCTGGCCTATCAGGTCAACGACATTCTGGTGGCCATGCAGGCCGACTCCGGCATTAAGCTGGCGGCTCTGAACGTGGACGGCGGTGCCTCCGCCAACAACCTGCTGATGCAGATGCAGTCCGATATCTCCGGCGCTCCCGTGCAGCGTCCCACCTGCGTGGAGACCACCGCCATGGGCGCGGCCTACCTGGCAGGTCTGGCCGTTGGCTACTGGGCCAGCAAGGAAGACGTTGTCCACAACCGGGCCATCGACCGGGTCTTCCATCCCGAGATCAGTGAGGAAGAGCGCGCCGAAAAGGTCAAGGGCTGGAACAAGGCCGTGAAGTGCGCCTACGGCTGGGCAAAGGACTGAGCACAATTATCGCGATCCCCGAATTTTCTCCGGGGGGCGCATCCCCCCGGAAATCCCACGGAGCCGAATTTGAAACAGAAAAAGAATCCGCGTCAATGATTTAGGGAGGTCAATAAAATGTTACCGTATATTGCTGAGTTTTTGGGCACCATGATCCTGATCCTCTTGGGCGACGGCGTTGTCGCCAACGTAAACCTCAATAAGTCCGGCATGAAGGGTGCCGGTGCCGTTCAGATCACCATTGCCTGGGGCCTTGCCGTTATGGTTCCCGCGTTTATCTTCGGCCAGGCCTCCGGTGCCAGCTTCAACCCCGCGCTGACCATTGCTCTGGCTGTGGGCGGCATGTTCGATTGGGCTTTGGTTCCCGGCTACATCGTTGCTCAGATTCTGGGCGGTATCGTGGGCGGTATCCTGGTTTACGTTCTGTTCAAGGATCAGTTTGACGCCACGGAAGATCCCGGCACCAAGCTGGGCGTCTTCTCCACCGGCCCCTCCGTCCCTAACACCGGCCGCAATATCCTGCAGGAAGCCATCGCCACCTTCGTTCTGGTGTTCGCCATCTGCGGCATGAATCAGGTTCCCGGCCTGGATGCAGGCATGGGCAAGCTGCTTGTCTTCGGCATCATCGTATCCATCGGCATGTCCCTGGGCGGCCTGACCGGCTATGCCCTGAACCCCGCCCGTGACCTGGGCCCCCGGATCGCCCACGCCATCCTGCCCATCAAAGGCAAGGGCGACAGCAACTTCAAGTATGGCCTGGTGGTTCCCATTGCCGGCCCCATCCTGGGCGGCATCGTGGCAGTCCTGCTGTACAACGCAATTCCCTGGTAATTCGTAAATATCTTCTGCTCTTAGTGTAAGTGTCGGGCAGCCCACCCCTCCTACCGGAAGGTTTTCTTGGGCTGCCCGATTTTATTGAAGGAGGCGTTCCATGTGTACGATGTAATCATAATCGGCGCGGGTGTCACCGGCTGTGCGGTAGCCCGATATCTGTCCCGCTATCAGAGCAGCGCCCTGGTGCTGGAGCGTGCGGAGGATGTGTGCTGCGGCACCTCCAAGGCCAACAGCGCCATTATCCATGCAGGCTTTGACGCTGCCCACGGCAGCCTGATGGCCAAGATGAACGTTCAGGGCAACCGGATGGTGCCCGGGCTGGCGAAGGAGCTGGATTTCCCCTTCCGGATGAACGGCTCACTGGTGGTATGCATGTCCGAGGAGGATATGCCAAGGCTTCTGGCTCTCTATGAAAACGGTGTGAAAAACGGTGTGGAGGGGCTGGAGATCGTGGACGCCCAGCGGCTCCACGAGCTGGAGCCCAACGTCAGCAAAAACGCCGTTGCCGCCCTGTGGGCTCCCACCGGCGGCATTGTCTGCCCCTTCAATATGACCATCGCCCTGGCGGAGAATGCCAATGCCAACGGTGTGGACTTCCGGTTCAACACAAAGGTCACGGGCTTTACCCGGGGCGAGGAGGGCTGGACCGTCCACACGGAGCAGGGCGACTTCCAGACAAGGTATGTTGTCAACGCGGCAGGCGTCTATGCCGACGTGCTGCACAACATGGTCTCCCCCCGGAAGCTGCACATCACCCCCCGCCGGGGGGACTACTGCCTGCTGGACAGGCAGGTAGGCGGCTTCGTCAGCCACACGGTGTTCCAGCTGCCCGGGAAGCTGGGCAAGGGCGTTCTGGTGAGCCCCACCGTCCACGGCAACATCATCGTTGGCCCCACCGCCATCGATATTGAGGACCGGGACGGCACCAATACCACCGCCGCAGGCCTGGAGGAGCTGATCGCCAAGGCGGGCATTTCCGTGGACAACCTGCCCATCCGCCAGACCATTACCAGCTTTGCCGGACTGCGCGCCCATGAGGATCACCACGAATTCGTCATCGGGGAGGCGGAAGACGCCCCCGGATTCGTGGACTGCGCCGGAATCGAATCCCCCGGCCTGACCTCCGCCCCTGCCATCGGTCTGACCGTGGCGGAGCTGCTGCGGGAGAAGCTGGGCCTGCGGGAGAAGGAAGATTTTATCGCCACCCGGAAGGGCCTGCTCGATCCCAAATCCCTGACTTGGGATGCCTATCAGGCCCTGATCCGGGAAAATCCCGCCTATGGGCAGATCATCTGCCGCTGTGAGCAGGTCACCGAGGGCGAGATCATCGATGCCATCCGCCGCCCCCTGGGGGCCAGGAGTCTGGACGGCGTCAAGCGGCGCACCCGGGCCGGCATGGGCCGGTGCCAGGCGGGCTTCTGCTCTCCCAGGGTCATGGAAATTCTGGCCCGGGAGCTGGGCGTAAGCCAGGCGGAGATCACCAAATGCGGCGGCGCATCCCGCCTCATTGTGGGCGTTAATAAGGACAGTCTTGAGGAGGTGCGCGAGGGATGAAATATGAGATCGTGATCATCGGCGGCGGCCCCGCCGGTCTGGCCGCGGCCATTGCGGCCTATGATGCCGGCTGCCGCAGCATTCTGATCCTGGAGCGTGACAACCAACTGGGCGGCATCCTGAACCAGTGCATCCACAACGGCTTCGGCCTGCACACCTTCGGCGAGGAGCTCACCGGCCCGGAATACGCCGCCCGCTTTACCCGGCAGGTACTGGACCGGGGCATTGCCTACAAGCTGAACACCATGGTGCTGTCCATCGGCGAGGACAAGAAGATCACCGCCGTCAACCGCACCGACGGTCTGATTGAAATCGAAGCCACCGCCATCATCCTGGCCATGGGCTGCCGGGAGCGGAGCCGGGGCGCGCTGAACATCCCCGGCTTCCGCCCTGCGGGTATTTACTCCGCCGGTACGGCCCAGCGGCTGGTGAACATCGAGGGCTTTCTGCCGGGGCGCAGAGTGGTCATCCTGGGCAGCGGCGATATCGGCCTGATCATGGCCCGGCGCATGACCCTGGAGGGGGCCAAGGTTCTGGTGGTTGCAGAGCTGATGCCCTATTCCGGCGGACTGAAGCGGAACATCGTCCAGTGCCTCAATGACTTCGGCATTCCCCTGAAGCTCAGCCATACGGTGGTGGACATCCAGGGCCGGGAGCGGGTCACCGGCGTGACCATTGCCGAGGTAGGCCCGGACCGGAAGCCCATTCCGGGTACGGAAATTCACTACGACTGCGATACCCTGCTGCTGTCCTGCGGCCTGCTGCCGGAAAACGAGCTTTCCCGGGGCATGGGCGTGACCATCTCCCCGGTGACCAACGGTCCTATCGTGGACGAAAGCCTGCAAACCAACATCCCCGGCGTGTTCGCCGCAGGCAATGTGCTCCATGTGCATGATCTGGTGGACTTCGTTTCCGAGGAAGCCGCCGCAGCCGGTCGGGCGGCCGTGCGGTATCTGGCAAACGGGCCCCAGGACCGGGGCCGGGAAATCCCCATCACCTTCGAGGGCGGCCCCAGATATACGGTGCCTGCCAGCATCGATCCGAAGCGTGTGGAAGGGGATCTGGTCATTCGCTTCCGGGTGGGCGGCGTTATGAAGAACCGCCGCGTCCGGCTGTATCTGGATGACGAGGCGGTGGTCAGCCGCAAGCGCCCCGTCATGGCCCCCGGCGAGATGGAGGAGCTGAAGCTGACCCAGGCGGCTCTGGCGGCCCATCCGGATCTGAAGCAGATCCATATTGCAGTGGAGGAGGCGTAACCGTGGAAAAACGTGAATTGACCTGTATCGGCTGCCCCTTGGGCTGCGCCATTACCGTGACGCTGGAGGGCGGCGAAGTGAAGGATGTGGCAGGCTTCACCTGCAAACGGGGCAAGGAATACGCCTGCAAGGAAGTGACCAATCCCACCCGCATCGTCACCAGCACCGTCCGCCTCACCGGCAGCAAAACCGGCGCAGCAGTGGTCAGCTGCAAGACCGCCCAGGATATCCCCAAGGGGAAGATCTTTGCCGTCGCCGCAGCTCTGAAGCAGGTGGTGGCCAAAGCCCCGGTGGAGATCGGCGATGTGCTGCTTGCCAACGTCGCCGGAACCGGCGTGGACATTGTGGCCACCAAGGCCGTGGAGTAAGCAAAATACTCTTTTTGCGCAGTAAAATATTGGAGCGGGCCTGCGCCCGCTCCATTGCTTTCTGTGCCTTCCCGTTCGTTCCGCTATACAGGCACATTTCCTTGCGTTCCAATATTGCGGCACAGCCTCCCCAACACGCGAAACGGCATGCAGAAATTGAGAATGCGATAAAACAAGAATAAGCATGCCATTGTGCGCACTGGGTGTTCCGCTGTGCCGCAAGGCGCCGGTATCATACCGATCCGAAAATTGAGGAAAATCGGCGCTTTTCAAAGCGTTCCGTATCATACCGTTCCTGCTCAAGAGCTTAACACAAAAGCTTTCGAAAAACAATTAGCTGGCTGCATAGTGTTTCAACGATTTTTCCGGCGCGCCGTCCGACCGGAAGCCCCGCCGGGGAGAAAGCATTCCGGGATCTTCTAATTTTTCATTCTCCCAAAGCAATCCACATGGCCGGACGACAGAGTGCCATATAAAGCCGTTCCTCCGCCGTCTTGGAGCTGGACATGATAAGCAAATGGTTCGTCCGGCTGATTTGTGTCACCAGTGGTGTCACAAATTCATCGTCCTTATAAGTCTCGTAGAATTGTTTCATACGGTAGAGGCCGCGACGGTTGAAGCCTTTGACGCCGGGATTTGGGGAGCAATATATGCGCAGTGCAATAACGGGGCTTTTTCTATTTCTGACAAAAACGGGGGTAATCATATTTGCTGTTCGTGCGCATTTTGCATCTCCCTTCCAGATAACCGGGGATTTATTTCTTATTCATCTCTTCATTGTTGGGATTCTGATATGCGTGATCCTCCACATATATCATCATGCGGTTGCGCAGTACCATATAGAAAAGTATGGCAAGCATACTGCCGATTGTGCCCAGAAGCGGATATGCATTGCTTACTCGCAATTTTTGCGCTGTCCATACGATCATACCAATCCACGCCACAACGCACAGGACAATCGTTGCAATATGTTCTTTCAGCCATTTTTTCTTGAAAAACGCTATCTTTTCTTTCAGCGTAAATGTACTGTTATCCAGTGCAGTCACAAGATTACTGTCGGCAGCTTTCTTGAAGTCCTCTGTGGCAAGCCGTTCTCCGCTTACAAGTTCGTTGATGCTGACACCGAATTCTTTTGACAGCAGCGACAGCATTTCGACATCGGGCATATAGTTACCGTTCTCCCAGCGGGAAATGGTTTTGTTGGTCACTCCGAGCTTCTCTCCGAGCTGTTCCTGCGTCAATCCTTTCTCTTTCCGCAGAGCAGCGATAAATTTTCCTATCTTTATTTGATCCATTTTTATGTACCTCCGAAGACAAGTATAGCCCGGCTTTCGCAAAAATTCCTCCCCGCAAACAGCGAATGCGTTACCCACAGGCAGCGAAACGCATTTTCCGTGTATATGTCACATTGACATAACCAAATATAAGAACCTGCACAATCCCGATTTGTTTGACCCTTCACGCCTTATGCCCGCCGATCTGCGCATTACGGTCTTTTGCCGTTGCGCCTTCTTCAAGATTCATCGCCTTGAGGATGGCGTTCTTCCCGTACTTCTTCTTGATGGCGAGAGCCGCTTTCTGTTTTTCCTCTTCGGCAGCATAGTCGGTGAAGAGGTCAAGCTGGACAGCGCCGTCGTTTTTCTTCGGTGCTTCGGCTTCCGGCAGGACATGGTTTGCCACAACATACATACGGCGGACAAGCAGATTCTTGTCCACGATCCGGTCAAACAGCTCTGACACAGCACACATTATTTTGCGGGTAGAGGATGTGTGACCGTCAAGATTGATAGAGCCGTGCGCCTGTTTGGGAATCTCCCGACCGTAGGGGTCTTTCTCCACCGCGTCGTGCTGCCGTCCGGCATTTGCCTCCTTCACACGCTGCTTGACTTCAAACAGCCGTCCGCGTCCGGAGATACCGTAGCTTTTGAGGGAGGGCGTAACGGCAAGGCAGATGGTCTTGTCCGTCCGGCTCTCATCCGCGACAACAAGATTTGTGTCCAGAGGATCTAAGCCGCGCTCCCGGCACTCCACGGAGGCGTAGAAGGATTTCAGGTCGATTGCGATGTAAGTGCGTTGCTTCGCCTCCGCTTTCTTCTTAGATTAGCTCTAATGACATTTCATTAGAGTTTTTAATGTTGAATACGACACGCCATTCAATATCACCCTCCACCGGCTCAAAGTGTAGAGAGGAACAAGCCGCATGGAGTTTTTCTTTTGAGCTGCCTCCACACACGATTGCGATTGGACCGTCCGCTCCGCCGATAATGCCGATACAAGCAATATCGTTTTGTGCCTCTGGTGCATAGCGGTCAGAGCATGAGGCAATTTCTAAAGGCTTGTCTCCCTCAGCGCAATCACAGATCGAAATATCATTGTCCGGTTCAGGAGAAAGCGTATAGCTCATAGCAGTAAAATGCGTGGGATAGAACCACCGGTCGGAACCAACGAACTTTTCAGAAATTGTTTGCTGCTCCATTTCCTGAACGGTCAATGTATATTTTGTTCCGCTGACCGGATGGGAAAAAGAAAACGAATCGCCGGGAGCGTGTGTCTTGAAATGCGGTCCCGGGACACGGCGTGACTGCTGTTCCATTGTAAGGGAGAGGGCTTTTATTTCAGGACGGCGTTTGCTTGTCCATGGAAAAGCTGCCCGAAAAATCATCCATCCATAGGATGTATCCAAACCATAGTGTTCTAATGCCCACTTTGCTTCCGCTTCATTGATCATCCTGTCCGGCAAACATGGATTAAAGACCACCGAACAGCCGTGGGAGGTCAGCATTGTTTTCCCCTTCAATTCCAAACGAGGAATAAAGTCAAGGCAAAGTGGATTGTCTAAGTCTATCTGCATTTGCTGCTCCTGTGTGAAGTATTCGCAGGAGTCGTTTTCGGGGTGTAAATCCCATTTAGTCATGAACTTACGAATGTCTTCATCTGGGGTGCGCATACAAAAGTCCATGACGAGTCCCTTACTGCAAGAATACGCCGCAGGAATAACCCAATGATGCCCAGCCCAGTCAAATTGCTTATTCAACCGGATTTCCGTTCCGGCACGGTCTTTTCCCGAATGTCCCCAGAAGTTTCCCTCAAAGTAGACCTTCCACTCAGGCATGGTCAGTTCTGCTTCCGGGTTCATATCAACATCATAATAGTCCTCGGTGTACTTGATCTTGCTGTAATCAAAAGATGCTTGCAGTTTTTTGATGTATGCCCACGGCTGTTCCATAGGCGTCAATTTCATTTTCTCGGCAAGCTCTAATAACGTTCTTTGCTGATCCTGCGTTGGAGGGTTATCCCGCAAAAAGGCTTCAAATTGGGACTTATCCAACATCCACGCCTGTTCCAACGCTGCCGAATCACTGCAAGCAAGGAGCAGCCTCAAAAAGTCTTCAAAATTGTTTGCCAACGGATGAACATAATCAGGAGCCGAGTTCATGGGACTAACGGAAAAAACCACGCCGCCAAAGCCTCGAACAAAGCAGAAGTGGATGCCATCCACACCCGCCCAGCCAAAAATAGATGCACCTTTGGGCGTGCAAAAGTAGGGGTTATTATCTTCACGACGCTCCACCCCTACGGGCGAAAGGTCAATACCACTCCGCAAAAATTTCTGAAATACTTTATCCATAAGCCTTATGCTCCTATCAAGCTCTGGTCAAAGGCAAACAGAGCCTCGTTGATCTCAAAGACGTTATAGTTCCCATGCTCCACGAAATACTCCACGATGATGTCAAACTTGTTGGAGTGGGAGAGTGCAAAACCAGCCTTCATGAGCATATCCTTCATTTCCGCAAGGGGCAGCTCAAGGGCAATGGAAAACGCAATGACTGTGGGCTTGGACGGCTTGTAGGTCTTGTCCGAGCGGATCTTCGAGAAGAGTTTCCGGTCAATATTTGCCTTCTTGTAGCACTGTGCGTCCGTCATGCCGCGTTCGTCAATCTTCCGCAGAAGCATCTCCGAAAAGCTCTCATCGATCTGTCCCAGTGCATCGTCAAGAGTTGCTGCCTTTTCAGAACTGACTGCCATAGGAGCTGCGAGCTTTTCAATAGCTTCATCACAAACGGATGACTCGCAAGGTATGGGTTCTTCCATCCGGAAGGCACTCATTCTGCGCAGACGCTCAGAACGAGGATCGGTATGCTCGTCCACATAGCGGTCATCTATGTACGCTGCAATATCAGCAAATAGCTTCCCGCTGATCTGATAGGCTTTGCGGTCGAAGATGACGATGTACACCGTCATTTCGTTTTCAAGAAGGAAACTGCTGATGGTGTCAATCGCTACCTTGAGAGCCTGATCCTTCGGATAGCCGAAAATGCCGGAGGAAATCAGCGGGAACGCAACCGATTCACATCCGTATTCCTTCGCCAGCATGAGCGAAGTCCGATAGCATGAGATAAGCCGTTCGCGCTCACTCTGCCGCCCGTCATACCAGCGCGGACCGACTGCGTGAATGACATATTTGCAGGACAGACGATAGCCCTTCGTGATTTTTGCGCTCCCGGTTTTGCAGCCGTGGAGCGTTTCACATTCCGCCAGCAGTTCCGGTCCTGCGGCACGATGAATGCAGCCGTCCACACCGCCGCCACCCAGCAGCGACTCGTTGGCAGCGTTGACGATGGCGTCCACCTTCATTTTTGTGATGTCATTTCTGACGATTTGAAGCGGCATGATCAAGCCCTCCCATTCGGTTACTTCGCGCCGGTCAGCAGTTTGTCCAGCGGGATTCTTTCCGGGTATTTTCCCTCGGTCAGAATGTCATATAAATACCTGTTATCCAGAATCATATCATCCCGGATAAGCTGCCAGTTTGCCTTTTTCCTGAAAAACACCTTGAAGATCAGAAAGTTCATGAACGCCCCAATTACCGGCGTGGTCATGCCGAAAGCCTCGGTGTGAGAGAAATGGCATCCTGTTTTGGTTCTTTTCCCTTCAAAGGTGATGAACGCCGTTTTCTTGTCGCTCCGGAATACAATGCGGAAGTGATTCTCATCCTGTTCGCATTCCGTAATTGTGCCGGTCACATCGTAGTCCAGCCCCATGACGATCTCGCGGAAGCGGATCTTGCTTCCTGCGTTATAGTTTCCGTTATAGAGATTGCATTCGATGTGGTAGGGACTCCATTTCACAAACTCTTCCTCAAAGTTGGCAGTCCATGCCTCCATTTTTTCATAGGAAGCCGGAATCTCTATTTGCTCGGTAAGAACAACCATTATCACTTTCTCCTATTCTGTCAAAGCGGCATCGGCGTCCGGGCAATCAGAATGACCGCCAGAATCGCGCCCACAAATGCCGCAGCCCCTATGGCCGCCAACACCTTTTTGCTGAGTTTCTTCTTCACCGCCTTGCAGATCAGCGCACCGCAAGCCATGCAGACAGCCGCAGCCACAAGTGCAATACCCAGCGTTTCCCATAGCCAAGATAGTTCATATAGGATTCTCATTCGATCATCATCTCCTGTTCGATAAACTGGAATTTATTTTAATATCCATGGTCAACATGTTGCCATTGTCCGCCATTTGTTCTAACTAAAATCCACTTCCAATCATTGTATGTACTATTTGGATTCAGAGAACCATCTCCTCCAGATGAATCAACATCGAATGAAGATAGCAAAACAATGGCTTCATCTGCATTGTTCCTATCTGCCCAATCTTGATGGTCTTTAGAGCTGTCATCCCCTGCATAATAAATTTCTGTAAGAGTACATCCATTCCAGTTGCTCTTAAACTCTTTTTTTATGGTGTCAATAGCAGCTGCAATGTCCTCTTCAGAATATATTTCAGATTCTACATTATGCGTATTTACTTCATTAACATTTCCGCCACAAGCACGCAAACGAAATACAAGCAGAATACATAGCATTGCACATACAATCTTTTTCATAGTTCACACTACCTCCATCAATTCCGATTTGTCTGTCTCTCAAAGTTTCAGCCCATCAACCCACGCTGCCAGTTCTTTATGCCCTAACCGCATTACATCCAGTATGCGTCCCTCGCCGCGCAAAATCTGGATACGCTGGAGCGAGACGCCTCACTTTTCAGCAGTTTGTGCAACAGCAAGATACCACATAGGTAAGCACACCTGTTGCAGTCGTATCCGCACATTTTTATAAAAATCCATTGTTATTATAATCGAAAATGCAAATAAAAGCAATGACTTTGGACAAAGTTCGTGAGGAACTTCTAACTCACGATTCAAGCGGACCGGAATATCTTAAAAAAGAAATGAGCGTATCCGCTGTAAAGCTAACACGCTCATTTTAACTGTGTGCACGGGCACCAGATTTACTCAGTATTCTATACAATCCAATCGCTTCTTGTGCTCCTGTTCTTGAAAAAAGGTGCTATTTAAGGAAGATAATGCCAAGTTTTCAGGAAAAGTCTCCGTTAAAAAGCGAGGAATTACAGCAATCGACAGTTTACCAGGATTTTTATTACCATTCCATTATTTCTTCGATAGGAACAAAAAATCCGAACCCATTCCCAATCAGGAAAAAGTTCGGATTTCTTTCGTTTCGTGGAGACTACGGGACTCGATTGCTGATTTTGCCCTTGGGGGCAAATTCATAAAGTGACAGCCAGTTTTTGAACTGGCTGTTGCGATATGCCACCGGCATATCGCATTGAAGTGGGTTCGAGTCCCTGCGCTTTCCGGGAAATAAAAAAGCCACCCGAAGGGGCAATGTCAGTAAGTTAAGCTGACGAATCCTCCTACCCTCAGGAATGAGATG
>ERZ837380.2690-NODE-2690-length-18205-cov-3.714711_pt1 | contig 18205 bp, 9 predicted proteins | sample MGYA00519685_ERZ837380 | MGnify/ENA primary metagenome ERZ837380 (study PRJEB31850, sample SAMEA3708817) | human gut metagenome | biome: human gut; feature: human-associated habitat; material: faeces | place: China | collected 2014 ...
AATTATCAATATCTTCCAGTTTTATAGAACCTTTAGGCTTTACAATTAATAGTTGTGAGAACAATTTTAGTTTATTTTCATTTAAGTGGTTTACCCTAAATATTGTTCCCAGCATTCCTCCTACTTTTCTTAGATTGTATATAGCTATTGTAGGATTTACCTGAAACACTTTTTTATACCCGTTCATATATACTTCACAGTATGAAGATGATTTATGATAAACAGGTATTACAGAAATTATCTCTGCTGGGGTAATTTTAGTACACTCAGCAACAGTTCCATTAGTATTAACCAAATTCCCTAATGTAGAATCAAACACAAAAACATCCGTACTATTTGATGTTTTATTTATTAAATAACTATTATTACCCTTTACACCAAAATATGTATCCATTAACCTACAAAATACCTACCTTTCAAAATATATTCAACCAAACAAAAACATAATACTAATAGCTATTCATCATCCTCAGACGTACCATAAACCTCTCTATCACCTATACTAATCATATCATAAGGTATGAAATCAGCATACCCTACTTCTGTTTCTTTCAATACAAGATTCTCACCATCTGACAGTGAACATAACCCTATATTTGGTATTACTAAATTGTTCTGCCAGTAGTTTACAATCTCCTGTATATACTTACCATAATCATCAATAGAGTTACTTGTTCTCAGTATCTTAGTTCCTATGTAATTCGACCTTGGATTGTAAGGTATTATATGTAAATATATTACACCATTTCTCCAAGTACTGTAACCCTTTCCTGCATAGTTTTTCATATTCTTTACAGATAAAGCCAATGCAGTCTGATGAGCCTTATAAAGATTCTTTTTACTAATGTAATACAAATATTTCTTCTTACCACCACGTATTACATAATCAATATACCCATAGTTTTCTACTTTATATTTGAACGGCAAGCCTAAATCCACTTCTGATACTATTACTATACATCCTATAGGTATTTTTACATCTTCATACAAATATTTACCATCTGAATCTTTCTTATAACACCTATTAACCCTATCTATTATACGCTTCTTAGCTACCATACCTCTAGGCAACCCCTGTACATAGGTATTATTTAGCTTGCTGTAATACTTATCTTCAATATCCTGTATATAATACATATTAGTACCACTAACAAACCACTTAGAAGCACTATCAGGCAAAGGAATCTTATAAATATCCTTTGCCCCATATACCCCTAATTCCTTCTTTAATTCTTTTTTAAACTCACTCTCAAGATTAGACATATCAATTACCGTCCTTTTTGATTTCTCCAAGAACCTGATTTACCAGTTCACTTGCTTTATCTTTAGAACTCTTATAATCTTTCGTAGTATCTTCATCTTGTTCTGTACCATCTGACTCTGCTTCTTGGGGTTCTTCAGCTACGCCAGACTCTGAATCAATAACACCTTCTCCTTCATTACCCTCAGAGGTATCATCTTTCTGATACTCTATTACTGTATCACCATCTGTATCTGTAGGTTCTTTCTCTACCTGCATTTCTTCTTCTGGAGTTGTTACTTCTTTTTGAACATCAGAACCTTCATCAGCAGTTCCTGATGTAGTTTCTAATATCTTAATCTTTGTTGACATAGTATCAGCCAAACCTGCTACTGAGTATAAATAAATATCACTCTTAATAATGCTTACCTGATTTGTATACTCATCTGAACCAAACTCATACACTCCGTGGACTAAATCGTCATATTTTTCTATATCCTGTAAAAAGAACTTTATGGTATTAATCTCTTTTGAAACCTTATCATAATCATCAGCATTATAATTCACACTATTCTTATAGGAGTCTAATGCCGATAAACACTCGTTAACTTCTACTTCTGTAACATCATCTCTAATATTTACCTTAGTAGCATCTGTGTAGAGAGAATCTACCATACTTGTAACTGTCTCTAAGGTAACATTTGTTTTTCCCTCAGTTGAGGTATTATTTAAGAATTTCGGTATTACAGCTACCCCTACTACCCCTATAGCTATTACAGCTAATAAACCAACTATTATTCCAGCCTTACTACCTTTCTTTTTTGGTGGTACATTCATTGTACCCTGCTGAGTAACTGTATTTGATCCTTTAGACCTATCCTCCTCTCTTACCGGAGGTTCTGACGCAACAAAGCTACTTGAATCTCGTCTACCTGTAGTATTCATATTTCCTTGAGGTTGCCTTCTAGGTCTAACAGGATTTCTCATACCACTATCTGTATGGGTCTCCATCGTGCTACTATTCCTAGCAACTTCTTTTCTCTGAGGACTTGTTCGTACCCTTTCCGACTCTCTATTAGAAGTGTCTACAGGTCTTTGTACCTTCTCTACTTTTAATACTTTTAATCTTGAATTACCGTCGAACTCTTCTTCTTCCTCATCTAAGAATCCAGTTGGCACTTCTTCCTCATCTACTTTTGAACTTCTCTGGTTTGTATGATACCCTGTGTTAACAGCTCTCTCTTCTTCAAACCCTTCATCTTCATCAAGAAAACCTGTAGGTACTTCCTCTTCATCTCTAATAAGTTTCTTAGATTCATTTACCCTGTCTGCCATTACTTTTGTTGGATCTACCTTTGTAACTTGAACTTGTTTCTCTGATTCTTTTAACCTTCTTTGTTTTTCTTCTAATTTAGATGACTTAGCATTTCCATTAGATACATTTATGAACTGGTCTGAGTTACTCCCTGTACCTCTTCTAATCATTACTTCAACACCTCCAAAAATTTAATCCTACTGATTTGATATTAGTAAACTCTAACATATAAATAATACAATTCAATAAAGGGTAGCCAAATAAAGCTACCCATTAATAACAATTCTCTAGTATAATTTATTTCTCACTTTTACTTTTCTGTAATACCCCTGATACTGCAAATCTATAGGTCTTACCATCCCCATAGCATGTCATCAAGGTTACGACTTTACTATTCTTATCATATTTAGTATCTTTACACCAAGAAATACTGTTTGATTTTATCTTGCTATAGAAATCATCCATCAAATCTTTTTCAATATTTGATTTCTCTACTTCTTTAAGTGTAAATCCCTCATCTGAAAACTTCTTCTCATTTGTCTTTCCTGGATATAAGAAGTAATTCTCACCATAAGCATAAATAGTTCCACAACAGAGTACTTTATACTTCAGTACTCCATCATCTGTATAAATGGTGAAATATTTTTCGTCTACATTGCCCTCATATAGACTTCTCAAACATCCAAACATAGACTTGTTAATCATATTATGACCATACATAACACTTCTACTATCAGAAAAATCAGAATGATTCTCATAGTCCAAAAATATCGAACCATTATAATCATAATTCCCATAAGGAGAAGTTTTAATATAAGATTCGTTAGTTTCTCCTTGCATAATAGGATATTCTACGTCAAAACCATCCAACACCAGATACCCTATTACATCTTTATTGTTGTACTTCTTACGAAGCTCATCGAGAAACTCTTTTGATCTCTTCTTTCCTTCTACTGATGTATCTGATTCTACATTAAGTGTTTTCTTAATACTTGATACAATGTCTACTAAATCCCCACCCTCATTCACTTCCATAGTACCTTCTGGAGAGCTTTCATCATTATCTTCGTCTGAGGATTCACCATTTAGATACTGTTCTTCTATATCCTCTCTAAGTTCCTTAGTATCCTCAATTGAGTCTTTATCTTTTACTAGATAATATACCCGAAATAGTAGTATCCCTATCCCAGATATTATAATTAACACCAGAAATCCTACCCAAATCCTCTTTAATATTTTAATTTTTACCACCTGGTCCTTCTTCTGTATACAGTTACTTTAATCTCAAATTGATATTGAGTTCTGAAGCTACTCTTTGCAATTCTACCTCGTCAAACCCAGTAATATCTCTGGTAATCTTAGCAGGTCTTCTAGATAACTCTCCATAGTTCATATAAGCCTGATTCAAGTTCATACCAAGGTACATCTTTCTTATGTGAGTTAAAACCCCTTCATCATCAATGTATTCTGAAAATACTCTTAATAACTCCGTCAACTCAGCCGGATCTTCATAGAGAGTATCAACCTTAGATTCGAAATTAGTTCCTTCTTTTTGAGACTTCTTGTACTCAGCTAATGCTTCCTCATTTGTCAGTATTCTACCAGTTACCCTTTCCTTATAGATTTTTGTAGGTTCACCATATCTAAATAAATTAGCCAAATCAATGTTTCCTGCTTCGTCATCTCAGCATATACCCCATCAGTTTGTTATAGAACGTAGGTGGAAACTCTTTCTTAATATCCTTAATACTCTTAATATTATCAGATGAATCACCTCTCAATATCTTATGAAGTAATAAGGTATTGTAAGGAATTAAAAACTTCTTATAACTTGATAAATCCTCTACGAACTTCTGATATGTTCTCGGTGTTACCTGAACATAATGTGCCCTTTCATACTCTTCACTATCAGCATATGTACCTGTTTTACTTCTTAAAAATACAGATACAGTATCATCAACTAAAGGCAAAAGGTCTGCATCATTTGTCATAATATCAATAGGCATACCTGGATACTGCTGTTTTGCCTTCTTTATACAAGCAAAGATAAGATCGTCAGCCTCATAATTATGTCTCTTAACACAAAATATACCAGCTCTAGTAAGCATATCTTGTGTCATTTCAATACTCTTATAAAATCTATCAGACTTCTTTTCTCGATCACCTTTATACTCAGCTGCTGTTCCTACACTCATTCCAAACTCCCTTGCAAAATAAGCTTTCCGAACAGGAACAGGGCTATCCATACAAACTACTGTAGGATAATAACCACCTTTAGACCAACGATGAACATCCTTAATAAAACCATTCTGAATAGCAGTATCAATTACTTCCGTTACACCATTTATCTTTATTGATACACTAGGATTATACCCACTGTAAGTATACATATGAGCTCTATGATTAAAATCTACTATCAACACACGTTTTTCCATATCTATTCACTACACCTCATTTTAATTTTTATTCTTCTGTCTCCTCAAAATCATCTTCGTCTTCGCTGTCAAGTATTTCATCTAACAGATCTTTTAACTCATAAAGTTCATCCTTAGTAAATGTAAGACCTTTACTGCACTTAGTCATATCTTCATTCCAAGGTCTTAAATCATATTTTGCATCTGCATTATTCCAGCTTGTCAGTGTAAGATGACGCATCCACTTACCATCACCAATAGTTCCAAAATCCTTTTTAATATCAAATGTAATATCACTCATAAAAAACGCCCTAACCTTTCTTAGTTTTACTACTATCTTAACATAATCTACCAAGTTACTCAATAGATTCTATATCTAAAAAGACAAAATTAAAAGGGTACCTGATTTCTCAGATACCCTTTTCTTTTTATCATTAAGCGTCTTTAACTACTACATTAAATGTAATACTCTGACCACCTGCTGTTACTTCCAGAGGATATGTTCCAGCTGTATCTTTACTTTCCCAACTCAGCGTGAAGTCTTTAGTAGTAATTTCTCTATTGTCATAAGTAGTACCCACTACATCGAAATTATCTCTATTAATAGTTTCTCCTACTTTAAGAATTCCCTTATAAGATACCCTCAAGGATTTAAACATATTCCTATCATAACAGGTTACTAAAAGCTTTAATGTGCTGTTTTTTATAGTTATCTCAATAACACCCTGACTCTTATGAGATGTTCCTGGTTTATATGCAAGCTCATAATCAGTTAGCTCTCTTTGAGTTCCATCTGAATAAGTTCCAATAACCTCAAGATCATCTTTTGTAACCTTATCATCTAAGAAGAAAACCTTTCTTTTAGCTTTAGCCTTAAAAGATTTTAATTTTACACTCTTAGCTTTTACTTCAACTGTTACATTACATTTTGCCTTCTGATATTTTACCTCAACAGGATATTTTCCAGGTTCACTCTTAGGAGAGAAATTAGTTGAAAAATCTGTAATAGCCCTCTGATAGGTTTCATCACCTTTCTTAAATGTACCTATCATAGTAATCTGACCTTCTTTAAGATTTTCACCTACATATACCCATGTTGGTTTCAGCTCTACGTCTACAGACTTTAAAATTTCCTTCTCTTCAGTAGGTTCAGGTGTTTTTGTAGGTTCTGGAGCCTTAGTAGGTTCAGGAGTCTTAGTTGGCTCGGCTGCTTTAACTGCCTTAACTTTTAAAGTCTTACTAAAATTACCCGATGTTATGGTAATATTACAGTAATCCCCATCATATTCTCCATTGAAACTCCAAGAACCAGCTGTATCTTTTGATCCATCGGAATATACTGTCTTTACAGTAAAATCATCTTTTGTAAAATTATAACCCCAATTTACCTCACTCTTTTTGCAAGATACTTCAATACCAGTAGCTACCCTGTCTCCTTTTACTGTTATATCATAATTGAAGATCTTACCACTTCCACTATGAACTACTTTAAGTGTATATGTACCTGCTTTAGTAGTTGTAGGAAAATCAAAAGTAAAATCAGTTAACTCCTTCTTGCTACCATCTGAGTAAGTACCCGTCAACTTGATGTCAGATTTACTAAAAGTCTGACCTACCTTTAAAGATGATTTACTTACCTCACAAATAACACTCTTAAGAGTTACCTTATTAGTATCAGTATTGCCTGGTTTAGGAGTAATAGTTTTACCTGGTACTGTATATTTCTTATCAAACTTCTTAATAAGTTTGTCAAAGTAGTAAATCTGTACACCTACAGTAGCTTTTCCACCACCTACTGCCTTAATTCTTCCCTTTCCTTTTAAAGCTATTACATTTTTATTTGACGTAGTAATAACAACTCTACACCCTTTAGGGTATTTTATTGATAGTTTCTTGGTCTTGCCTCTCTTCAACTTCGTAGGCTTTGTATTGAATTTAAAAGACTTTTTATCAGTTACAATAACCTTTAAGATTTTAGACTCTCTACCTTTACTCTTTTTATATAGTTTAATAGTAGCTGTACCAGGCTTCCTAGCAGTAAGTTTGTACTTCTTGTTACTTACCTTCTTTACAGATACAATCCCTTTATCACTTGAAGTTACTTTCTTATACCCCTTTATTGTATAAGATTTACCTTTTGTGTAAGCTTTAGCCTCAAAACTTACAGATGCTGCCTGCGTAGGTATGTAAATAGTAGACATAGACATCATGACCACTAAAAAACATACAAACAGTTTCTTAAGACTTTTCATAATCTCATCCTCCTACCTTAATAAAATTTATGTTACAAGAGAATAAAGGTTAATACCTTTACTCTCCAGTAATCGAACCGTACCCTACCAAATGTTCAGCATAGTACCCTACTATTGCTTGCTTCTGATTAGGTTTTCCAGAATGGTACATCATACCATCTCCTGCATAAATACCAACATGAGTTATATAATCTCCATCAGCATCATACGTTCCAGTGAAATAAACAATATCACCTGGTTGAGGATTACTTGTTACGCCAAACATATTATATAATCCTTGAGCAGATTCTCTACCAGACATCAATCCTACAGACCTCAAAACATAGCTTACATAAGCTGAGCAATCCAATCCTGCACCTGGTGTCTCACCACCAAATACATAAGGAGTGCCTAAACACTGCTCTATAGCTGGTTGCATACCATCCCACAGATACTTTCTACGAGAGTTTCTTATAAATTTCTTATTAAGCTTTAGTCCTGCTACATCAGTTTGGACAATGACATCTCCACTTCCACTAAAAGTAAGTAACCCATTCTCATCAATAGATGCAATGTCTGAACCCTTAAACAAAGAGTATGTTGGTTTCTCACCAAGGAAAGTTCCACCAACTTCTAACTGATAACTACTTGTACCCCAATCTAATAGTACATCTGAGTTATCAAAATCTGTGTTCAAAGATATTACATCGCAAGCATATACCTTATCATCTGTTGTTACAAATACCTTAGCCCTACCTTCACCTACAAGAACTACCGTACCATTTGCAGACACTTTAGCAACGCTCTCATCTGTGCTAAGATACTCCTTAGCATCCCCCTCAAGTATCGGTAATACAAAATATGTACCCACATTTCCTGTGTGGGAAGATTCCCTTATCTTAGAATTACTTTTAACTTTAGCTACACCATTCTTTTTTAACTTTTTACTGTTCAAAGACACCTCTGTTGTATCTTCTGGAGTAATACCTGTATCAACTTCTTTACCTTTTAATATATCGTCTACTGATACTTTACCTTCATCTTCTTTCTTCAGTATATCAGTAGGAGTTGGACTTGGAGTCTCAGTTGGCGTTGGTGTCTCCGTTGGACTAGGAGTTACCGTTGGTGTTGGAGTCTCAGTAGGCTTTACACTTGGTGTAGATGTTTCTGTTGGAATTTTAGTAGGTTCTACACTTGGTGTTATACTTGGAACAGGAGTCTCAGTAGGTGCTACTGTAGGAGTCTCAGTAGGTGCTACTGTAGGTTCTGGAGATTCCTTAGGAGTTACAGTAGGAATGGGTGTCTCAGTAGGTTCGACAGATTCCTTAGGAGTAGGAGTTACATTTACATCCTCATCCTTCTTCTCATCCATTATAGACTCTGTTGGAGTAGGATTTATTTTCTCTGTAGGAGTAGGTCTCGGAGTATCAGTTGGAATTGGAGTATCAGTTGGGACTGGAGTCTCAGTCGGAGATACAGCTTCCACAGGAGTAGGAGTTGCAGTTACCTCCACCTCCTCAGAAATTTCAGATTTCTGTTCTGTATCCTTCACAGATGTAAATCCTTCGTCTCCTGACTCTGTTTCTTTCTTTCCTAAGTCTGAATCAGTACTTTCACCAGTCTGAATTTCAGATTCATCGGTAATACCATCATTTCCAGTTTCTAAATTAGTACTATCCTGATTCAAATCTGTGAAATCTTCAAATGAAGTATCTTCATCAGATACCCCTTCTTCATACCCCTCATCTTGGTTCTCAGCTATAATACCATCACCAAGTACCATTTCCTCGGTACTGTACTTGTCTAGTACTGTTAAATACAATACAGTACCATCTAATAGAGTAACATAGCAAGTTCCTACTTTATCGAGATAAAGTTTACCACCTTCTATTCTTACTATATTATCCTCATTACCGAAAACCTGTTGGATTCCACCTACATCTAAAGTAAATCCAACCTTAGATTTTACTTCCCTATCATAATCTTTTTCGGCATAAACAGGAGTACTCAAGCTCGTAGCCAGAGTACTCACAGTCAGACCAATCATTAATAACTTTCTAAATTTCAAAAAATATTCCTCCTAACTAACTTAGATGGCATCACCCATAATTCTTTCGTATGCCAACTCTGCCTGATGAGCTATGTATATAAAAGAATCACCCCAATCTTTAATACGCTTCTTATAAGAGTTAACGTATGCCAAATTATTTTTATACACATCACATTCAGATGTGTTAAATTCGACAATATCACATTCAGAACATACCATACTTGAAGCAATCTCTGCAATACACTCCTCTATACTATACAAATTCCTGTACTCCTCTGAATCTTCATCAACCTTATTACTTTCAAAATATTTAAATAAATCCCTGTTTAATCTCATAGTAGCACCAGTACTATGAGCTGCCTCATGAAAAGCATAAGACCAAAAGAAATCCTCACTCTTAGGTGCCATATTTAACTTGATTTCATCTAACGCCGGAATGTAACATGGAATTTCGTCTACCATCTTAACTACTCTAATTTCCTCCTTTTTGATATAATCCTCAAATAATTCTTTTGGTTTAAACCTTGTTATTTCTACATCACCATTTTCAAGTCTGCTAGGTAATACCCCTCTTTCTTCATCTACAAAATTTGTTCTATCCGTAACATTTGTATACCTTAAAATGTTTCTACGCTTGAATACACTCTTATATGTATCATTAGGATAATAAAACCAACCATCCTTAGCTACCCCTTTCGGGTATGCCTTTTGAAAATCATCATAATCGCTGCTCCCAATAATACCTTCTACTTCCTTATCATACGCTACTTTTTCATCTCTTTTAAAAAATACAACGCTCCACCACTGACCTTCACCATTGTAGCGGTAATTTGTGCCATGCTTTTTGTTATAAGAAATTATCTGGTTCATTGTAAGGTATTCACCCATAGGAAGAATAATTCTATTAATACCACGATACTGGGTTAAAGTCATCCAGTTGAAAGCACAATACCTATTATAAGGTCTCTGCCATGGCAACATACCTTCTTTTTCTACCTGCTCTAAGAACTTCTCTACAATAATCTCACCAACTTTTTTCTTAGCAGTTTTTTCCATAACCTAAGTACCTCCAAATATAAATTTTAACCTAAATATAAAATCGTTATTACGTTTCCAACTAATTATATTTAACCATAAAATGACTAAAAACACAACTGATTCAAAACGATATAATGGAATACTCAACCAGAAAAATAACTACCAATTATAGATATTTCTAGAGGTTTCTTATAGGTATCTAATACAGTAAATTACAACAAATCTAAGCAATTTTACAAGTTCAGTACTTTCATATAAAATTTAGCAAAAAAGAAGAGAGGATATCATCTACCCTCTCTTCTACCCTAATACAGTATCAATCTTTCGTAGTATCCTTACTATCCATACCCTGTTCTTCTGTAGTACCCTCTGATACACCTTCAGTTGTACCATCACTACCATTTCCAGAGCCACCTAAGCTTCCACCTGAACTAGATCTACTCTTATCATACATAGCTTTCTGCTCAAGAAGTATTCTTTCCTCTTCTCTTCGATTTCTCATAATTCTATGAGCACTTAACCCTATAATCAAAGCAGTAAATCCTACAAATGCTCCAGCTCCAAACTTAAACCAAGGCTGATTTACAATGAATACCAAAGGATTTGTAGTAAGATAATAATTCTCTACAGAAGCTTCTGTCTTATTACCAGCTTTATCAGTAACCTCAACTACCAATGTTTGGTACTCTCCATTTTCAACAACTGTCAATGAATACATATCTTCAGATTCTGATACTGGAATTTCTTCTCCATTCACCTTGGCTACTATCTTATCTACACCAGAAAGATCTCGTACATCTATGGTAACATTTCTACTGTATTCCCTATAAGTCTTTCCACTCTCAATACCACCAAGTAATACCTCAGGTTTTTTAGTATCAAGAATGAATGAATACTCTTCAGATACTGAACTGTATTTAGTACCATCAGAAGCAGAGGAATATATCTGGATAGAATAAGCTCCGTCCTCATTAAATACTGACTTATCTACCTTGTAGGTATATGTCCAACCAGAAGTACTTTCATCCTCAGTAATCTTGATAAGGTTCTTATCAACTTTTAACTCTTTACCATCTCTGATTACAACTACCCTGCACTGGTTTAACTTCAACCTATCTACATTTTCCTCTTTTAGAACTACATCTCTAGGAGCATTAAGGTAATTACCAAACAGCTCAGCATCGTCTACTGAATAATGAGAACCATACCTATTTAATGAGAAGTTATACTCTTTCTCTACATAATTTCCTGCCTTATCTGCTACATATACCCTCAATGTATATACATCATCAAACTTCTCATCATCCTCGAAACCATCAAAATGATAACTTCCTTTATCCTTATCGAAATCTCCTTTTACTTCAATAATTCCATTCTTTCTACCAAGTAAGGAAAGCTTAACATTCTTTTCATCAAGGTTATCATCACTGAACTGTATGTCAAGCTTAATATTTCTCTTATAGGAAACACCATCTGACACGCCCTCTACCTTAATAGTAGGCTTTTTAGTATCTACAATAAATTCTTTACTCTCAATAGTTTCTGACTTGTTTCCAGACTTATCAGAACAACTAAATGAGAACTTATAAGTACCATCCTTAACACAATTTATAGTAGATCTAAAGGTATTACCAACCCTTACCCATGTACCTAAAGTTCCATTTCCTTCAAATTTGACACTCTTTTCATCAAAGTTGAAGTCATCTACAACAACTGTAACCTTTCTACCCTTGTCATAATACTTTCCATTCTTTGCTGAGGAATCGTCATACTCGAATCTTACCTTAGGAGCCTCTTTATCAACAGCAAACTTAGGACTCTTATACTCAGTACTCTTGTTTCCTGCCATATCGGTAGCTACTAAACTCCAGGAGTACTCTCCATCCTTATCAAATGTAATAGTATTAGTCCATCTATTACCAGACTTAGACCAATTTCCAAGAGTACCTCTCATACCGGAAATCTTAATACCATCTTCATTGAAGTTTCTATCCTCAATACTAATTCGGGCAGTTTTAGACTCCTTGTAGAAACCATTTTCAGACACATCTGAATCATATGTAACATTTACTATAGGTTTATCCGTATCAATACTAATATTTCTTGATATCTCAGAAGTATTACCCATATTATCTGTTACAGTTACCCAAACTTTCAAATTGTTTGAGTTATCCGATACAGGAACCACATTCTTCATCGTAAGTACTAAGTTATTATCAGATTCCTGGATACTTCCATTTCCAGAAAGGCTTCCACTACTACTTACATTAGAGGAACCTAATGTCTTACCATCTACTCCCCACTTAACAGATTTTATACCAGAAGCTCTACATCCAACTGTAACATCAATATTTACAGCAGAATTATAAAGTGGTAATCCAGATGTATCCTTGTTTCCAGTCTTCGGAAGATTCATCTCGAGTGCTACTGAGTTATTATGCCAGTTAGATGTTTCAGAAACGATACCATCAGGTCTTTCCTCTGAACCCTCATTTCCAACATTATCTACAGCATGTGCACTTATTGTACCCTTGAAGTTTGATGGAATTGATACCTCAGCTACTCCACCTTTCACAGCTACTGCTCTGGTAGTTGTACCACCATTCTTATTGTTTAATGTTACAACAACCTCTTTAACTCCACTAGATACAGTACCATCTGAAGCATAAATACTTACACTTCCAGAACCTTCAAAGAAGAATCCATACCTACCACTACCACCAATATTAGCTCCGTTACTAATTTTAGCACCAGAGAATACAAACTTATCAACAGTAGGTTTAGATTTATCAATATAAATTGTATCTTTCCACTCTGACTTATTTCCTGCTTTATCTGTAACAGATACTACTACATTATAACTTCCATCATTGTTTGCTGATACCCTGTTTGTATTTCCAGTTAGAGTAACATTGCTTACATCTCTTCCTGGAGAATCAAACTTATCTACTTCTTTACCATTTATAGTAATTGTAGCACTCTGAATAGCCACATTGTCAGTAATTTTAACAGGATAAGACTGATCACTCTTATACCAGTTATTTACCCCTCTACTTGGTTTAGAAGCACTTATCTCAGGAGCAGTACCATCAACTACTACCCTATTTGATTTCCAACCGAGTAATGATGCAAGGTTTACATCACCTGCTTTATTACCAAGTAAATCTTCTACACTAACTGTATGGGTTCCATCAGATAACTTATACTGTCCATCACGTTTCTTATTTCCATCAAGAATATAAGTTCCAACACCTACTCCACTATCCTTAGCTTCCAATGTTACACTAGGCATTGACTTAAAGAATGTACCTGTATCCCTTTCTAAGTAACTTGTACCGTCTAATGTAACTTTCAATCCAGTAGGAGCAGTCTTATCATAATAAAACGTAAACGTATCTTTTGAGATATTACCAGAGTAGTCCTCGGCTTTTATTACTACCTTGACCTCACCATCAGATATTCCATTAAGATTTACCTTGTATCTACCATCACTTTCTGGAGTTACTACCCCACCTTCACCATTTACCGTTATCTGAACACTCTTCAAATATTCATCACTTACAGAATAATATAAGTTAGGTATTTTTGAATACCATTCCTGGTCACCCTTGGAGTAGTTACCACTGAATCCTGAATTACGATTAATAGTAGGTGCAACACCATCTACGACTATCTTATCACTCTTAAGACCTAATAAAGATGAAAGACTTACACCTCTTGTAGTATTTCCAAGTATATCTGATACGGAAACTGTGTACTCACCACCATTTAACTTAAAGTTCCCTGTTGAGTTTTTACTATCATTTAAGATAAATGTAGAAACTCCAACACCATCGTCCTCAGCAGTTAACTTCAATGTAGGTACTTTCTTAAAGAATACCCCATTTGTTAAGTTGTTGAAACTTTCTTCTATTTCACCTTTTAAATTCTTAGGCGTCGTTCTGTCAAGATAGAATGTGTAAGTATCTTTTGAACTGTTTCCAGATTTATCAAGAGCATCTACAACAACAGTTACCTTTCCATCAGCTACGCCAGTAAGATTTACAATGTACTCACCAGAATTACTTATATCCTGATTATAACTCTTACCATTTACAGATACCTTAATACTTTTAAGATTAGCATCTTTAACAGAGTATTTTAATGTTGGAACACTACCAAACCAGTCTTTACCATCATCTGAATAATCAGCTTTATACCCTGATTCCTCTTTTATCACAGGGGCAGAACCATCAATAACAACTCTATTACCATCTACACCTAACAAACTTCCAAGTGTAATACCACCTATAGTATTTCCTAACTTATCTTCTACTTTTATTAGGTGGTTACCATCTCCAACCTCGAACTTACCGGTAGTATTCTCAACTGAGTCAAATATGTACTTACCAATTCCTACGCCACTATCTGTAGCTTCCAATGATAATGTAGGTTTCTCTTTGAAATACATTACTCCATCTTCGACCAAGAAGTTCTTATCTACTTTACCAGTAACTCCAGTAGGTATTGACATATCTAAGCTGAATACATATGTATCTCTTGACACATTTCCAGCTTTATCCTCAACAGTTACCCCTACTTTTACCTCTCCGTCCTTTATTCCTGTAAGATTTACTTTATACTTTCCTTCATCATTAATTGTAGGTGTATACTCCTTATCACCTACAGTAATTGTAATAGAATGTATATTGGCATCACTAATACTGTATACTAATTCCGGTACAGTAGCAAACCAAAGCTTATCATCACTCTTCAGATCTTCCTTGAAACCACTATCTTCCTTAATACTTGGATCTACACCATCAATAACGTATGTATTACCCTTAAATCCAAGTAAGTCAGAAAGCTTATACTCCTTTGTGGTATTTCCAAGTTTATCCTTAACCACAATACTGAAACTTCCATCAGTGATATTAAACTTTGAATTCTTAATTTCTTCACCATTTACAAGTACATTAGATACGCCTACTCCTGCATCTTTAGCACTTACAGTAACTTCTGGAGAAGTTTTGAAGTAGACCTTACCATCGTACTCCTTGTACCCTTCTTTCTGAGTGGCCTGAATATCATACGGAGATGTACTATCATACTTGAAAGTATAGGTGTCAGAGGAAGTATTTCCAGATTTATCCTTAGCAACTATTTCAACTTTTACATCACCATCTGTTACTTTACTAAGGTCAACCGTATATTTATCACCAACACCCTCAGCATCAACTTTTACCCTGTTAACCTTTATCTCTACTGACTTCAGGTTATCATCCTTAACCTCATATACAAGCTTAGGTTTCTTGGAGTACCAATCTACTCCTTCATCTGCATACTCTGCTGTAAATCCTGATTCCCGTTTAATATCAGGTCCATTACCATCAATAACTATTTCATTGCATCTTTCACCTAAAAGGCTACCAAGCATAATTCCACCAGAACTATTACCTAATTTGTCTATTACTTTAATAGTATGGTGACCATCTTTAACTTTGAACTTTCCAGTAGTATTTTCTTCATCATCAAGAACGTACTTACCTATTCCTACACCAGAATCCTCAGCTGATAACGTCAAAGTAGGTGCTTCCTTAAAATACATTACATAGTCATCTACTACATAATCTTTATCAACCTTTCCTTTAATCTCTGTAGGTATTGCAGTATCTACATTGAATTCATAGGTATCCTTAGATATGTTTCCTGCCTTATCTTCGACAGTTACAGTAATCTTTGTAACACCGTCCTCTACCCCGTCCATATTAATAGTATACTTTCCGGACTGTACTATCTTAGGAGTGTACTCTTTATCATTAACAGTGATTTTAATGGATTGCATATTATCATCTGTTATACTATATACAAGATCTGGAACCTTAGCAAACCAGAATTTACCATTGTCTAACAAATCCTCAGCAAATCCTTTTTCCTTTACAATCTTAGGATTTTCACCATCAATCACAAAGGTATTACCACTCATACCCAATAACTCAGATAATGAGTACTCTTTTGTGGCATTACCAAGTTTATCTTTTACCACAATATTAAAGCTTCCATTTGTAATATTGAACTTAGAATCCTTAATAGCTTTACCATTAACTAATACCTCAGACAAACCTACACCAGTATCTTTAGCATCTACTTTAACCTCTGGAGATTTCTTAAAGTATACTGTACCTTCATATTCTTTATATTCATCTTTGATACTAGCTTTAACATCAACAGGAGAAGCACTATCCAACATAAATGCATATGTTTCAGTTGAAGTATTACCAGAATTATCGGTAGCAGTTATCTCTACATTAACCTCCCCATCAGTAACATCATCAAGATTAATAGAATATACACCATCTACCCCATTAATCTTTTCCTCATTACCATTTACTTTTATCTCAACTTTTTTGAGATTATCGTCTGAAACCTTGTATTTAAGTTCAGGTTTCTTTGAGTACCAATCTTTATTCTTTTCAGTATATCCCGGTTTTTCTTCATCTACCCTTTCTATGACTGGGGCTTCACTATCTACCACGAACTCATCCCCATCTAAGCCTAACAGAGTAGCAATATTTATTTCATCAGTAGTGTTACCCATTGCATCTGTTACTGTCAGTATATGCTTACCTGAACCCAAAGAGAACTTACCTGTCTTGTTTGATTCACCATCAACAGTGTACGTAGAAACTCCACTACCCTTATCTTCTGCTGTTACTGTTACCAGTACATTATTCTTGAAGTAAATTTTACCATTCTCTTCCTTATAAGGAGCAGTTATACTAGCTTCTACATTTTCTGGAACTACAGAATCCAGATTAAAGGAGAAGTTATCAACCTTTACATTTCCTGCGATATCTGTTGCAGTCACCTTAACAGTGTTATGACCTTCAACAAAGTTATCTTCTGGAACCTTATAGATATTACCTAATGGCATATTTATATCATCTGAGTCATTTACACTGACTTTTACAGTTTCCAGATATTCATCATCTACTGTAAAATGCATATTAGGATTGACATTAAACCATACACCTGACTTACCCTTGAGTTCTACTCCATCATACCCTGATTTTCTCTTGATTTCTGGGGATGTAGTATCTATTACAATAGTTTCTGCATCTTTTAAGCTACTGTATAATTCTGATAATGACTTGCTAACCTTATGACCTACATTGTCCTCAATTACAACAAGGTACATTCCAGACTCATCTGCGGTAAATGTAGCACTAGGACTATTTTCCGTACCTACTAAAACACCTCTTCGATACAGACTAATAGATTTTATACCAGACTCTGTATCAGTTCCACCTACAGTAACTTCAAAAGGTTTCTTTGTATAAGCTTTGTTATCTCTGACAACAAACTTACTTCCTACAATAATTATATTACTTATAACAGGGTCAGAGAAATCACATTTTACAGTGAATTCCTTTACTACTTCATTTCCTGCATAGTCTTTTGCAGTAATCTTAATATCTCTCTCACCTGTCTTACCAGTACTCTGAACTTTACTAAGGTCTACGGAGAAAGAAACTTCTTTCCTATCTACACCCTTCTTTGCTTTTACTTCTGAACCATTCACATAAACTGTATATTCAGAAATACCATTCTTATCAGTTAATACTGCATTTAAGGTAGCAGTATCTACATAATAATCACTTGAAGTTATCTTATCACCATTGATATTTACTGAAACATCAATATCCTCATCATCTACTACAATAGTAGACAATACATCATTAAATAAGTTATCTAATGTGTATACAGTACTATTACCAAAGATATCAGTAACCTTAACTCTGTAATCTCCGGATTCGTTTATTGTAAAGTTACTACTTAAGTTTTCTTTCTCTAATGTCTGAACAACAGTATTACCATTCATAAGAGAAATAGTATTAACAGCAACACTTCCATTTACAATATTCAAATTAAAGGTCA
>ERZ837380.2697-NODE-2697-length-18172-cov-27.748027_pt1 | contig 18172 bp, 15 predicted proteins | sample MGYA00519685_ERZ837380 | MGnify/ENA primary metagenome ERZ837380 (study PRJEB31850, sample SAMEA3708817) | human gut metagenome | biome: human gut; feature: human-associated habitat; material: faeces | place: China | collected 2014 ...
TGGGAATTTGATTGTCGCAGGACTATCTGACTGGGGGTGTGTTTTGATACCAACCAGGCTCCCAGCTGAGCTAATCCCCCATAGCTGGCGTATCATTCCTGACGACGTGTATCATTATACCAGCCAAAAGGAGAGTTGTCAATAACTTTTTTATTTTTTGTGAGCGACGCTGCGGCGGGTGCTGCGCTTGTAGTAGAACAGGTACTGCTGTACGATGCCAGCCTGCTGACCATAGGAAGGAAAAGGGTCGCGGCCGCCGAATTCCTCATCAATGAGTCGCTGTATCCAAACATCAATGGGAGCCATCGCGGTACGGCCATAGCCAAAGAGGCAGACGCAGTTTGCTACCTTTTTGCCGACGCCGTCCAGCTCGAGGAGGCGGGAAAAGAGAGCGTCGTCGGGCAGCGCCGCCAGAGCACTGAGGTCGAGTGTGCCGCTGGAAGCCTGTGCGGCAGCGTTCTGGATGTAACGGGTGCGGTAGCCCAGACCACAGCCCATCAGCTGCGCCCCAGAGAGGCCGCAGAGCTGCTGCGGGGTGGGGAAGAGGAAAACTTCATCGTCTTCGGCATTGAGCGGTTCGCCGCAGCACCGGGCAAGGCGTTCTACGGCGGTGCGGATGGCCGGAATGCTCTTGCGCTGGGAGATAAGAAAGGTGATGAGCATTTCCCATGGGTCCTGATGCAGGATTCGGATGCCCTGCCCGAAATCGAGCGATTTGTCCAGATAGCTGCTCTGTCCCGCCAAGCTGCACCGCAGCGCGGCATAGTTCCGGCCCAAATCAAAGTAGTTGGCCCAGTACTCCCGATTTGAGCCATGCCACGCGGCGTCGTATTGCCCATCGCCTAGCGGGGTCAGATAAAGGAGTGCACCGCCGGAAAGAAAACGGTATCGCCCGTCGGCCAGTTTCTGTGGCCGGAAGCACTGGCCGCTCTCGATGATCTTGTCGAGGTCAAAGTCGTCCTGGATGGTGACGAGCTGATGGGTAAGGGGAACGGTATGCATGGAAAACTCCTTTTTGGAAAAATTGTGGCGATGCCCGATTCGAGGTGAAAACTGGTTTCTATCCGTACCCTCTGTGGGGAGGGCAACCTTGATGCTGAAAAGACCGGCGTGGTTGTGACGATTTCTATCTACGCCCTCGGTGAAGAGGACGACTTGGTTGCGCCTTTGAGAACCGCGATATGATTATTGTGTTATTCTATCCACACCCCTCAAATAGAGCGACTTCAAGTCGAAGAATGCACCGGGGAACACAAACTGATTTCAACCAACGTCTTTAAGAGACGGAATTGTAGGTCAAAATACTCGGTTCCTTAGAGAGCGCATGGCAACAACTTATAGCAATTCAACTTTTTAATGCAATAGCAACAGCGTTGAATTGCATATCGCAAATATGCTGTTTTCATGTTGCACTAATTTCTTGCCTTGCGATAATAAGAGTTTACCATATTTTTGTGTCGATTTCTACCTGCGCCCTCCGTGAGGAGGGCAACTTTTGCCGTCTTTGAGAAGCTGCGAAACCTGACGATTTCTATCCACGCCCTCCGCGAGGAGGGCGACAAATTACGTTCTGCCACCTTGTCTTCTCTTTCTGTATTTCTATCCATGCCCTCCGCGAGGAGGGCGACCGTTCCACGATGCCGCTGCGATTCGTGCCTTGTAATTTCTATCCACGCCCTCCGCGAGGAGGGCGACCAGCCGGTACACGGCCTCCATGCCGGTGCGCATGGATTTCTATCCACGCCCTCCGCGAGGAGGGCGACAGCAGCCATGGACGGTTACGCTGGATGATGGCACTATTTCTATCCACGCCCTCCGCGAGGAGGGCGACCGCGCCGCTCTGCTCGGGGCTGGAGTGTCTGTATCAATTTCTATCCACGCCCTCCGCGAGGAGGGCGACCGGTCACGGCGGCGGCCATTGCAGAGCCAGCGTAGAATTTCTATCCACGCCCTCCGCGAGGAGGGCGACAATTTCCGGCCGGGAACTCTGAAAAAGTATCAGGCGATTTCTATCCACGCCCTCCGCGAGGAGGGCGACATCTCCCAGCGGCTGTGCTTTCCAGTCAGGCTATTATTTCTATCCACGCCCTCCGCGAGGAGGGCGACAGACGACAGCCAGCCGGACGACGAAACCAAAGGAATTTCTATCCACGCCCTCCGCGAGGAGGGCGACCCAAAGGTTCGTATACAACGCCCGTCACGAAATGGATTTCTATCCACGCCCTCCGCGAGGAGGGCGACGAGTATCTCGTACTCGGTGGCGTCTCCGCTGTCATTTCTATCCACGCCCTCCGCGAGGAGGGCGACGCGGAGTTCCTGCTGGCTGACTGCTGGGGCGTCCTATTTCTATCCACGCCCTCCGCGAGGAGGGCGACCGATGGCATTTCCTTTGCCACCATCAACGGCGAATTTCTATCCACGCCCTCCGCGAGGAGGGCGACCCGGAAACTGTACCACGAGGCTCTCGTGATGGGACATTTCTATCCACGCCCTCCGCGAGGAGGGCGACCTCTGCATTCCCTGTGCTTGCTGGCTCTGTCCAAGATTTCTATCCACGCCCTCCGCGAGGAGGGCGACGATAACGGATAGAGCAGTCCGCTACTTGCAAACCATTTCTATCCACGCCCTCCGCGAGGAGGGCGACTTCAAACAGATTGCCGCCGAGAACGGCACTGACTGATTTCTATCCACGCCCTCCGCGAGGAGGGCGACTGAACGTTCTGGACCCCAAGAAGCACAAGAAGCAATTTCTATCCACGCCCTCCGCGAGGAGGGCGACCCCCGGCGCCAACATCGCAGACCCGCTGGGTTAAAAATTTCCATCCACGCCCTCCGCGAGGAGGGCGACAGCGTGACGTCTGCAAGCGCTACCCGGACGGCTGATTTCTATCCACGCCCTCCGCGAGGAGGGCGACCTTCCCCAAACCGGGGACCGTCTGAAGCCAACGATCAATTTCTATCCACGCCCTCCGCGAGGAGGGCGACCTGGTGCGTGTCTCCGGGTAATACTTCATCCAGATATTTCTATCCACGCCCTCCGCGAGGAGGGCGACCGCGCCTACGGCCTCATCTACAACGAGTGGTTCAGATTTCTATCCACGCCCTCCGCGAGGAGGGCGACCGGTCGAATAGATTATGAGACCCATCGTCGAAATATATTTCTATCCACGCCCTCCGCGAGGAGGGCGACCCTGAAAAACAACCCCTTCGTTAAGGAGAGCGTATTTCTATCCACGCCCTCCGCGAGGAGGGCGACCAAAAGGGTCACACAGAAAGGAGGAGACAGGCGATTTCTATCCACGCCCTCCGCGAGGAGGGCGACATCCCGGAGAGCTATACGGAGCTTGATGGGAGCGTATTTCTATCCACGCCCTCCGCGAGGAGGGCGACGACTGGATTGAGGCGCTGCCCGAATTTACCGGAGGATTTCTATCCACGCCCTCCGCGAGGAGGGCGACCACTTGCCACGCAGCTGGCATCTTGCTGCTGCGAATTTCTATCCACGCCCTCCGCGAGGAGGGCGACCATCCCGGCAGACAAAGATGGTGTCCGCATTGCGATTTCTATCCACGCCCTCCGCGAGGAGGGCGACCAGGGCCTTCCACTCAACCGTACCCGGTTTGAGATATTTCTATCCACGCCCTCCGCGAGGAGGGCGACAGAGCTGCCCGCATAGCCGCCTACAAAGGTTGGGTATTTCTATCCACGCCCTCCGCGAGGAGGGCGACCTTCACCCCGGAGACGTGGACTGGCCGCCAGTTATTTCTATCCACGCCCTCCGCGAGGAGGGCGACTCCGGCATATAGTAGCCTCCGGCCGCTACTACTCATTTCTATCCACGCCCTCCGCGAGGAGGGCGACCGAGTTCCACGCCAAGGGCAAGACCAACATTGCGATTTCTATCCACGCCCTCCGCGAGGAGGGCGACAAGCTGTGGCCGTGGTAAACCACCGAACTGTCTACATTTCTATCCACGCCCTCCGCGAGGAGGGCGACGTCAATGGTCGGAGCCGCCTGAATCAGCCCGAGTGATTTCTATCCACGCCCTCCGCGAGGAGGGCGACGCGGGTAACGCGGTACAGCTTGTCTCCGAGGTAATTTCTATCCACGCCCTCCGCGAGGAGGGCGACAGCAAAAACAGAGACAAAATCTCTATTTTCAAACAAATTATACAACATTCTGCACGAATTTAGAAGAGCCTTGATTTACAACGGGTCAAAGAACTATCCAAATCATGCAAAATAACACAAAAATCCGGTGCGAAGGTGCCGGAAAAATGCTGAGAACTCGCCCTTCGCACCGGGGCGGGAAACTCAGAACAACAGCAGGCCGTCCTGCTCGAAGGGCGGATGAACGCCGACATGCTCCACCTTGCTCTTATAGTTGTTGCCCAGCTGGTAGAAGCGCAGACTGTCCAGCGCAGGGTCGATTAGAGACGTCAGCTCCGCCTTGAGAACGGCATACTGCGCGGCATCCAGCAGACACTCGAACACGGAGTTCTGCACCCGCTGGCCGTGGTCTACACAGCGCTTGGCGACTTTGCGCAGACGTTTGCGCCCGGCAGGAGCTTCGGTATTGACGTCGTAGGTGATAAGGACCAGCATACACATCCCTCACTTCCAGAAAAATGGCGGGTAAAGCTCCATATCGCCCCGCAGGGTGCGGGCCAGAAGCAGAGCCTGCACATAAGGCACGAGGCCCCACGGAAGCTTTTCGTTCAGGAACGGGTGGGTGATAGTCTCCTGCTTGCGGGTCTGCCACCCGCCCAGAAAGGCGCGGCGGCCCTCATCGGTGAGAAGGACGGCCCCGTTCTCCTGCTTCTGGAAATGCTTCGGCGTCATGATTTTCTGGTTGATGCAGGAGAGCACGAAGCGGTCGGCATAAACTGCACGCAGCTCTTCCATGAGGTCGAGGGCGAGGCTCCTGCGCCCGGGCCGGGCGCGGTGGAGAAAGCCGACGTAGGGGTCGAGGCCCACACTCTGAAGAGCCGCCGTGCAGTCGGAGGCCAGAAGCGAATAAGCGAAGGAGAGCAGGGCATTGGTGTTGTCCAGAGGCGGGCGGCGGCTCCGGCCTGCGAAAGAAAAATCATCGTGCTGCTGCAGGATGAGTGAATCAAAGCAGTCGAAATACCGCTGTGCCGCCTCGCCCTCCAGGCCGCGAAGCTGGTCGAGGTCGTCACACTGCTCGATGAGGGGCAGCGCCGCCGCCAGCTGGGCGCTGGTGCGCTTGAGCTGTTCCACCGGCACCCGCTGGGGGTGGTCGCGGGTGGCCCGTTCCAGCACCCAGCGGGCGTTATAGACTTTGCCCAGGATGAAATTGCGCGCATAGAGACAGCTCTCTGCCTCGCTGTCTGCGATGCGGTACTGGGTCTGCCGCAGCAGGACGTTGCCCCGCTCTTCGCCTACGGCCCGGGCCAGAAAGCGGCCCTGTGGGCTGAAAAAGCTCAAATCGACCCCGAGGCTGGTGCATTTACCCATCAGGGCAGGGCTTGCGCCGGGATAGCTGAAGCAGACGATGCCTTCCAGCGTGTGGAGCGGGACCCGGCCAATTTCAGCCTTGTTGCAGAGCAGGACGATGTTCTCCCCCTCGAGGGAAAGGTAGGCGTCCTTGTTGAGGACGTAGAGCGTGTTCAAAAACTTTCTCATGGCGCGGCCTCCTGCATCTCGTCCAGATGGGCGCGGAGATAGGCTTTCGGGTCGGCACGCTGATACAGCACGGGGAGGCAGAGCTCTTTGAGGGAGCAGGCGCTGCAGTGGGTGCCGGGCTTCGACTTGGGGGTATAGCCCCGGGCAAAATAGGCGTGCATCTCATCGGCCATCTTCTGGGTGGTCTGGCGCAGTTCTTCGGTCAGCGGCACGACCTCCCGCCGCCGCGTTTCCTCGTAGAAGAGCGCACCCTCCGGGATGCTGCACACCAGCATCTCTTCCAGCGCCATGGCCTGTGCGCAGAGCTGCAGCCGGTCAGCGTCGCTGGCCTTGGCGCGGCCATGCTTGTACTCGACAGGCATGGGCTTCCAGAGCCCTTCCGTGCTTTGCAGGGAGATGCCCTCCGGGTCGGCCCGGAACTCGACGACATCGCAGTTTCCGCTCAGGCCCAGCCGACGGCTGACCACCTGCATCCCTCGGGTGATGAGCAGGCCGCCGCGCCGTTCGGTCTGGTTTGCGTCATGGCAGCGGGCGTGGTCGAGCTGGCCTTCGACGGTGCGGCGGTTCTCCGCCCACTGCTGTTCCAGATGGATGAGCGCCCACTGGCGGCGGCAGAAGCAGAAGTGCTGGATGCCCGACAGGGGCAGCCAGTCGTCCGGGCCGGCCATCAGGACAGCCTCTCGCAGGTGACTCCTTCCGGCAGAGTGTCTGCCACCGTGACGGTGTAGTCGCGGTAGCTGCGGGCGGCGTCCACATCGGGCTTGCGCTGGACGGCGACGGAGTCGAAGAGCTTATAGGCCGGGGCATTGCCCAGCTCAGAATCGTGCTTGAACACGATGAGCTCCCGCACGGCCATCTTGCCCCGGGCAGCGCTGTGGTCGTTCTCGAACATATTCAGAATGGCAGTCCACAGAAGTTTCAGATCATCCTCGGAGAAGCCGGTGGTCTTCCGGGCGAGGTTGGCTGAGACATAGCCCTCGGCGCGGTAGAGGGCGTAAGGCACGATGTGCTTGCGGCCCATCTCAGTACCCTTCTTCTCGGCATCGGCCTCGGTGGTGATGGCCACGCGGGTGATGGTGACTTCCTGCGGGACGATGGGATCCACCGAGCGGGCAAAGCTCAGCTGGACGGGGCCGCGTACCTGACCGCAGTTCAGCGCACCCTTGACGAAGGTGGTCATGACGGCACCGAAGGTGCGGATGTCGAAGTAGTTCTCGCACATATAGTCCCGCAGCTTGGCATCGATGTCGGGGTCGGCCTTTTTGGCGGCTTTCAGGTCGGGGTCGATGCCCAGAGTTTTGATGGCCTCGGCATCGCTGCGGTTGAGGGGAACGCCGTCCTTGATGTAGATACGATAGCCTTTTTCGTCCTCTTTCAGGGTCTCGACATAGTTGCGGATCTTCCGCTTGAGGCAGACGTCGGTCACCAGACCGTAGCCCGTCTCGGGGTCGATGCGGGGCATATTGCCTGCATCGGGGTCGCCGTTGGGGTTGCCGTTCTCGACGTCGAACAGGATGACGAAATCATAGCGGTTCTTGATGGGCTCAGACATGGTTTATTCCTCCTCATTCTTTTTGGCGTAGCGTTTCTGGGTCTGGTGGTAGTAGCCGATCTCAAAGGCACCCTGCTCCGGCAGGCTGAGCCGCGCCGGGAAGCCTGTCTCGGGCAGCTGGGCCATCAGCTCGGTGAGCTGTTTGCTGAAATGCACCTCGTTGGGGGTGCTCATCTTCTGCAGATGCTTCTGAGCCAGCTTGACCAGCGTAGGAAAGGCCGTTGCCGGGGTGGCACAGGCCGAGTTGAAGTACCGGTCTTTGATGGTGGCGTTGATGCCGGGATTGGCGACGCTCTGGATCGTCTCCAGCACAGAGAAGAGACGCCCCAGAACATAGGGGACATTGCTGCTTTCGTTCAGGCTCACGGTAAATACCTCCTTGTTGAGCTCGGTGGGGTAGTTGCGGAGATAGTAGGCTTTCAGGATGGCGGCGCGGCCTCGGGTGACTTCCCGTTCGGCCCGGATGCGGAGGGTCACGCCGTTGAGCAGGGTGGCGGGATAGGGTCCGCCGGTGAGGATGGCCCGGAGCAGATCGCCCACCAGCTGGGGCGATGGATTTTTGTCCCGGGATCTCTGGTTGACCGTCTCCTGTGCCAGCGCCCAGACCGACAGGCTTTCCCGCTTGTCGAAGGCGGGGCGGGTGATGCTGAGCCGATCGGCGTGGTCCTGCAGATTTTTGGCAAACTGTCCGAAACTGCTGTGCAGGAAGAACCGGACGGAGAGCCGGGCCGCGTTGGGCGAGATGCCCAGCACATAGAAGTTCTGGTTCGGGTCCAGCTTGTCATCGAGGAAGGAGACGGGGCGTCCCTGAGAAAGGGCTTTCAGTGCGGCGGCAAGGTCGCTTTCCGAGACGCCGTGTGCCTCGGCACCGCCGCAGAAAAACATCAGCATGGCGTTTGAGTAGGCGGGAGCGGCGTTTTCGGCCCAGCAGACGATGGTGGTGTCGCCGATGCGCTGACAGCAGTTCCGGTCAGCCAGCAGCAGATTGAGGGCCGTGGTGTAGGCGAAAGCCGCGTACTCGCTGACGGGGGCGTTGGCACCCTGCTCATGGCCATAGGAGCAGAAAGCGGGTGCGTTGAAGGAGACCAGCGCCGCACCGGCGGCCTGTGCGCCCATCACACCTTTGATGGCGGGGTGGATGCGGGCGATGCCGGCCTCTTTGCCGGTGATGAGGCAGCGGGCCATCTCGGCGTCTGCATCAGAGGTGTCAAAGGCGGACTGCCAGGCGTCCCGGATGGCGTCATCTGTGGTGGCCAGCCAGTGGGCGCCGTCGGGGGATTCGTAGCCGAACACAAGGTTCGCGTTGTTGTTCAGGTCGGCCCACTGCTCTGCCAGCAGCGGGTGGGTGGGGACTGTATCCGGCTCCCAGCTGTCAAAAAAGGCGAGGATGGCTTTGGCGGCAGGGGAGTCCACGCCGTCGAGCACCTTGTGGTGGAGGGCGGCACAGGCTTCGAAGCACTGGCGGGAACGCTCGGGCTTGCCCTTTTCGTCTGCGCCCAGCAGATAGGACGTATTGTCGCACAAAAAGTTCGCGGCGACGCCGGAGGCGCGCTTGACCCGGTGGGGGACAGGGAGCTCACGGGGGGCGATGACGGTCTTTTTGCCCTTGGGGACTTCCTGCCGCAGGTCGTTAAGGGCGAGGAGCTGGCCGTCGGGGCCGAGGCGCAGCTCGTAGCTGACTTTGAAGCGGCTGTCCCAGCCGGGGGCCTCCACCTTGCCCTGAGCCAGAAGCTGCTCATAATAGGTGGTGAGTGCTTGAAGTATCATGTAAACACCTCCACGTCCCGGCATTCCATCACGCCGTCCACCAGCTTTGCGCGGAAGAACTGGCTGCGGATGTTGGCCGAATCAGAGTAATCGAGGCTGTGGAGCATGAAGCCGAGGTCCTGCGTGACCTTCAGCGCCGGAATGCTGCCGCCCGGCCACTCCCGGAAGTTGGCCGGGAACTCCCGGCACCCGAAACAGGGCTGGTGATAGCACTGGCCTTTGCGCAGGCGTCGGCGCAGGATGTCCTGGAACTTGCCGGGATTGTCGCTGGGGGCAGCCTTGTCCGTCAAATCAAAGTGACACTCGATGACGTAGTGGACGTCCTGCAGGACCATCGCAGCCCGCTGCTGGATGTCCTCCGAGGTGTAGAGCACCGGCGGTGTGCCGCCTTTGGCCGCACTGAGGGCGGCGGAGGACAGCAGGGTGGACTTGACCTCGTTGCGCCGGATGTTGGTGAACCGGATAGGCCGCTGGGTGTATTCCTCGGTGGACGCTTCGTCCTCGGGGTCAAGGCCGAAGGGCTTGAGCAGATAGATGCGGTCAACCGTATAACGCAGCCCGGGGTGCCAGTAGATGGCCTCCACAAGGCCCCGCGCAGCGGATGGAGTGATCATGTCGTAGCTCACACGCTCGGTCTTCATTTCCGGACGAGTGAAGCAGGCATAGTCGCCCCATACTTCAATGAGCATGGACATCAGCATCGCCTCCTTTCCGGGTGAAGTTGAATTTTCAGACTAAGATGAATGTTAGCCATTGCAACCACCTCTTTCTTTTAGAAGTAAAGGCCGATGCCCGTCTCCACATCCATGGCAAGGCCGGTCTTTTCACTGTAGCAGCCGGTGTCGGTGAGGATGGCCGAGCCATCGGGCCGCAGTTCCAGCGCCCCGGCGGCGTCGAGCTTGTCGAACTGGTCTTTGTAGCAGGAAACACTGTAAACGCCCAGTTTCCGCAGCAGCGTCCGGGTAACATGTCCGCTGCGCAGCTGCTCACAGAGGGCCGCGCCCTCGCCGACGGGCAGATAGACCGTGCGGGCAGCGTTCTCGATGAGGCGGAATTCCTCCGCCACCTGCGCGAAGGGGAGCTGGCAGCCCCGGATGCCCCGGAGAAAGGCATCCAGAATGCCGTGCTTGTCCACGGCGTCGGGGCCGCGCAGGTCGGAAAGCTCGTTGAAGTAGAGCTGAATGGCCCGGGGCGTGTCCAGTGTGTCCTGATGCCGGGCGGTGTAGTCCAGCGCGCTGACGTTCTGCCTGAGCATCTGGGGCGTGGAACACTCGTCCAGCCGGAATCGGTAGACGATGCTTTCCTCTGCGCCCCGCCGCCCCTCGCGGTTGCAGCGCCCGGCAGTCTGTAAGAGCGAGTCAAGACCGCACTGCTCGCGGTAAGCGACGGGAAAATCCACGTCCACGCCCGCCTCGATAAGAGAGGTGGACACCACCCGGCAGGGCAGACCCTCTTTCAGCCGCTGGCGGATGTCGTCCAGCTGACGGCGGCGGTCGGCGGCGCAGAGCAGGGTGGTCAGGCAGTAGCTGCCCTCGGCGGGCAGAGCAGCGTAGAGCTGCTGGGCGGTCTTGCGGCGGTTGACCACGCAGAGCACCTGCGGGTGCCGGGCCAGCCGGGCGGCGAATTCCTCCTGCGGCAGGGTGCCGAGGTCTTGCAGTGTGGTGCGCCGGAGCACTTCGTAGAGGCGGGCTGCGTCGGGCGTGATCTCCTGTGGGTGGAGCTCAGGTGCAAAGCGCCGGAACAGCGGCTCAAGGGCAGGCTGGGTGGCCGTGCAGAGGACGGCCGTGGAGTGGTAATGCTGGATGAGCTGGGCGATGGCACTGACGCAGGGGGCAAGGTAGTCGCCCGGGAGGGTCTGCGCCTCGTCGAAGATGATGACGCTGTCGGCGATGTTGTGGAGCTTGCGGCAGCGGCTGCTGCGGTTGGCGTAGAGCGACTCGAAGAACTGCACCGCCGTCGTCACCACGACGGGGGCGTCCCAGTTTTCGCTGGCCAGCATCTGGCGGTACTGGGCGGGGGTCAGGTCGTCCTGCTCAACAGTTTTGTACTCGGCGTTGGAGAAGTCGGCCAGAACATTTTCTGCGCCCAGCAGGCCCGAGAAGACGGCGGCGGTCTGATCGATGATGGACATATAAGGAATGACATAGATGACCCGCTTCATCTTCTGGGCGGCGGCGTGCTCCAGCGCAAAGGCGAGGGAGGCGAAGGTCTTGCCGCCGCCGGTGGGTACGGTGAGGGTGTAGAGCCCCTGCGGGCCGTGAGCGCCTTTCTCGAGACAGGCGCGGAGGACGGTGTTGCGCTGGACGCTGACGGGCGAGGGCGACTCGGCCCTGAGATAACACTGCGCCTGTGCCGAGACGATGTCCCGCAGCGCGGCGATGTCCGTGCCGCTGCCCCGGGGTGCGGCCTTGCCGTCCATAAAGGTCTCGGTGTCGATGAAGTCGGCGTCCACGAGGCAGGAGTAGAGCATCCGGGTGAAGAACGCGAGGCTCAGCGGGTCGGCGCAGGCCCACGCGGGCGGCGTCGAGGCGGGGAGCGTTACTTCCTGCCAGCCGTCGTAGGGGTCTACCGGCTTCTTGCTCCGGCCATATAAGGTGGCGTCGCCCGGGTCATCGGCGGGGCTCCCGCCGTCGGGCAGGCCGCTGTGGTGTCCGGCCACGGCAAAGGCAGTGTGGAGATGTTGGCGAACCCAGGCCTCCTGCGCCCCGGCGGTGGAGTGGTCCACCTTGGGGCCGCCTTTGAGCCGCAGCTGGAAGGCGTCGCTGTATTTGCCGACGTCGTGGAGCCACGCGGCAAATTCGGCCTCACTCTGCGCCCCGAAGGGGGCTGCGAAGGAACCGGCCAGTCTGGCAGTGCCGGCGAGATGGTCGTAGACGGTCTGGGTGCGGGTGCCGTCCTCGCTGATGTGGGCAAGAAGTGTGGAGTGCTCCATAAAATGACCTCCTGACTCTGGTTTGCAATAAGGATACGCTTTTCAAAAAGCGGCTGTCAACAAAACGCGCTTTTCGACGAAAAATTCTGGGACTTTGCACAAAAAGCAGACGGAAAAATCTGCAAAGTGACAAAGACGAAAGAAACGAGTTTTTTCTTGTTTTTATGATAATGCAAATGCTGTCCAATAAACTGGATTTTTGCTGATTTTTCAGGCAAAAATGAAAAGAGATCTGCGTTTTCTGTACTGCGGGAGGAAGACCGCCCGTCGGCAAAGAAAAAATGAAGATGTTGTGTACAACAACACCGCATTAAGATGGAATTAAGGCAGGGTTAAGAAAACTGCAAGAAAAGTGCTGAGTTATTCCATCCGGGAATGGACTTTCGGGAAAATCAAGGCGAATATCCCCCTTTTCATTTGCTGTAATCTGTTGTATTATGAATAACAGATATGGAATCTGAGCAAAATGCGCCTGGATGAAGCGCAAACAGGAATGATAAGAAAAATAAAGGGCAATAGGGGGAGAGCTACGATGGACGAAAAAGATTACGAGCTGCTGCACGCGCTGGACGAGACGCGCAACATCACCCACGCAGCGGACAAACTGTACATGACCCAGTCGGCACTTTCCAAGCGCATCAAGGCGCTGGAACAGGAGCTGGGGGTGGAGATCGTCCTGCGCTCACGGCAGGGCATCCGCTTCACGCCGGCCGGTGAACAGGTGCTGCTCCACAGCGCTGCCGCCGCCCGCGAGATGGAAAAGATGCGCCGCCAGCTGGCTTCCATCCAGGGCGAAGCCTGCGGCACCCTGCGGGCCGGCATCTCGGTGAACTTCTCCTACTACCGCCTGCCCGAGGTGCTGACCGAGTACCACAAAGCCTACCCGAAGGTACGCCTCGACATCGCTACCGGCCACAGCCGGAACATCTACCAGCAGATGCTGGATTCTTCGCTGGACGTGGCAGTGCTGCGGGGCGAGTATCCGTGGGACGGTACCCAGTTCCTGCTCTCGCAGGAGAATATCTGCCTGATCTGCAGCGAGGAGAACAAGGACAGGCCCATCTCCGATTACCTTTATATCGACCACAGCAGCGACGCCACCATCAGCGCCCAGATGGCCCGCTGGCGCTACGAGAACGGCGTGACCAACGATGCGGGCAATTTTGTGGTGGATAACATCATGGTCTGCCGCGAGATGGTGGAGCGGGGCCTTGGCTGGGCGCTGATGCCGGAAGTGGCGCTGGATAACTTCAAAGGATATGTCAAGCCCTGCACCTTCGAGAACGGCGAGCCCTTCGTCCGGCGCACCTATATTTTCTGCCAGAGAGACGCAGCCGCCCTGCCGCAGGTGCAGCTCTTTATGGACATGCTCAAAAAGCACCGCTGAGAGGAGAAAAACATGGAAACGACTGTTTCGCTGGTCCAGATGCTGGATGCACGGGAGCGCCGGGTGCAGCATCAGCAGGAGCTGTTGGCCCAGTACCACAAGCCGCTCATCTGCTTTACCATGAATATCTGCGGCCCGATAAAGGATTCGCCCCTCATCCGGCGGGGCTTTGCGCGGGGGCGTCAGCTGCTGCGCCAGCAGTTTCTGCGGGCAAAGCTGACGCCGCTGTATCAGGACGCCGTCCGGGAAGTGACCGGCTGCGAGGCGTTCTATGTGCTGGACGCCGACCCGCTGACCATCAAGAAATTCACCACCGACATCGAGGATGCCACCCCGCTGGGGCGGCTGTTCGACATGGACGTCATCCGTCCGGACGGCCTCAAAGTGGACAGAGAAGAGCTAAACCTCGAAGGCCGCCGCTGTCTCATCTGCGGCGGGCCTGCTAAGGTGTGCAGCAGCCGCCGCATCCATACCGTGGCCGAACTGCAGGAAAAGACGACGGAGATCTTGACCGAGGCCCGGGACGCGCAGGACATTGCCGACGCGGCCCGTCTGGCCGTCCGCGCCCTGCTCTACGAAGTGACCACCACCCCGAAGCCCGGCCTTGTGGATCGGCGCAACAGCGGAAGCCATAAAGACATGGACGTCTTCACCTTCATGGACAGCGCCGCGGCGCTCTACCCCTATTTTGAAGACTGCGCCCGGACGGGCCGCGAGACGGCGGAACAGCCTGCGCCCGAGACATTCGCGGCCCTGCGGCCTCTGGGTTGTGAGGCCGAGGGCGAGATGCTGGACGCCACCGGCGGCGTCAACACCCACAAGGGCGCGGTCTTTTCGGTGGGCATCGTCTGCGCGGCGCTGGGACGCCTCGACCGCTCCCTTTGGGTGGATGCAGCCCGCGTTCTGTCAGAAGTATCCGCAATGACGGTGGGCCTGAGCGAGAAGGACTTTGCAGACGTCACTGCCGAGAACGCCGCCACCGTGGGCCAGAAGCTTTATATCCAGTACGGCATCGCCGGTGTGCGCGGGCAGGTGGAAGCTGGACTTCCCGCAGTGCTGAATGTCGGTCTGCCGGTGCTGGAAGAGGGCCTTGCCAAGGGTTACGACTTCGACCGCGCCGGCGGCGGCGCACTGCTGGCCATCCTGGCCAACAGCACCGATACCAACATCATTGCCCGCTCGAGCCGGGAGCGTCAGCTGGCCCTCACCGAAGAGCTGAAAGCCCTTCTCGCCCAGACACCTTACCCGGATAAAGATGCGCTCGCGGCGATGGATGACCGGTTCATTGCGGAAAATCTCTCGCCCGGCGGCAGTGCTGACCTGCTGGCGCTGACCTGGCTGCTCCATTTTGTTACTACTGAGGGGAATATCGATGAGTGAATATACCATTTCGCAGGTCTATCCGACCGATAAGACCGTTCTGGCCCAAATCGACACACTGCTGGGTCAGGAGGGCATCCGCCGCGACGGCAATCTGGACTACATCTGCGCCATGTTCGACGAGGAATACAACGTCATCGGCACCGGCAGCTGCTTCGGCAACACCCTGCGGTGCTTCGCCGTCAGCAGCGCCCATCAGGGCGAGGGTCTGCTGAACCAGATCATCACCCATCTCATCGAGGTGCAGTGTACGCGGGGGAATATGCACCTGTTTCTCTACACCAAGGTAAAAAGCTCCAAGTTTTTCGGCGCCCTCGGCTTCTACGAGATCGCCCGGGTGGAGGATACCCTTGTCTTCATGGAGAACCGCCGCAACGGCTTCGGGGCTTATTTGCGCAATCTGGAAAAGACCAGGACCGAGGGCAAAAGTGCGGCCCTCGTCATGAACGCGAACCCATTTACCCTCGGTCATCAGTATCTTGTGGAAAAAGCCGCTGCCGCCTGCGACACGCTCCACCTGTTCGTGGTCAGTGAGGACGCCAGCCTCGTGCCTTTTGCCGTGCGCAGGAAGCTGGTGGAGGCGGGCGTGGCCCATCTGCCGAATGTGGTGCTCCACGACAGCGGCCCCTACATCATCTCGAATGCCACCTTCCCCAGTTACTTCCTGAAGGATGAGGCAGCTGTCATCAACGGCCACGCCCGGCTGGACCTCGCCGTCTTTACGAAAATCGCGGCGGCGCTGAACATCACGGCCCGCTATGTGGGCGAGGAGCCTACCAGTCAGGTGACGGGGCTTTACAACCAGATCATGTGCGAGCAGCTGCCCAAAGCGGGTATCGAGTGTGTCGTTGTACCCCGCAAAGAAGCAAACGGCAAGGCCATCAGTGCTTCCACCGTCCGCCAGTGCCTGCAGAGCGGCGACTGGGATACCCTCGAGACGCTGCTGCCCAAGACCAGCCTCGACTATTTCCGCAGCCCGGAGGCAGAGCCGGTGCTGGCGCGCATCCGCAATGCGGGCAATGTCGTGCATTACTGAGAAAAACTTCCTCTCTCTTTGTGGTCATGACAACAGAAATAGGACGAAGCATCTGTTATAATAGGCCCATCAAGAAAAGGAGAGTGTGGATATGATACGTAAAATCATTCATATAGACGAAGAAAAATGCAATGGCTGTGGTGCCTGTGTCACTGCCTGCCATGAGGGTGCCATCGGCCTCGTGAACGGAAAGGCCAAGCTTATGCGCGACGACTACTGCGACGGCTTCGGCGACTGCCTGCCCGGCTGCCCCACCGGTGCCATCACCTTCGAGGAGCGGGAGGCCGCTGCCTACGATGAGCAGGCTGTACTGGAAAACAAACAGAAAAAGGCTGCTGCCGCTGCCGAAAAGCCCGTCTTCCACGGCTGCCCGGGCAGCGCCATGCGCCAGTTTGACCGCCAGCAGGCCGCACCGGCTGCAGCTCCTGCCGCCGCCCAGCCCTCGCAGCTGGCCCAGTGGCCCTGCCAGATCAAGCTCGTGCCGGTGAATGCACCCTATTTTGACGGTGCCAAGCTGCTTATCGCCGCCGACTGCACCGCCTACGCCTACGCGAACATCCATCAGGAGTTCATGCGCGGCCATGTTACCCTCATCGGCTGCCCCAAGCTGGATGCCGTGGACTACAGCGAGAAGCTGACCGAGATCATCCGCAATAACGACATCAAGAGCGTTACCGTCCTGCGGATGGAGGTGCCTTGCTGCGGAGGTCTCGAACACGCCGCCGTCACTGCCCTCAAGAACAGCGGCAAGTTCATCCCCTGGAATGTCGTCACCTTCTCGGTGGATGGCCGCATCCTCGACCGGTAAATAATCGCAAACCAAAAAAGCAGACGCTGCACAAAGCGTCTGCTTTTTTTGTATCATTCAGTTTGTGGTCTGGGTGGCGGACTGTATCATCTTCCAGACAGACTCGACGCTCTGGCGTATCTGAGCCAGCGTGGCGATGTCCTCGTCGCTCATCCGGGAAGCCGGGGGAGAGAGCACCGTCTTGGCAGAGGTCACCGTGCCGGTGAGCTGGATGTGGACGTTGTGGTCCGGGATGGTCAGCAGCACATGGATGGGCGTGGTCTTCGAGAAGAGAGCGTCCGTCGAAAAGCCGAGCACGAGGGTTGTGCCGTCGGCTGCGGCGGGGAACTGATAGTAGCGGTAGCCGTCCCGTGCGGCAGAAGGAGAGACTTTTTTCAGCCCCTTGAGCGAGAGGGTAAAGCCGGAAAGCTCCTGAAGCTCGACCTTGTTCGTCTCGACGCCCAGCACGGCGGAAGCCTGCGTCTGGGAGATGTAGTCTCCGAGGCTCCATTCGGGCAGAAGAACGCTTGCGATGGAGAGCTTATCGGTGACAGCCTGACGCAGAACGGTGTAGAGCTGCCCGATGTCGAAGAGCGTCTCTTCCGAGTCGATATAGACCCGGGTGAAGGGAGACGTCTTGACGGAGTCGTCTTCGTTGAGCTGGTAGAAAGAGAGCTGCAGCTTTCCGGGCGCATACTGGCCGCTGACGCTGCCGCTGGAAGCGTTCACCCGCTCGAGGATGTTCAGCAGCGGCGGCTTATCCGGGCTGTTGGGCGCTATCTCATACCGGAAGGTGAAGGATGCACCGGTTTGCAGAGCCGAGATTTTGCTGTGCAGCTGGAAAAAGACCACGCCCACAGCGACCACTACGGCCACCAGCACGACCGCTAAAGCAACAAAAAGCGGATTGACACGTTTTTTTGGAGATGCCATCTGCAAGACCTCCTGTCATAGACTCTATGATTATAGCATACGAGCAGGTGGACGAAATGTCAAGCCGGAACTTGACGTTATCAGACGGTCAGCGTATACTGTCTGATACATCTTATATAAGGTAGAAGGAGGCAGAGATGAAAATAGCGATACTTGGTACCAGCGGCAGCGGGAAATCCACGCTGGCAAAGCGCCTGGGGGAGAGATACGGCCTGCCGGTGCTCCATATGGATACCGTGCATTTCCTGCCCGGCTGGGTGGAGCGGCCCTTCGCCGAGGAAGAAGCCATTGTCCGGCAGTTTCTCGACGAGAACGCAGGCGGCTGGGTCATCGACGGCAATTATAGCAAGACCTGCTATGCCTGTCGGCTGAAAGAAGCGGATAAAATCATCGTGCTCTGGTTTCCACCGCTGGTCTGCCTCTGGCGGGCGGTACGGCGCTGGCAGCAGAACAAAGGCCGTGTGAGGGAGTCGTCTGCGCCCGGGTGCGAAGAGAAGATAGATGCCGAATTCGTCCGCTGGATCCTCCACGATGGGCGCACAAAGCAAAAGTGGGCGAAGATGGAGAAGATCGGGGAAAAGTACCCGGAGAAATATGTATTGATTCGGAACCAGCGGGAGCTGGATGGGTTCTTAAAGGAACTTTGAACTGGTTCTCGCGCCTGCGGCGCAGGATGGAGCGCTTTTTCATTAAGGCTAATTGTTCTCTTTTGATGTCAAAAGAGAACCAGAAAACCACCAGCGATTTCGACGC
>ERZ837380.2701-NODE-2701-length-18153-cov-25.959112_pt1 | contig 18153 bp, 16 predicted proteins | sample MGYA00519685_ERZ837380 | MGnify/ENA primary metagenome ERZ837380 (study PRJEB31850, sample SAMEA3708817) | human gut metagenome | biome: human gut; feature: human-associated habitat; material: faeces | place: China | collected 2014 ...
ACACTCGTCTACGGCACGTTCCACGGCCTGATCTAAAGACATATCCGCTGCATAGTGCCGCACTCTGGCAACATATTGTGCATATTCATTTAATGTATTGCAATGCTGCATTAACTCTGCATTGTGTCCCACATTGACATTTAAAACCGTGGCAATTAATTCAAGCTTTGGTTCACCTGACAAATGTTCAAATGCCGAGGAAAGCCGAAGTTCTGTGCAGTCGGGAGCTGCCGTCGATCCATTGTAAAACTCAATAAAATTTGGTGCAGGAATTTTTTGCAGAGTCGAAGAATAAAGAGATTTCTTATCCACGAGTTTCTGATATTCACTGCAAATATAAAACAGATCACGAAGAGGCATATTTGGATTGTAGGTTGACTGATGCTCATACAGATACAAATTAGTATCCATAATAAATGCCAGATCATTTTTCATCCCCATATAAATAGCATTCTCTAATGTGACGATTTCCAGATCATCTGGATTATTATAATCGCTCTGGTTTACTGCATTATAGAGGGACAGCAGGTTCTTCCGGTCAGAAAACAACATCCGAAAAACGGTGTCTTTATAATTCCGGTTTGCCGTCGGTGTTTTGACTGTAAAATTTCTTTTTGTCTTGTTACGGTTTCTTTTGCATTTTGCCATAAATCGTTTCCTCCTGAAATTGTAGGACAGCTTATTTATAAAACTGTTCGTGATTGCAGGAGAATGTAATCATATATTTTCCTAAGTTCCTTCGTCTCCTGCTTTTCAATTGTTAAATGGGTAACAAAAAGCATAGATACGAATGAAGCATACAGATTATTTGGGGCTAATCTGTCGCCGTTAGAATATAGATGACAAAAATGTCATGAAATTTGTAAAATATGCTTTAGATTATTGTAACACAAGGGTAGGAAATGAAGCAAGAAATTTTATAGCAAAATCCGTTCCACGTCATATCCATTATCCGTCAATTCTAAAATTGCAATGCCTTTTCCATCTCCGCGGTCAGCCCCGGCGCTGCCCGGATTGATAAAAACTTTTCCGTAGCGGTCGTAGTGCGTGAATACATGGGTATGTCCGAAAATTATAAAATCCGCATCCGTGAGATCAAAAGGCAGGTCAGCTTTGTTATGGACAAGATAAAATAATTTTCCATTAATCGGCACGGAGACAAACTCATGCAGGTAGGACGCCCACTCTCCGTGGTCACAGTTCCCACGGACTGCATACATCGGAATGCCGCAGTTTAAGAATCTGTTATAGGTACGTTCATTGTCAAAATCTCCGGTGTGAATGAGATAATCACAATTTTTGATATGGTCAAATAATTCTTTACGGCATACACCGTGTGTATCGGAAACTAATGCAATTTTCATGAATCAGACCTCGCTTCGTTTGTTTGTAATTTTTTTATCTCATCTAAAGACAGCCCGGAAATAGCAGCAATTTTTTCAAGCGAAAATTCCTGAAATTTAAGCATACGTCTGGCAGTTTCAATAGAATTTAGAAAAGTACCACGTTCTATACCATACTTTTCACCCTCAGAGAAACCAGCCTCATGTCCAGCTTCATATTCTGCTTTCCGTAATTTCTTCTCTTCCAATTCTTTATCATACTCAAAGATACTCATACTGATGACCTCATTTCGGTTGCAGGTAAGAAATTCGGCTAAAATCCCCTCCCTGATACACTCGTCTACGGCACGTTCCACGGCCTGATCTAAAGACATATCCGCTGCATAGAGCCGCACTCTGGCAACATACTGCGCATATTCGTTTAATGTATTGCAATGCTGCATTAACTCTGCATTGTGCCCCTCATTGACGTTTAAAACCGTGACAATCAATTCAAGTTTTGGTTCACCTGACAAATGTTCAAATGCCGAGGAAAGTCGAAGCTCTGTACAGTCAGCAATTGCCGTCGAACCATTGTAAAACTCGATAAAATTTGGTGCAGGTATTTTCTCTGATTGACGGCATTGTAAAGAGAGAGCAGATTTTTCCGGTCAGAAAACAACATGCGAAAAATAGTGTCTTTGTAGTTTCTGTTTGTAGCTGGCATATTGACTGCTGAGTTTCTGGATACTTTGTTATGGTTTCGTTTGTGTTTTGCCATAGGCTTCCTCCTGATTGGTGAGACAGCTCTTAAATAATACTGTCTTGGCAGGAGAATAAATATATTCTATATCTGATTTCTTTCGTCTCCTGCTTTTAAATTCGTTAATGGGTAATTAAAAGCATAGATACGAACGAACAACGCAGATCATTGGGGATAATCTGACGTTTCCAGAATATAGATGGCATAACGCCATAAAGATTTTGTAAAATATGCTTTGGAATATTATAACATAAACATGGGAAACAAAACAAGAATTTTTATGTATTACTTGCCACAGGGAATGACATTGCTGAAGCTATCACGGGTGCTAAAGTGCAGACCGGAGGAATTGCTGGCATATGTGGATTGTTTGTGAAAAATTACCTATTGAAAATATTTGCCACTCATAGTACAATGCAATTGTTATATGACTGACGGAAATAGTGGGGTTTACCACGTGAAGTATAACAAAAGAATGCCGACCGTCTGGGCGAAGAGTCCAGACGTGCGGTTCTTTTTATTTTTAGGGTAAATTTTCCAAAAAATCCCATCAGCATGAGAAAGGAACCACTCATTGTATTTTTTCGAATACTTACCGGAAAAAGCGCACGTGACTCTTGACAAAAGATGAAAGTTAGGATAGCCTAACTATGGTTAGAAAAAACTAACCATGCATCGATCAAAAATCAGAATGAGCATCATAAAAAAGTGTGATGAACCATGCAAGGCCACACGGTGGCAGAAGGAGAGAAAAATGCAGACAGAATGGAGAAGCTTCCAGGGCGGAGCCTGGGAAACAGAAGTAAATGTAAGAGATTTTATTCAGAAGAATTATCATCCATATGATGGGGATGATTCCTTCTTAGAGGGACCAACACAGGATACCACCGATCTCTGGGATCAGGTATTAGAACTTTCCAGACAGGAGAGAGAAGCCGGCGGAGTGCTGGATATGGACACAAAGATCATTTCCACGATCACTTCCCATGGTCCGGGTTATTTAGATAAAGAGAAAGAGAAGATTGTCGGTTTTCAGACGGACAAGCCTTTCAAACGTGCTCTCCAGCCTTACGGCGGTATCCGTATGGCGATCAAGGCGTGCGAGGACAATGGATACAAAGTCGATCCTGAAGTGGTAGAGTACTTTACAACACACAGAAAAACTCACAATGCCGGTGTATTTGACGCTTACACACCGGAGATGAGAGCGTGCAGAAGCGCACATATCATCACTGGACTTCCGGATGCATACGGACGAGGACGTATTATTGGTGACTACAGAAGACCGGCACTTTACGGTGTAGACCGTCTGATCGAGGACAAAAAAGAGCAGCTGAACAACACACGTACCATCATGTACTCAGATGTGATCCGTGAGAGAGAAGAATTATCCGAGCAGATCCGTGCACTGGAAATGTTAAAGAAACTGGCAGAAATTTACGGCTGTGATATTTCGAAACCTGCAAATAATGTATTAGAGGCAACACAGGCTGTCTATTTTGCATATCTTGCAGCAGTAAAAGAGCAGAACGGTGCGGCAATGTCCTTAGGACGTACCTCCACTTTCTTGGATATTTATGCAGAGCGTGATCTCGCAGAGGGAACATTTACCGAAAAAGAAATCCAGGAGATCATCGACCAGTTCGTGATGAAACTTCGTCTTGTAAAATTTGCGCGTACACCGGAATACAACACGATTTTTGCCGGCGATCCAACCTGGGTGACAGAGTCCATCGGTGGAATCGGTGTGGATGGAAGACATATGGTTACAAAAATGTCTTACCGTTACTTAAACACCTTGAACAACATCGGAGCAGCACCGGAACCAAACATGACCGTACTCTGGTCTGTAAAACTGCCGGAAAACTTCAAAAAATTCTGTGCCGAGACATCTATCAAACACTCTGCGATCCAGTATGAGAATGATGATATTATGCGTGTTGTCCATGGTGATGATTACGGAATCGCATGCTGTGTATCTTCTATGAGAATCGGTAAGGAAATGCAGTTCTTCGGTGCGCGAGCAAACCTCGCAAAATGCCTGCTTTATGCGATCAATGGCGGTGTCGATGAGATGACAGGAAAACAGGTCGGACCGAAATACCGTCCGATTACATCCGAATACTTAGATTACGATGAAGTATGGGATAAATACAAAGATATGATGAAATGGTTAGCAGGAGTGTATGTGAACGCATTAAATATTATCCACTACATGCATGATAAATACTGCTACGAAAAATTAGAGATGGCATTACATGACAAAAATGTGAGAAGATGGTTTGCAACCGGTATTGCAGGATTTTCTGTAGTAGCAGACTCCCTTTCTGCGATCAAATATGCAAAAGTCAAACCAATCCGTGATGAGAATGGTGTGACCGTTGACTTTGAGATTGAGGGTGATTTCCCGAAATATGGAAATGACGACGATCGTGTTGACGAGATCGCAAAACAGGTGCTCCACACCTTTATCGGATATGTAAAAGGAAACCATACTTACCGTGGCGGTATCCAGACAACATCGATTTTGACCATTACATCCAATGTTTCCTATGGTAAAAATACAGGGGCAACACCGGATGGAAGAAAGAAAGGTGTAGCATTTGCTCCGGGTGCAAACCCGATGCATGGACGTGATACCCATGGCGCGGTTGCATCTCTGGCATCTGTCGCTAAACTTCCATTTATGGATTCACAGGATGGTATTTCCAATACATTTACCATTGTACCGGATGCACTGGGCAAAGATGAGGCAGCACAGGAGAACAATCTTGTTGCAATGTTAGACGGCTATGTTGTCAAAGGCGGACATCACTTGAACGTAAACGTTTTAAACCGTGATACGTTATTGGATGCACAGAAACACCCGGAACTGTATCCACAGCTCACCATCCGTGTATCTGGATATGCGGTCAACTTTATCAAACTGACAAAAGAACAGCAGGATGAAGTGATCGCACGTACCTTCCACGAGCGGATGTAGTGCAACAGGTGCGTTTTGCGAATGGCGCGTGTGAGCGTTATTCATAGAAAAAGGAGAACAACATGGGAAAAATTCACTCGTTAGAAACATTTGGCACAGTGGACGGTCCGGGCGTACGGTTTGTCGTTTTTTTTCAGGGCTGCCCGATGCGCTGCCAGTATTGCCATAATCCCGATACATGGAAGATAGAGGATGGGGAAGAAATGATAGCGGATGAGATCATAGACCGTTTCGAGCGCAACCGTTCATTCTATCAGACCGGAGGAATCACGGCGACGGGGGGAGAACCCATGCTACAGCTTGATTTTCTGACGGAGCTTTTTACGAAGGCAAAGGAAAAGGGCATTCACACCTGTCTGGATACATCCGGGATTATGTTTCCAAAGAAACATACAGGAACAGAACAGATCAGTGAGAGAGAGATCAGCCTCACTGGAATAAGTGAAAACATGGCATCAGACAGAATGGAAAAGATAGAACAGCTCATGTCCGTGACAGATCTCGTTATGCTTGATATTAAGCATATCAACGATGAGGAACATCAGAAACTCACCGGGCAGTCGAATAGCAACATTCTTGCGTTTGCAAAGTATCTTGATGCGATCGGAAAGCCGGTCTGGATCCGTCACGTAGTCGTGCCGGGCATTACGTTTGATGAGAAAGAACTGACGGAACTTGGGCTGTTTTTAAAGACACTGCACAACGTGGAAAAGCTGGAAGTTCTTCCGTATCATTCTATGGGTAAAGTTAAGTACGACAACCTCGGCATGGATTATGTTTTAAAAGATACGCCACAGCTTACCAAAGCAGAAGCAAAGGAAGCAGAACGTATCATCCGGGCAGCAATGGAATAATAGCAGGAGCATTAAGTTTTAAGTAAAATATTTTTTGAAGAAAAGTATTTACAGATTTCTTTTTTTGCGATTTAATAAGAAGCAGGTATATAGTTCAAAAGAAGAAAGGATGAAAAAATATGAAAATCAAGAATATCAAAGATGTTGACGGATTTTTTAAAGTTATTGATTCCTGTGCTGGAAAAGTAGAATTGATCACAGGTGAGGGAGACAGATTAAACCTCAAATCAAAACTTTGTCAGTATGTTTCTCTGACAAGCTTATTAAACTCTGATGTAGAGATCCCAGAACTTGAAATTGTAGCTTATGAGCCGGAAGATACAGAGAGGATCATCAAGTTTTTAATGACAAACTAGAAATGAACAGAAGCTGATCGTAAAAAAGCGGTCAGCTTTTTTTATTACATAGGAAATTACTTCCTATGTAATAAAAACGCTCCGCGAGGATGCCATGTTCTTATTTTCTTCTCTTTACAACATGCTATGACGGTTGCAATTCACGGCATGAAATAGTACAATAAATCGTCTTAAAAATGGAATAATAATGTTAGTATATAGCGAAAGGAATTAAGATGTCAAAAATAGAGTTTCACGAAATTACATTAGATGATAAAACATGGATGGATGCCAGATTTCAGGAAGATGACAGAAATGCATGCGAGTACACGTTTGCCAATAATTTTGTCTGGCGGAAAGTATATCATGTTGAAGTTGCAGAAAAATATGGGTGTGCGATCATTCGTTTTGAGGAGGAAGGAGTGGTGATGTATTCCTATCCGATCGGGGCAGGTGACCGCAGAAAAGTCATCGATGAACTGCGCACAATCTGTGAGGAAGAAAAACGCCCACTTATTATGAGCCCATTGAGCGAAGCAGACCGGGAGCAGATGCTTACATGGTATCCGGAACAGTTTTTGATCCAGGGAGACCGGAACGATTATGATTACATTTATTCCAGAGAAAAATTAGCAACGCTTGCGGGAAAAAAGATGCATGGCAAGAGAAATCATATTGCGAGATTTCAGGATGAGGATGACTGGTGCTATGAGGAACTGAATGATTCTAATATAGAGGAATGCCGCAATATGACATACACATGGATCAAAATGAGGGCAGAGAAATGGAATGAAGAGATGGAACTTGAGATGTCAGTGCTTCATGAGGCATTTGACCATAGAAAAGAACTCGGGCTTGTTGGTGGGATTATCCGGAAGGCAGGACAGATTGTTGCATTTTCTATCGGGGAACCGTTAAACAGTGACACTTATGTTGTCCACTTCGAAAAAGCATTTCCGGATATGCAGGGCGCATATCCGATGATCAACCAGCAGTTTGTTTTACATGTGTGTGAAGATTATACTTATGTAAACCGCGAGGAGGATACGGGGGATCCGGGACTGCGAAAGGCTAAGATGTCCTATTATCCGGAAATCCTGCTGAAAAAATATGTGGCGATTTCAAGTGATGTCATTTTTGCAGATAAGGACAGAAACAGGGAAGAAATCCACAAAATATGGGAGACCTGTTTTGGTGACGAGGCGGAACTGGTAGATTTTTATCTGGATAAACGGATGACAGAGGATAATATGTTGCTCATCTGTCAGGATGGGCATGCGGTTTCCATGGCAAGCTTTTTAGATATTAATGTCAGGGACGGTGAGGAGTGGAAGCCGGCCAAATATGTTTATGCAGTGGCGACACTTCCAGAATACCGTGGCAGAGGTTATGCAGGGAAAATCTTAAAGAAGGCAGAAGAGATTTTTAATATGCCATTGGTGTTAGTCCCGGCCGAAAAAGAGCTTGTCGGTTATTACCGTAAGGTTGGGTTCACAGAGGCGTATCCATCGGAGCGTTTACTGGAAAAACAGGATGTGCCGGAACTTTCTGCAGCGGAATTAAACAGTTATTCTGTGGAGGAGATCACTGCGGCAGAATATCAAAAAATCCGGGAACAGAAATTGATGAGAGATGGTTTTATTGCATGGGATGAGGCGGCAATCCGTTTTGCGATGGATTTTAACTGTTTCTGTGGCGGAAGAACGGTGAAGGTAGTATGGAGCGATGATATTTCCAGAGACGAGAGTGCAGAGGACGCTGATATTCTAATGTACTGCCCGGAGAATGAGAACCTGCATATTATCGAAACAACACTGAGCGAAGAACAGTTTGAGGAACTTTTGCCGGAACTTATGGCGCAGACAAAAACAGCGCGCCTGGTGTATGACAGAGAGGGAATTATGGTGCTTTCTTCCGATGACAAAGAAAGACAGGAAAGACTGCTTGCGGATGGTTATTTTGCGCTGTCGCTGGCGTAAAGCCTGTTCAGAGATTCTGAAATTTTCAGAAATTATATAAAATATATAAAAAGTTTTCGGTTTAAGACAAAAAAATGTTGATAATGTATAAAAACATGCTATAATAAAGTCATGATATAAATAAGCATTCAGAAAGCTATCTGACATAGCATGGATTGGATCATTATATCAAATAAGCGACAAAGGGGTTGGACATCATGAGAATTAAGATCACAGGAAGAAACATCGAATTGACAGAAGGACTGAAAGCCGCAGTGGAGGACAAGCTGAATAAGCTTGAGAAGTATTTTACTCCGGACACAGAAGTGAATGTAACATTGAGCGTAGAGAAGGAACGCCAGAAAGTTGAAGTTACGATTCCTATGAAGGGAAGTTATATCCGTTCCGAACAGGTAAGCAGTGATATGTATGTATCCATTGACCTGGTAGAGGAAGTCATTGAACGTCAGCTTAAAAAGTATAGAACAAAACTTGTAACAAAGCAGCAGAATGCAGCAGCAGTTTTCAAACAGGATTTTCTGGATGAGAAGTCAGAGGATGATGAAGAGATTAAGATCATCAGAACCAAGAAGTTTGATATGAAACCAATGTATCCGGAAGATGCTTGTGTAGAGATGGAATTATTAGGACATGATTTCTATGTATTCATCAACGCAGAGACAGAGGATGTCAATGTTGTTTATAAGAGAAAAGGCAATACTTACGGATTGATTGAGCCGGAATATTAAAAGTGATATCAGAGGAGAGCGAAAAGCTCTCCTCTTTTTAGGTTCAGCATGAAACTACTGCAAAATGCTGATACACGAGTCGGATATGCTGCATCGTTTTTTCTGCAAAATCAAGAAAATGTACGGAAAAAGCGAATTGTACAGCAGATATCAATAGCGTATAATGAAATTACTTCATGTGTAGTAACTTTGAGAGAGATGGAGAAAAAATTTTTTGATATTTTAAGAATTGTACAGAAAAATCCGGTATTCGGAAAAACGTTAATGTGCGGCGGTATGTTAGATGAAAAGCGCATGGAAATCCTATATGAGATTCTCTATGCGATTGACAGGGGGGAGCTTACGGATACCAGAAATGACATCTTTCAGTATGGCAGTCTGATCGGAAAAAAGGACTTACTGGCAAGACAGATTTTTTTGTGTTTATTGATTCTCTTAGATGAGCAGGAACAGATAATCAGGAAATGATTTGCAGATCGTAATAACAAAAGATTTTTTACAAAAGAGTTCTGTGTAAGGCACAGAATTGCCGTGTGGATTTTTAGATGGAAAAAGAGTCTGTAGTTCGGCTCAGAATAACAAGGGAGGAGAAAGTATTACTACACAAGGGGAGAGTTTTTAGAATGGTCTTACCGGATGTTCCGGTGAGACTATTCTTTTTTATCTTGTCATGAGTTGGAAAAAGGGTTACTATAATAAAGATTTGATAGGCAGACATATAATGTTAAAAAGTTGGAGCAAAATCCAAAATAAAGTCAGAATAGAGGAGATTACACCATGAATATTGTTGTTTTAGCAGGTGGTTTAAGTACAGAGAGAGATGTGTCTTTCAAGACTGGGGATATGGTATCCAAAGCACTTCGAGAGAATGGACATAATGTTATTTTGCTCGATGTTTTTATGGGATACAGTGACAAAGAGGAAGATCTGACCGGAATTTTTGACCGCACAGAGGAAGTCAGCGTACAGGTAAAAGATATCCCGGAGATAGCACCGGATCTTGCAAAGGTAAAGGCATCAAGAAAAGATCAGTCTGATTGTTTCTTTGGACCAAACGTCATTAATATGTGCCGTATGGCGGATATTGTTTTCATGGCATTACACGGAGAAAACGGCGAGAATGGCAAGATTCAGGCAGCATTTGACCTGTTTGGAATCAAATATACCGGAACCGGCTATTTAAGCAGTGCGCTTGCAATGGATAAGGGAATGGCAAAACAGTTATTTATCGCTGGTGGAATCCCAACACCACAGGGCATTTCCATGAAGAAAGAGAACCGCAAAGATTCTGCAAAAGAACTTGGCTTAAAGCTGCCATGTGTTGTAAAACCATGCTGTGGAGGTTCCAGTATTGGTGTTACGATCGTGCGCACGGAAGATGAATTCAAGAGTGCTTTGGATGAGGCATTCAAATGGGAAGATAACCTCATTATCGAAGAGTATGTAGAGGGACGTGAATTTTCAGTCGGTGTTATTGACTATAAGGCACTTCCAATCATTGAGATCGCACCGATTCAGGGATTCTATGATTATAAGAATAAGTACAAAGCAGGCAGTGCAGTGGAGACCTGTCCGGCAGAATTACCGGAAGAAATCACAAAGCGGATGCAGCATTACGCAGAGCGCGTGGCAGAGGTGTTAGGACTGGATACTTACTCCCGCTCGGATTTCTTATTAAATAAGAATAACGAAATTTACTGTCTGGAAGCAAATACACTTCCCGGCATGACACCGACAAGTCTTCTTCCACAGGAGGCAGGTGTTCTTGGAATCAACTTCAATCAGTTATGTGAGAAGCTGATCGAGATTTCTTTGAAAAAATATGAGAAATAATGATGAATGACATATCGCCATCAGTTTTGCAGAATCGGTGGCAGTTTGTTCTATAATAACAGGAGCATGATATGAAAAATATGACCTTAGAGCATATCGCAGCAGTCTGTGGCGGTACTTACATAGGAAATGAAGCGGATAAAAAACGCGAGATCAAAGGCGCAGTGATCGACAGCCGTCTTGTGGAAAAAGATTACTTATTTATCCCGGTACGTGGAGAAAAGGTGGACGGACACAGTTTCATCCCATCTGTTTTTGAAAAAGGAGCACTGGCAGTGCTCTCTGAAGAGAAGTTAGAAAATTCGGCAGGTCCATACATTCTCGTGGAAAACACCTTAGATGCGATGAAGAAGATCGCAGCAGATTACCGCAGAGGTCTGGATATTAAAGTAGTCGGAATCACAGGAAGCGTTGGAAAAACGAGCACTAAAGAGATGATCGCATCTGTTCTGGCACAGAAATATAACGTGTTAAAAACAGAGGGAAACTTGAATAACGAGATCGGACTTCCGCTCACGATTTTTAAAATCCGGGAGGAACATCAGGTGGCTGTGCTTGAGATGGGAATTTCCGAGTTTGGTGAGATGGACCGGTTATCCACAATGGCAAACCCGGACATCTGCGTGATCACGAACATCGGACTCTGCCATCTGGAAAATCTCATCACAAGAGATGGAATCTTAAAGGCAAAGACAGAGAGTTTTGCGCATCTGACACCGGATGGAATTGCGGTATTAAACGGAGATGACGACAAGCTCTGCGATAAGAAAGTTGTCAATGGAAAACCGGCAGTGTTCTATGGTATCGAAAAGGCTGCCAAAGTGGCTGAAACAGAGGAAGGAACTAAGACGCTTGCCGAGAAAAAGGTTTACGCAACGAATGTAGAGGCAGTTGACCTGACCGGAACAAAAGCAGCGATCCATTATCCGTCGAAAGAGACAGGCGGGGAAGTGACGATGGAAGTCACAATCCCAATCGCCGGAGAACACAATGTATACAATGCGCTGGCAGCGGTGAGCGTGGCAAGGGAATTAGGACTGACCTGTGACGAGATGAAGCGCGGGATTGAATCAGTGCAGACGATCGGCGGCAGAAGTAATCTGATCCATAAAAATGGCATTACGATCATCGACGACTGCTACAATGCAAATCCGGTTTCCATGAAAGCATCCATCGATGTATTGTCCAACGCACCGGGCAGAAAAATCGCAGTACTCGGAGATATGGGCGAGCTTGGCGCAGAGGAAAAACAGCTTCACTATATGGTGGGAGAACATTTTGCAGGAAAGGAAATTGACGCACTTTACTGTGTGGGAACACTCTCACAGGAGATCGCTAAAGCAGTGCGTGCAAATAGCAGTGCGACAGAAGTCCATCATTATGAGGACAAAGCAGACCTGATCAAAGACCTTGTAAAAGAGGTACGGAGCGGGGATACAGTGCTTGTGAAAGCGTCACATTTTATGGGATTCCCGGAGATTGTGAAGGAATTGACGAAGTAGAAACAGGAGTGTCCTAAATCATAACTTTATTTTTCCCTAACATCTCAGCGATCACATTCTGGCAGTAAGCACCGATTTTTTTCTTCTGCTCCTTATCCAGCTCGTTCGGATAAATTGGTTTTCCGTATTCTACGATTACATGCGTTTTTTTGATACGGGGCATATGTGCTTCTAACACATCCGCAGAGTTAGTGATCGCCATCGGGATGATCGGACAGCCACTCTTTTCTGCAATCTTGAAACTTCCCTCTTTGAATGGGAGCATCAGATCGTCCGTTTTATTTCTTGTGCCTTCCGGGAAGATACACATGGAGATTCCATTCTTTACATTGTCAATTCCGGCAAGGATTGTCTTTAACGCTTCTTTTACATTCTCGCGGTCGATAAAAAGACAGTGCAGACGGCGCATCCAGGTGCGTAGCAGCGGCACTTTTTCCATATCTTGTTTTGCAACATAGCCGGTAAGTCCCGGGCAGCGTGCATAGGTGATGATGATATCAAAATAGCTTTTGTGGTTTCCGATGTATAAGACTGCCTGATCTTTCGGAACGTTTTCTTCACCGATGACGGTCACTTTCGTTCCACAGATAAATAAAATCACGCGGAATGCCCACTGTACCATGCGAAGCTGGCTTATATCGGCAGCTTTTTTGTTGTATTTTGCAATGATCCATTCTACGCCGAGCACCGGGATTCCGAAGATGAGGTAGAGAATCACAAAAACTAATGTAAGTATTAATCTTATCATAAGGAAAATTCCTTTCTACTTAATAAAATGTTTTATAGATAATTACGAAACTCCTCCTATTCTTCTTTTAATTGTTCAAAATCAACAAAAACATTCAAGACACGCTCTCGCTATGTGTCACTCGCAACGGTACTAAGAAGCTAGATACAACTTACAGTTGTACCTACCTTCTAAGAACCGGCGGTTCCCCAATGTCTTTCATGTCTTTTGTTGCTTTTTCACAATATAATTTAGGTTTTCAGGAGTTTCGTAATTGTCTATAAAATTAAAAAAACGATGATACATATTACACTGAAATATCAGCCTCATCCCATTATAAGGGTTGGGGAAGAGAAAAACAACTCATAAATTAGGAATATAGAAAGGTATGCCGGCATATAATGGTATAAGAGCAAAAATGCTGTGCCGGGTGGCACGGAACTGGAGGCGGGTATGCAGACGAAAAGGAAAAAAAGCAGGTATGTTTTTTGGAAAACGGAGGTTCTTTTTACAACGCTTTTTTTTGCAGCACTTCTTTTTGCCGGATGCAGTGTGGAACAGACGAACCGGACAAAAATCAGTGATCTTGATTACACGATCGTCGCAGAGGCAGACATACCGGAAGAACTGCAAAATGATATTGAGGAGAAAAAGGCTGCAGATTTTAAAATGACATACAAGGACAGCGAATTTTTATACATAGTAAGAGGCTACGGGGAACAGGAGACCGGTGGGTATAGTATCAGTATCCGGAATCTGTATCTGACATCGAATGCAGTTATTTTTGATACGGAATTGATCGGCCCACATAAGGGGGAAACGATCAGTAAGAGCCCAAGTTATCCATATATTGTGGTAAAAGTGGAACTGCGGAACGAGAATGTAGTGTTTGAGTAGATTTGTATGAAAAAACATTCAAAAACAGAGAAAAATTGCAAATATTCATGAATTTTGTGTAAAATACGCAAATCCGTTTGACAAAATTTTATTACAGTGCTAAAGTAAAGCGTGAAATAAGGAGGTAGAAAAATGCAACAGGCAGACATCAGTAAGGTACGTGCATCCGTACACCAGCAGTGTGGCAGTAAAGTTATGATCCAGCTTGACCGTGGGCGTAATAAGGTTGATATCCAGCAGGGCGTGATCCAGCATGCATATCCAAGTGTTTTCACGATATTGGTAAATGATGAGCGTGATGACAATCAACCTCAGTTATTATCCTTTAGTTATAATGATATTATTACAAAAGATATTCGCATGAAACTCTGCTAAGAAAGTGTGCAGATGGCTATTTTGTGAGCAAATAGTGATAAAAGCGTGTATAAAATCCCCTCTATTCGAATACAATGAAAAAAAGGATTTCGGATCGGGGGAATTTTTTTGCAGTTAAATAAAATAAAATTACATAGTTGCACGACATTTGCCAGTGCACAGAGCCAGATTACATTAGATGACGATTACAACGTGCCGGACTACCGGCCGGATATTGTGAAAGTGTTAAAAGAAAAGGGAGAACTTCATTTTGATGAGGTGAAGGCGGCAGCAGGCGCAGCATGGTTAAAGGGACGCCTTGTTTTCAGGGTATTGTATCGCAGCGATCAGGAAAATGGAAAAATAAGCTGTCTGAAAGGAGAGATACCGTTTCAGGAGAAACTCAACATGGACGGAGTGCAGGAATATGATGTGATACAGGCATCCGGAGAGATCGAGGATCTCACGATCGGAGTCATCCATTCCAGAAAGATCAGCGTGCGGGCAGTCATTTTGTTAAAGACAGAAGAACCGCGGGAAAAAGAGGATGAACTCTGTGTTGGGATAGAGGCGGATGACGGATGTGAAAAACGTTATCGGAACACAAATATCTTACAGCTTTTATGTATGAAGCGCGATCAGTGCCGCCAGAAAAGCGAGATCACACTGCCGTCAAGCAAACCCAATGTGCAGGAAATTTTATGGAAAAGCTTAGAAATCCGCAATCTAGATACAAAAATGGGGCAGGACGGTGTAAAACTGAGTGGCGAAGTGCTCATCTCCGTTTTGTATCAGGAGGAAGAGGAAACAGACCGCGTGCAGTGGTATGAGACGGTGATTCCATTGGACTGCGGTGTGGAATGTGACGCAGGAACGGAGGCAGATATTATTTATAAAGTGAAGGCAGAACCGACTTCCATGGAACTTGAGGTAAAGCCGGATTACGACGGTGAGGAGCGTGTTCTTGTCTTAGAACTTGTGATGAATCTGGATATCCGGATATGGAAAGAACAGGAGATTTCCATGTTAGAGGATATTTATTCCCTGAAAAAGGAGATCATTCCGGTCCGCACAGGCGTGACTTTACAACATATTTCCGTGAAAAATGACAGCCAGTGCCGGCTGACCGAGCAGATGGAGTTAGCGGAAAGCCAGGAAAAAATTTTACAGATCTGTTCCTGTGAGGGAACGGTCCATTTAGAGAACACGGAATTGACCGGACAGGGCGTGCGTGCAGAGGGGATTCTGGTCACAGAACTGCTTTATATCACGACCGATGATCAGATGCCGATCGGTTCTGCCAGAGAGATTTATCCATTTGAACAGTTCATTGAAATCCCACAGCAGACGGTGCGGACAGAGCAGAACAAACCGGAAGGAACAGAGACTCTGGAGCAGAAAAATAAACTGCAGACAGAGCTTGACTGCAGGATCAGTCAGCTGTCCGCAGTCATGCTCGATCAGGATCATGTGGAAATAAAAGCGGTGATCGGATTAAATCTGCTTGCATTTGAGCAGGAACAGATAGATAATATTACTGATACATGCGAGGAGCCTCTGGACATGGAGCAGTTACAGAAGCGTCCGGGACTGGTCGGCTACATTGCAAAAGATGGGGATTCGCTTTGGAGTATCGCAAAGGAAAATCATACAACGGTGGAAGATATTCTGCAGGATAATCACCGGACGGATGAGAACCTGCGCAGAGGAGATAAAATTCTGATCGTAAAGAAAGTGGAACTGGACAGTTGCGAAGCGTGATTGTGAAGTACTGAAAAATCACAAAAAGACAATGGAAAGCAGATTAAGAAGAATTGAGATAACATGATAGAGGTAACACAGATTCGAAAAAGTTATGGAAAAAAGAAAGTACTGTCCGATATCACCTTTCAGGTAAAGCCGGGGGAGTGCGTTGCGATCGCAGGGAAAAACGGCTGCGGCAAATCTACCTTAATGCAGATCATGGCGGGCATTTTAAAGCCGGATGGCGGTGAACTATGCTATTTTGGGAAAAAAGCAGCCTACAAAAGCAGTACATTTCGCCGGTTTTGCGGTTATGTGCCGCAGGAAAATCCGTTGATGAAAGAACTGACGGTGCAGGATAATCTGAAACTCTGGGGCGGCAGCCACAACGCCAACACAAAAGAGCTAGTCGCACAGTTTCAACTGGAGGATTTGTTGCAAACAGAGGTAAGCAAACTTTCTGGTGGTATGAAACGGCGTTTGAGCATTGCAAGTGCACTCGTGGAGAGCCCGTCATTTTTACTGATGGATGAACCGACGACAGCCCTTGACCTTTATTATAAAGAGAGCATTCACCAGTGGATGAAAACCTATCAGCAGAAAAATGGGATGATTCTTATGACGACGCATGATGAGAGCGAGATACGCAATGCGGACAGATGCCTTTTTATGGATGAGGGAAAAGTGCAGGAATTAGATGCAGAAGATATTTTGCAAAAGTTTGCAGGCATGTCAGAATGACAATCAAGTACAAATACTAAGGAAACAGAGAAAAACAAGGGAGGATTCGTTATGAACGAACAATTTGAAACACAAAATCCGGTGGAGAATACTGTGACACCGGCAAACCAGATGGAAACATCAACACCGGAAGCACCAAAAAAGAAAGGAAACAAAATCGCCATCATTGCGGGCGTGGTGGCAGCAGTGGTTGTCGCGGGCGGCGTTGTCGTATTTGCAGCGGTCAAAACAGGAGCTTTTTTAAGCCCGTCAAAAAAAGTACTGCTCGCAGGTGCAAAGACCGTGAGTGATATGGGAAGTTTGGGAGAGACATTAAAAGACTGTGTTTCCCTGTATTCGGATGAGTATACACTCAAAATGGATCTTTCCATGAACGAGGGCGATATTTCCATGGAGGGACGCTGCTCGAAAGAGAAGAAGCAGATAAAAGGAAATCTCAATATTTCCGGTGCGCCTTCAATCGATTTTCTGGCTGACATCGGCGCAGACAGTGTGCAGGTGGAAGTTCCAGCGATCAGTGACCACCTGTTTACCTATGATTACAGAAATGAAAAGAGCGGATATCTTCTGGAAATGGTAGATCAGGATACGCTCGATGCAGTGGATGCGACGCTTAAGGCTGCTTATGATAACCAGAATTCAGATGAGTTCCGCAAGAAAATGTTAAAAGTTTACGCGGATGAATACAATACGCTGGAATTTTCCAAAGTGGACGCAAAAGACTTTACCATCGACGGAACAGAGCGCAGCTGTAAGGGATATCAGACGGTTGTGACCAAAGACAACGTGGATCATGTGATCGATGGACTTGAGACACTTTACGAGGAAGATTATCAGGAACTGATGGATGCGCTTGATCTGACCGCAGCAGATTTTGTTGCATCTATGAGAGAGGCAGTGGAAGAACTTGATGACAGCACAACGCTTGTATTCTACTTATACAAAGGTCAGTATGCAGCCATTGATATCATACCGGAAAATGATGTCTCATTTGAAATCCAGTTCCTCGGCGGGGACAGGAGAACGCAGAACATGCTTATCCTTGCAGACGGAGAAAAAGTGATCGAGGTTCAGGGCAGTAACGAGGGCAGTGTCGAGACAATCATGATGACCGCAGAGGAAAACGATACCGTAAAGTTCACGTATGACAGTGACAGCGGAGACATCGCAATGGAAGCAAAATATGATGAGGAATCTTATGATTTTGCAGGAAATCTTGCAGTCGATAAGAACAGGATGGTCATTACCATTGATGATCTCGGAAATGATTCTGAAGATGTGAGCGGAAGTATCACATGGGAAAAAGGTGCTCAGTTTGAGGAAGTTTCCGGCGATGTCTTTGACCTTGGAAATGCAACTGAAGAGGAATGGCAGGATCTTCTTCATGAAATC
>ERZ837380.2716-NODE-2716-length-18085-cov-3.124903_pt1 | contig 18085 bp, 20 predicted proteins | sample MGYA00519685_ERZ837380 | MGnify/ENA primary metagenome ERZ837380 (study PRJEB31850, sample SAMEA3708817) | human gut metagenome | biome: human gut; feature: human-associated habitat; material: faeces | place: China | collected 2014 ...
TTGTCAGTTGTGCCCAAATTTCTGAGGCGTTGGCGTTGCGTCCGCCTCTGAAATTCGGGTGCGGCTGGCGGAAAATCAGCCACAAAAGCAAGTGCAAAAAAGACTCCGAGAGTACATCTAGATAATAGGAGGAACAAAATGGCAGAAGAAGTCTGGATGCTTCAGACCAAGAAAGCAGATTTTAAGCAGATCGGGGCGCGGTTTCGGATCGATCCGGTTACGGCGCGTATTATCCGGAACCGTGGGATCGAAGGAGAGGCGGCGATCGACCGCTATTTAAATGGCACGCTGGATGATCTGTATGATCCGATGCTGTTAAAAGATATGGAGCGTGCCGTTTCTATCCTGTGCGAGGCTGTGGATACTGGAAAGAAGATACGGATCGTCGGTGATTATGATATTGACGGCGTCTGTTCGACGTACATATTATTGCAGGCATTTGAACGGCTGGGCAGTGATGTAGATTTTGAGATACCGGATCGCATCAAGGATGGCTACGGAATCAATGAATCGATCATCGAACAGGCGCACGCGGACGGCGTGGAGGTGATTCTGACTTGTGACAATGGTATTTCCGCGTTCCATCAGGTGGAGCTGGCGAAGAAATATGGCATGACGGTTGTCATCACGGATCATCATGAGGTGCCCTTAGATGGGGAAAAAGAGAAGATTCCACCGGCGGATGCGGTGATCGATCCGAAACAGGCAGACTGTCCGTACCCATTTCCGGAGATCTGCGGCGCAGTGGTGGCGTACAAGCTGGTGCAGGTTTTATATGCCCGCCGGGGCGTGCCGCAGATGGAATGGCTGGATTTGCTTGAATTTGCCGCGATTGCGACGGTCGGTGATGTGATGAAGCTGCAGGATGAGAACCGGATTCTGGTAAAATACGGTCTTAAAAAGATGGCGCAGACCAAAAATCTAGGGCTTCGCAGACTGGCGGAGAAAAATAATCTTGATCTGGGGGCGATCACAGCATACCATATCGGATTTGTCATTGGACCGTGCCTGAATGCGGGCGGACGATTAAAAACGGCAAAGGAAGCGCTGGCGCTTCTGCGGGCGCAGAGTGAGGAAGAGGCGGAACGCCTGGCAGAGGAACTTAAGGAATTAAATGATACCCGCAAGGATATGACCGAGCAGGGGACTGAGGCGGCGAAGCTGCAGGTAGAGAGCTGGTACCAGAAGGACAAGGTGCTGGTGGTCTTTCTGCCGGAATGCCATGAATCGCTGGCGGGCATTATTGCAGGGCGCCTGAGGGAATATTATCAGAAGCCGGCGATCGTGCTGACGCGCGGCGAGGAGGCGGTCAAAGGCTCGGGACGTTCCATTGATGAGTACCATATGTTTAAAAAGCTGACAGAGGTCAGCGATCTGCTGCTCAAATTTGGCGGGCATCCGCTGGCAGCCGGGCTTTCGCTGGAAGAGAAGAACATTGACGAGTTCCGGCGCAGACTGAATGAAAATGCGGGGCTGACGGAGGAAGATTTTAAAGCGAAAGTCTGGATCGATGTGCCGATGCCGGTGGGATATGTGACAGAACGCCTTGTGAGAGAGCTTTCCTGTCTCGAACCGTTTGGACAGGGTAACGAAAAACCGCTGTTTGCAGAGAAATCACTCCGCATCCGGGCAAGCCGCGTGCTGGGGCGCAACCGGAATGTCGTAAAAATGACGTTGGAAGAGACAGACGGACACGCGATCGAGGCGCTATATTTCGGTGACGGAACGGCGTTTGAGGAAGAGCGCGCCGGACGGCGAGAGATCGACGTCGTGTATTATCCGGACATCAATGAGTACAATGGAAGAAAAACGCTGCAGGCGGTGATTCGCCGTTATAAATTCCGGGGGTAAATGGCATGATAACGAGAAAAGATGTGATGCCGGTCAATTTCCTGAAAAAAGAAAAATTTACCGGAAGTGATACCGGGATGCGCTACCGGATGGAGATGACAAAGCGCGAAGTACCGAAAGAAGACGGCGCAGATGGCGAGACGGTCGAGGAGACAGTCCTGACCGTGACATCGTGGCCGGAACCATATGGATACGACGCAACGCCGGAAGAGGAGAAGACCCGCGAGGAATTTCCATTTTCGGAAGAAGGAATTGTGAGCGGTGTAGAGTGGCTGAACGGGCAGCATGCGCGGTATGTGAAGCCTGAAAAATAGACGGTTGCGTGAACAGAAAGAGTGAAAAAGTAGAATGAGTTGGAAAAAGACATTTTATGAGGGGCTAAAGAGCGGTATCCCCATTGGACTGGGGTATCTGCCGGTCTCCTTTACGTTTGGCTTCCTGGCGGTGTCGGGCGGTCTGCCGGTCTGGGTAGCAGTTTTTATATCGCTGACGAACTTAACGAGCGCCGGACAGTTCGCAGGGACAAACCTGATTCTGGCGGGGGCTGGGTACTTTGAGGTGGCATTGACGACGTTTGTCATCAACCTGCGCTATATGCTGATGTCACTGTCCCTGTCCCAGAAGCTCGATGAAAAGACGGGAACCGGGGCGCGCCTGGCATTGGCATTCGGCATCACGGATGAGACGTTTGTCGTCAGTTCCCTGCATCCGGGCATTTTGAAAGCGTCGTATATGCTGGGACTTATCACGATGCCGATTCTGGGGTGGAATCTTGGAACCTGGCTGGGAGGCGCGATCTCGGCGGTTCTGCCGCAGGCGCTGCAGAATGCGATGGGAATTGCCCTGTACGCGATGTTTATTGCACTGATTCTGCCGGCGGCACGCAAATCGCGGTCGGTGTGCTGCGTCATCATTCTGGCAGTTGTGATGGTGTGCATTTTAAAATATGTTCCGGTTTTTGCCGGTATTTCCTCCGGTTTCCGGGTGATTCTGGTTACGATCGCGGCATCGGCGTTCGGTGCATGGAAATTCCCGCATGATCCGGACGGTAAAGAAGCCGGTCAGGACGAGAGTCAGAAAGAGGGGGCAGAATGATGAATACAGCAGAGGCAGCAGGAGCAGCCGGAACACTCGATATGAAATACGTACTGACCTGTGTCCTTTTGATGGCACTGGTTACATATATTCCACGTGTTCTTCCGGTTACGATTTTCCGGAAACAGATCCGTTCGAAGTTTATCCGATCTTTCTTAGATTATACGCCGTATGCAGTGCTGGGAGCACTGACATTTCCGGATGTATTTACCTCCACAGGACATCTCTATTCGGCGGTCGGAGGAACGATCGTAGCGGTGATTTTGGGATATAAGGGAAAGAGCCTGGTGGTAGTGGCGATCGCGGCGATTGTGACGGTTTACCTGCTTGAGATGGCAGGCGGAGCCGGTCTTTTGGCGTCGCTTTCATTTTAAGAAAAATTTAAAATGAATATGCGCGAAAGCGCGGGAAATTCATCATAAATAAAAACGAAAGGTGCAGACAAGATGATTACAATGAAGGGAGCCGCTGTTTCGGCAAAGCTGAAAGAGCAGGTGGAAAAAGGGCTGGAAACCCTGACATGGGTGCCGAAACTGACGATTATCCGGGTGGGCGAGAATCCGGATGATATTTCCTATGAGAAAGGCGCGACGAAGAAGCTGACATCGTTCGGGCTTGAGGTGGAATCGAAGGTATTTCCGGGAGATATCTCGGACGAGGCATTTAAGAGGGAGTTTGCGGCGATCAATGCGGATGCGTCGGTGGACGGTATTTTAATGCTGCGCCCGCTTCCAAAACAGATCAACGAGCAGGATATTGAAAAAATGATCGATCCGGCGAAGGATCTGGACGGTATTTCCCCAGTCAATATCGCAAAGGTGTTCAGCGGCGATACGAGCGGTTTTGCGCCGTGTACGGCGGAGGCAGTGGTATGCATGCTGAAAATGAACGATATCGCGCTTTCTGGCAAACGGGTGGCAGTCGTAGGAAGAAGCATGGTTGTGGGACGCCCGCTTTCGATGCTGCTTCTGCATGAAAATGCGACCGTGACCATCTGCCACTCGAGAACCGCCAACCTGCCGGAGGTATGCCGGGAGGCGGATATTCTGGCTGCCTGCGTGGGAAAAGCAGCGATGATCAACCACACCTATGTAAAAAAGGATGCGGTTGTCATTGACGTTGGAATCAATGTAGATGAAAATGGAAAACTCTGCGGCGATGTGGATTTTGCCGATCTGGAAGGAACTGCTTCGGCGGCAACCCCGGTTCCGGGCGGTGTCGGCGGCGTGACGACGGCGGTTCTGGCACAGCATCTGGTGCGCGCAGCACGGATGAAACAGGAAAAAAATAGTAATAAATAAGCGAAAGAAAGTTAAGAGAAAAGCAATACATTTCCTCTCGTTTTCAGGTATAACTATAGTAAGAATGACAGTGTACCAGCAGTTGTTCCGGAAGGTCCGAACTCATTGTGGGGTGGAACTCACGGATGAAACAGAAAAACGGGAGGAATTTTTTATGAGAAAAATGGGGATGATGCGAAACAGGATGGCATTTCTGCTGGCAGCAGGCACGATGACAATGACGTCGGCGGCAGGTCTGGCAGGTTGTACGTCCGCACCGGCATCGGTGACGGTGCAGTCGGCGGAAAATACGGGGATCACGGTGACGAGCCAGGAGAAAATCAAGGCGGAGCCGGATATTGCGGAAATTACCTACAGTGTCTATTCACAGGCGGCGGATGCGAGCACCTGCCAGTCGGAGAATCAGACGGATTTGGATGCGGTTCTGGCGCTTTTGAAGGAAAAGGGAATTGCAGATACCTCGGTGCAGACGAGCGGTCTGGGGCTGAATCCGATCTATGACTGGGACAATGGCAAGAAGATCACTGGTTATGAGATGACGACGGAGGTTGTTGTATCGGATGTTGCGATTGAGGATGCAGGGGCGATCATCAGCGATTCGGTCAATGCGGGTATCAATTCGATCGATTCGGTCCAGTACCAGTGCAGCAATTTTGATGAGATTTATCAGGAAGCGCTCAAAAAAGCCATTGAGTCGGCGCGCGTGAAAGCCGAAGCGATGGCGGAGGCAGGCGGCTGCAAGCTGGGAACGATGACGAATGTGCAGGAGTACAGCAGCGGGCAGCAGGCGCGTTATTATGACACTTCTTACAGCAGCGGCATGGCGATGAAGGAAATGGCGATGGAAGATGCGGGTGCAGGCAGAAACCTGATGCCGGGGCAGGTGGATGTTGAGGCAGAGGTGTCGGCTACGTTTTCCATTCAATAGGGATCAGCTGCATGAAAGGTTGTCTGGTTTCGGAGGAAAAATCGGATTTTAAACAGGAAAAGGGAATAAACACAAATTGTATAAACCTTCGCATATCTGGGATACTAACAGTGTGAAATGAATGGTCGGAAACGGCTGCTGTTTCATGAGAATGTAGAACAGAATGCGGAGGTTTATTTTTTATGTGGGGAATGATAACCGCGCTGGTTTCCGGCGCACTCATGAGTATACAGGGCGTGTTTAATTCTGCCGTGATGAAGCAGACCAGCATGTGGGTATCGGCTGGCTGGGTGCAGATAAGTGCATTTGTGGTTTGCCTGCTGATGTGGCTTTTTACGGGGCGCGGCGCGGTATCGGAGCTTTGGCAGATCGAACCGCGGTATATGCTGACCGGCGGCGTGATCGGGGCATTTATCACGTACACGGTCATCAAGAGCTTTGACGCGCTGGGACCGGCAAAATCAGCGCTTCTGATCGTCGTGGCGCAGATCCTGGTGGCGTACCTGATTGAGGTGTTTGGCTGGTTCGGTGTGGAGAAAGCGGGATTTGAGTGGCGCAAGGCGATCGGGGCGGCGGTTGCGATTGCGGGGATTGTGATTTTCAGATGGGAATAAAAATTTTCTGCTTGTGTTTAAAGGGGGTTTTGGTTAGAATAGAATTACGGACAAAACGCGCCTCGGAAAAAGAGGGGTGCAGAAGATGAAACAGACAAATCAAACAGTAAATCGGAAACGATGGATGCGAACAGGGGCAGTCGGCGTGGTATTTTTGGCGGCTGTTTTGTGTTTTGGTGTGCAGAGCCGGCGAGAGAAGCAGACGGTGGTGCTGGAGACGCAGAATAGTTTTTCAAAAGAAGTGGATGATTCGCAGGAAAGCTCCGAACGTCCAGCAAAACGGTCAAACGGCGGGGCAGTGGATGGGGATAATGAAGCAGAGAACGCTGCGCCTGAGGGGCAATCAAAAGAAAATCCCCAAACGCCGGAACCGAGAATCCTATATATCCACGTCTGCGGCGAGGTAGCCGCACCGGGCGTCTATGAGCTTCCGGCGGGCAGCCGTATGTATGAGGCGGTTGAAAAGGCGGGCGGGATGACGTCGGAGGCGGCGCAGGAATCTGTAAATCTGGCGCAGGCGATCGAGGATGGACAGCAACTTCGGATTCCGAGCCGGGAAGAGATTCGGAAATATCAGGAAACAGGGAAGGATGTCTCCGGGCTTCTGGGAGCCGGAGGCGCTGCTGGGAATGGCAGCGAGTCAGCTTCGCAGAAATCTGGAAGCAGTGCAGCATTGATTAATTTAAACACAGCTTCCAAAGAAGAGTTGATGACTTTAAACGGTATCGGCGCGGCGCGGGCGGAAGCGATTCTTTCTTACCGGGATCAGAAGGGCGGTTTCCGGACGATTGAGGATATTATGAAGGTGCCTGGCATCAAGAACGCGGCATTTCAGAAGATAAAAGATAAGATTACAGTATAGAGAGATAGAAGCATAGTGGTTGAGGTGGAGAATGGCGAAGGTATTAGTGGTAGATGATGAAAAATTAATAGTAAAAGGAATCCGTTTCAGTCTGGAACAGGATGGATTTGAAGTTGCCTGCGCCTATGACGGGGAGGAAGCGCTTCAGATGGCGAAGGAGACGGAGTATGATATGGTTCTTCTGGACGTGATGCTGCCGAAGCTGAACGGATTTGAAGTCTGCCAGGCAATCCGGGAGTTCTCCGAGATGCCGATCATTATGCTGACCGCAAAAGGCGACGATATGGATAAGATTCTGGGGCTGGAATACGGCGCCGATGATTATATCACAAAGCCATTTAACATTTTGGAAGTAAAGGCGCGCATCAAGGCGATCCTGCGCCGCAACTCCAAGAAATCGAGACAGGAGCCGCAGCAGACAAAGAAAGTCATCGAGGCGGGCGATCTGACGCTGGATTCGGACAGCCGCCGGGTCTTTATGGCTTCCCGCGAGATCAATCTGACCGCGAAGGAATTTGACCTTCTGGAGCTCCTGGTGTGCAATCCGGGCAAGGTTTACAGCCGCGAGGAGCTGCTGCGCTTTGTCTGGGGCAACCGGGCGGCGGCGGGCGGCGATGTCCGCACCGTAGACGTTCATGTGCGGCGGCTGCGCGAGAAGATCGAGCCGAGTCCGAGTGATCCGAAATATGTACATACGAAATGGGGCGTGGGGTATTATTTCCGGATTCGGTAATGTAGAAAAGAACTCAGAAGAGGATGAAAGGGGCGCTGCAGGGGAGTGTGTATCCCGGCAGCTGCTCTTTTTCTTTAGGTGGCAAAGGCAGATGGGGCAGAGAATGAACGAGGAAAACCAAGAACAGGATCAGAAGGATGAAATTGTAGGGAAGCAGGAAGAGCCGGGACAGATAGTTTCAGAAAAAGTGGAGAAGCGAGAGGAAAAACCAAAGAAAAAGCGTCTCCGCATCCAGGGCGCCGCGTGGAGGCGGCTGGATAACACGGCGAAGCTCTTTGCGGCGGTGTCGGGCGAGGATTTAAGCAGTGTATTCCGGATCTCGGCAGTTCTGAAAGAAAAAGTAGATCCGGAGCTTTTGCAAAGGGCGCTTGTGCGGACACTTCCGGAGTTTGAAAATTTCCGGGTGAAGCTGCGGAAGGGATTTTTCTGGTATTATTTTGAGACGAACAACCGGAATCCGGGCGTGGAAGAAGAACAGAGTGCACCGTGCCGTTTCATTGATCCGCACCGGGGCGCGCGGTTCCCATTCCGTGTGAGCTACTATGGATGCAGGATCAATTTTGAAGTGTTTCACGGGCTGACGGACGGACTGGGGGCGCTGCGGTTTGCTTCACGGCTTACAGAACATTATCTGGAACTGGTGAAAAAATTGCCGGTTGTGGTGCAGGAGCGGGAGTTTTCGCCGCTCCGGGAGGACGATTATCTGCGACATTACCGGAAACTGCCGCATCGGCATTATAACAGCAGACCGGCGATTGCGATTCAGGGGGAATTTCTCCCATTTGATCAGATGGCAGTGCTGCAGGGGACGATTGAGGTGTCGGCACTGAAGACGGAATGCAGGAAGGTGGGGGTCAGCATCACCAAATATCTGGCGGCGGTGCTTCTCTGGGCGATCATCCAGACGGAGACGGATGGGAAAACGCTGAAACGTCCGGTGGCGCTCAATCTTCCGGTGAACCTACGGAGTTTTTTTGAGTCGGAGACGCTGGCAAACTTCTTTGCTGTCGTGAATATTTCGTGGGCGGCGGGAAAGGCGCCGGAGGCATTGGAAGAAGTGATTGCGTCTGTGAGCCGCCAGATGGATGAGCAGATCGTGAAGGAGCGGCTGGAGGAGACGATCTCCTACAATGTGTCGAATGAGAAAAAATGGTATGTGCGGGCGATCCCGCTATTTGTCAAACATCTGGCGATGCAGTTGATTTTTCTGCACACCAGCCGCGCCCACACGATGACATTTTCCAACATCGGACCGGCGCAGGTTCGGGAGGAACTGAAAGATTCGATCGAGGGCTTTCAGCTTCTTGTCGGCGCATCGCCGAAGCAGCGGATGAAATGCGGGGCGGTGGCGTATGACGGGAAATTATGCCTGTCGTTTACGAGTGCGATGGCAGAGAACCGGCTTCCGGAGTTTTTCTTTCACTTTTTGGAGGAAAAGGGCATCCGGGTAGAGCGAGAGAGCAATGGAATCACGGATACGGAGCATGATAAAGGACGTTATCCAGTGATTGCCCAGGATCGAGAGCGCGTGCGCCGTGCGGTGCGGGGATTTTATGTGTCATTGGTGCTCGTATCGCTTCTGGCGGGGCTTACGAATCTGGCGACTTATCATCGGATTCCGTTTAAATGGTCGCTTCTGACGGCGGGCGCGGCGGCATATGTGGCGATGACGCTGCGGTTTTCGGTCATGCGGCATGCGAGCCTGGCAGGAACGCTGGTGCGGCAGTCCCTGGGAATTCAGGCAATTTTGCTTCTGATTGACGCGCTTACAGGGCTTCGGGGGTGGTCGGTGGACTACGCGATCCCATGCGTCGCACTGTTTGAGGTGGCGGCGGTTCTTCTGATGATGTTAGTCAACCGGATGAACTGGCAGAGCTATTTTATGTATCAGATCACAATTACATTTCTGAGCTTTGTGCCGTTGATTTTCTGGAAAATCGGGTGGACGCATCATCCGCGTCTGACGGTGCTGGCAGCAGGTGTGTCGGTGGCAGCGCTGGCGGCGACGGTGATTCTGGGCGACCGGAGTGTGAAGCGGGAATTGAAGAGGCGGTTTCATGTGTAAATGGCAGGAAAATCGGTCACAGTAAAGGAACGATCTATAAAAATACGAAGATTGAAAATTTGGATGAAAGAAAGGGAAGAAGCATGAGTCGGAAAACAGTCAGCATGATAGGCAATCTGACGCGTGATATGATGAGTGACGTGATGGAGACATCGTTAAAGAAGCCGATCCAGACCGGCGAATTCCGGAAAAATCCGGTCGAACCGGCGTGGAGATGTCCGGCGGAATATATTTATGAGCTGGTAAAAACAGAACAGTTTGTGATGGAATATTTGAAGCCGAAGCAGGCGGTGACGGGGCGCGTCATTTTGCAGCTGCACGGCGGCGGGTATATCGGGCCGATGAAAAATATTTACCGGCGGTTTGCGGTTAAGTATTCACAGATCAGCTTCGGCGCGGATGTTCTGACGCCGGACTACCGGGTGGCGCCGGAGCATCCGTATCCGGCGGCGCTGGAGGATGCGGTGTACGCGTACCGATGGCTTCTGGAAGAGAAGAAATACCAGCCGTCCCAGATCGTGGTAGCCGGGGATTCGGCGGGCGGCGGTCTGGCGCTGGCGCTCTGTCTGTATGCGAAGGATCATGGGCTGCCGCTTCCTGCGGGCATTATCACGATGTCGCCGTGGACGGATGTAAGTCTGAGCGGGGCATCGTATGAGGAAAATTATACGATCGATCCACTGTTTGGTAATTCGAAGGAAAATATGTTGTACCAGTGCAGCTACATCGGGAATGCCAATCCGAAAAATCCGTATCTGTCGCCGCTGTTTGGATATTTTGAAGGATTTCCTCCGATGCTGATGCAGGTGGGCGCGTATGAGGTGCTTTTAGATGATACGAGGGCGGCGGCGAAGAAGGCGCGCGCCGAGGGCGTCAAGGTGCGCTGCTCGGTCTATGACGGGATGTTCCATGTATTTCAGATGGGACTCGACCTGATTCCGGAGAGCCGCGAGGCATGGGAAGAGGTCGCGGAATATCTGCGGATCATCTACCGGATTCATCGGGAGCCGGAGGGAACGGTCGTGAAAAAGGTAAAAACGAGACGCAAAGAGACGGAAGACCGGGCGCGGCTGAATCTGTTGGCATTTTTAAAACGGGAGCTTAAAAAGTGAAGATTACGTTAGTGACAGTAGGAAAAATTAAGGAAAAATATCTGGAGGCGGCGATCGCGGAGTACAGCAAGCGGCTGGGGCGTTACTGCCGTCTGGAGATCATGCAGGTGGCGGATGAAAAAACGCCGGATAAGGCGAGTGAGCTGCAGGAAGCGCAGATCCGCGACAAGGAAGGCGAGCGGATTCTGGCGCATATCAAGGAGGACGCGTATGTGATTGCACTTGCGATCGATGGAAAGCAGCGTTCCTCGGAGGAGATGGCGGCATGGATGGAAGACCTGGGCGTGCGAGGTGAGAGCCATCTGCAGTTTATTATCGGCGGTTCGCTGGGGCTGTCGCAGGCGGTGCTTAAGCGTGCAGACACAAAAATCAGTTTTTCACGGCTGACCTTCCCGCATCAGCTGATGCGGGTGATTCTGCTGGAGCAGATTTACCGGAGTTTCCGGATTATAAAAGGAGAACCGTACCATAAGTAGACATGATGCATGATGGATGATTAAAAATCAGCTATTCATAATGCGTGAGAGCAGTTCCAGATCTTCTTTTTTGACCTTTAAGTTAGATGCCACCTCGGTTCCGTCCGGGGCGGTCACTTTTAGGGAAATGACGCTGTCCTCGCGCAGCGCGCGGGTGTAGGCGGCTTTCAGAAAAGGGGAAAATTTAGGGTGGCGGGCTTTGAAACGCGCCCACTCGTCCCGAAATTGCAGTAAGGATGAAAGATTCATGTGATTAAGTCCTTTCCGTTTTAATAACTGATGGTAGTGTATCATGCGCGGGGAAGGCATGTAAAGAGGAAAAATTATCAGTAATGAGAGGTAGACTGGTAACTGTTCGCAGTAACGTAGACAGGAGAATCAAGATTCATGGAACAGGTACAGAAGAAAAATATACTAGGCACGGAGCCGATCGGCGGGCTTTTGCGGCAGTTTGCGGTGCCAAGCATTATCGCGATGCTGGTAGGCGCCCTTTATAATATCGTCGATCAGTTTTTTATCGGAAGAAGCGTGGGAGAGCTGGGGAATGCAGCGACGAACGTGGCGTTTCCGTTGACGATCTCCTGTGTGGCGCTGGCGCTTCTGTTTGGAATCGGCGGTGCGGCGTCCTTTAACCTGACGCTGGGAGGCGGCGATCGGGAAAAGGCGTTATTTTATATTGGAAATGCGGCGACGCTTCTGTTTGGAAGCGGTGTGATTCTGGGGACTGTGGCGCTTTTTTGCCTGACGCCGATGCTGCGCTTTTTCGGTTCGCCGGACAATGTGCTGGCGTATGCCAAAACGTATACGGGTATCACGGCTCTGGGATTTCCATTTCTGATTCTGACCAACGGCGGCGGGCATCTGGTGAGGGCGGACGGAAGCCCTCGCAATGCGATGCTTTACAATTTATCCGGGGCGCTGATCAATACAGTGCTCGATCCGCTGTTTATTTTTGGATTACATATGGGAATGGCGGGTGCTGCGCTGGCGACGATCATTGGACAGATTTTTTCAGGAATCCTGATTATCCGGTATCTGCGCCGTTACAAAAACGGACGGCTGACAGCGGCGCATCTTCGACCACAGAGAACATATGTAAGCATGATTACCTCATTGGGGGCGGCGGCATTTTTCAATCAGCTTGCGATGCTGGTGGTGCAGATCGTGTTAAATAAATCCTTGACCTACTATGGTGCGCATTCGGACTATGGGGAATCGATTCCGCTGGCGTGTGCCGGCATTATCACGAAGGTCAATCAGGTGTTTTTTTCGATCGTCATCGGTCTTTCGCAGGGCATGCAGCCGATCGCAAGTTTCAATTATGGCGCGAAAAATTATGCGCGCGTGCGGCAGGTGTATGGGTTGGCGCTCAGGTGGGGATTTGCGGTGTCGGCGGTGTCATTTGCGTGTTTCCAGTTGATTCCGCGTCCGATCATCGGGCTGTTCGGGGAAGGATCGGAGATGTATTTCCAGTTTGCGGAAAAATATTTCCGGATTTACCTGTTTTTCACGTTCTTAAACTGTGTGCAGCCGATTGCGTCGAACCTGTTTACGGCGATTGGAAAACCGAAAAAGGGTATTTTCCTGTCCCTGACGCGCCAGATTCTCTTTTTGCTGCCGCTGATTGTGATTCTGCCACTGTTTATCGGCATTGACGGCATCATGTATGCCGGACCGATCGCGGATTTTGTGGCGGGCGTGGTGGCTCTTGCGATGGCAGGCGTGGAGGTGAGACGGCTGCGGCGGATGGAAAGTGCGTCCGTGCATGCATAGGCGGATGGTATATTTTAGCCAGTCCTTCATATATTGAGGTAAGGAGGACGGGCTGATGAAGGAGGAACAATCAAAGCAGGATGTGAGGGCGCTGTTTCATTTTTTCTCCCGGAATATCCGGGAGCAGCTTCTGGCGCTTCCGCTTGAGGCGGATGGAATGGAAGAGGTACGGCTGCGGGTTAGCGCGCCGCTGTATTACATATATAAAAATAAAGAGTACACAGCCGGAAGTGGATTCCGGGTCAGCCGGGAGGATGTGGACGAGACGCTGCAATGCGCGGCTCGTTCTTCCCTCTATGCTTACGGGGAGGAAATCCGGCAGGGGTTTCTGACCGTGCAGGGCGGACACCGGATTGGCGTGGCTGGAAGGACGATACTGGAAAACGGACATATAAAGGCGATTCATCCGATAACCTTTTTAAATGTCCGTTTTTCGCATCAGATGATAGGATGTGCAGCAAAAATACGGTCGATTTTGACGGATCCAGGGACGGGAAGTATCCGGAATACGCTTCTGATTGCGCCGCCGAGATGCGGAAAAACAACACTTCTGCGGGATCTGATCCGGATGGTGTCGGATGGAGAAGAGGGAAAGGATAGGGGCTCTGCTTTGACGGGGAGCTTTGAACGGCCTAAGGCAGGTGCAGGACATGAAAATAAAGCTGGAAAAATGTTGGAGATGAGGAAGCAGCATGGTGGAAAAGTGAGGGCGCAGACGGTCGGGGTGGTGGATGAGCGTTCGGAGATTGCCGCCTGCTATCAGGGAATCCCGCAAAACGATGTTGGCTGCCGGACAGATGTGCTGGATGCCTGCCCCAAGGCGGAGGGAATGATGATGCTGATCCGCTCGATGGCACCGGAGGTGGTCGCGGTGGACGAGATCGGCGGTGAGAATGATTTGGAGGCGCTTCGCTATGTGATGAACTGTGGCTGCAGGATTCTGGCAACCGTACATGGAAATTCGATGGAGGACATCCGGGAAAAACCGGGCTTGTCCTCTTTTTTGCAAGAAAAACGGTTTGAGCGGTATGTGGTGCTGGGAAATAGACGCGGACCGGGAACGGTGGAGGCGGTATATGATGCAGCTGGCGAGGAGCTTATATGTGGATAAAATTGCTTGGGATCTGCCTTGTATGTGTATCGTGTGCGGGGATTGGCGGGGGTGAGGCATTGCGCCTGATTGGCCGGAGGCGTTTTTTGGAGGAAGTAAAACGGATTGCCGCGGGACTGCGGGGAGAGATTGGGTATACACAGGCAGTTCTTCCTCTGGTACTGTGCCGGGCGGGGGCACGCGGGGATGGAAAAGCGGGGAAGCTATTTTTGGTGGCAGGAGAGCGGCTGGAAGCGAATCCAGAGTGTCCGTTTGGGAGTATCTGGGAAGCGGTTCTGGAAGAGCAGGGGATTCGTCCGATGTTAGGAACAGAGGAATGGGAGCTGATGTGCCGGTTTGGAAACAGCATCGGGTATCTCGATCTGGAAATGCAGCAAAAGACGCTGGCACTGTATCTGGAAGAATTGGAACGGGCGATTGAGCAGCTACGGCGGGAAGAGCCGGAGAAGAAACGGCTGTGCTGGGGGCTTGGGATACTAGGCGGGCTGTTTCTGGCAGTGGTGTTGATGTAAGTGGGGGAAGAAAATGGGAGTTAATCTAATATTTCGGATTGCGGCAGTCGGTATCCTGGTTTCCGTCCTCTGCCAGATTCTCAAACACAGCGGGCGGGAGGAACAGGCATTTCTCACAAGTCTTGCGGGTCTTCTTTTGGTACTGTTCTGGATGGTGCCGTATATTTATCAGTTGTTTGAGACGATGAAGGAATTGTTTGCGTTGTAATGTACTTTCGGAATCCTTCTGTGCTTGATTTTGTGAGATGATTTTTTGTCAGTTGTGCTCAAATTTCTGAGGCGTATGTTGATGAAATTCGGGTGCAGCTGGCGAAAAATCAGCCGCAAAAGCGAGTGCGGGAAAGACTCCGAGAGTACATTGCAGGGAAGGACGGTAAAAAATGTCAATTTTAACCGTATCGGTTCTTGGGATCACGGCAGTTCTTCTGGCAGTCCAGCTCAAGGGAAAAGGCAGCGAGTATGGGACGTACATTGTGATGGCGGCGGGGCTGTGTCTCTTTTTCTATGCGGCGGGAAAGCTGGAAGTGATTCTGAAAACACTTCGGACGATGGAATCCTGCATCGGGATCAGTCCAGTGTATTTGTCGGCGCTTTTGAAAATGGCGGGAATCACTTATATTGCCGAATTTGCCTCCGGGATTTGCAAGGATGCCGGGTACGGTTCGCTGGGAACACAGATTGAGATATTTGCGAAGCTGTCCATTCTGGCGGTCAGTATGCCGATTCTGCTGGCATTGTTGGAGACGGTGAAGCAGTTTTTGGCGTAGGGAAGTGGTAAGTGCAGAAAAGCGGAGAGATGGTGAGAGCAGGTGACGGTGGGAACAAAGATGGTTGTGCGGGCAGTGAGCGTTATATTCTTGAGTGTATATTTGATGGCAGGAAATCATTTAACGGTGTCGGCGGCAAATGGTGAAAAGATATCCGAAGATTCGGATTTCAGTGTTTCTGGCGAGAACATGGATTCTCTTCTGAACTCACTGGATTTAAGCAGAATCGAAGCATTTTTAAGGGAAGCGGGAGGTTCGGCAGTCCCGGGGCTTTCATTCCGGGAAATCCTTTCGATGCTTCTCTCTGGCAATTATCAGAGTGTGGTTCGGATGATGATGGATTTCTGCCGGACAGCCCTATTTCGGGAAATTTCAGAAAATGGCAGATGGATGGGGCAGGTCATCCTTCTGGGAATTTTAGGGGCGGTGTTCGCCAGCTTTTCGAGTCTCTTTGCCGACAGTCAGGTATCGGAGATGGGCTTTTATGTCACGTATCTTCTGATTTTTACACTGCTTGCCGCCAGTTTTTTGAATGGGGTGCGGATCACGCGGACACTGTTGGAGCAGCTCTTTGAATTTGTCCGGGTGTTGGTTCCTGCTTTTTTTCTGGCTGTTTCCTTTTCCGGGGGAAGTACCTCGGCAGCAGCCGGATATGCATGGACACTTGCTTCTGTCAATGTGGCGGAATGGGTGTTTTTACAGTTGTTTCTGCCATGCACCCAGTTGTATGTCCTGCTGTCGCTGGCGGGACATTTAAGCTCGAAGGATTTGTTTTCAAAAGCGTTGGAATTGCTGGAACAGGGGATGCGCTGGGGCAGCAAGGCGCTTTTGGGAGTGGTGCTGGGCTTTCATGTGCTGCAGGGAATGATTGCGCCGTATACAGATTCGGTGCGCCAGACGGCGCTGCGGCGGGCGGTCAGCCTGATACCGGGAATCGGACAGGGCGCGGCGGCAGTGTCGCAGGTACTTCTTGGAAGCAGCGTCCTGATCCGGAATACGGTGGGCATCGGGGGAGTGCTTGTGTTGGCGGCGGTGTCGCTTCTGCCGCTTTTGAAACTTTTAATCCTCTATCTGGGGTGCCAGGGAAGCGCGGCGCTTTTGCAGCCGGTCAGTGACAGCCGGGTGGTGGAGGCAGTCGGCGCTGTGGCGAAAGGATTTTATTTTTTGCTGGCAGCAGCTGGTTCGGCGGTGGTGTTATTTGCGCTTTCGATCGCGGTGGTGTGTGCGAGCACGAACGCGGCTTATTTTGCGGGGTAGAAGATGGAAGTAATTACTCACTGGGCGGGGAATATCGTCAGTTATCTAGTGTTTCTGACCGTTCTGACCGGGCTTTTGCCCGCACATAAGTATGAAAAATATATCCGTCTGTTTGCGGGCTGTATCCTGCTTCTGATTGTGCTTAAGCCGCTGACGGACGGACTGCGTCTGGAGGAGCGGCTGAATTATCTGTTTACATCTCTTTCGTTTGAAAATGAAGCGGGCGAGCTGAAACGTGAGATGGATGAGATAGAGGTGCGGCGCAGAAATATGGTTTTGAGCCAGTATGAGGCGGAAGCATCCAAGGAGGCGGTGCGGGTGGCAGCGGAAGCGGGATTTTCCGTGGAAAAGGCGGATGTAGAGCTGGAAAAAGATCCGGAGTCGGAGCAATTTGCCTCGGTGCGGAGTGTGACGGTGTATGTGGCGGGAAGTGAGGCGGGGATGGAAGCGGGGATGGAAGCGGCGGAACAGGAGGATCCGAGTTCGATGATTGAAATAGAAAAAATTTCCCCGATTGAAATTTCACTTAAACAGGAGCAGAAGCAGGGAGAACCCGCCGCCGCGCAGGCAGTTTCATGGATGAATGGGGAAAAGATTTGGGAGCTTCAGCAGCGGCTGGCATCGTTTTATCAGGTGGAGGCGGATCATGTGGAAGTCAGGATGGAACCTTGACAAGGAATGGGTCAAACGAAATGAAAAATGGCTGATTTTGCTGGTGCTTGGGCTGGCAATTCTGATCTTATATGCGCCGTTTGGGAAGAAGACGAGTGAGACGGGAGTCTTGCGGTCAGGGGAAAGATGGGCGGAGAGTGAAACAGAAACAAACTCTGGGCATAGAGCAGGGCAGGACAAAAATGGAAGTTCAGAAGAGAGTGGTTCGGATGTCGAAACAGGTTTGCCAAGCACTGCATCCAAGCAGGACACGAACCGCCTCTACGAGCTTCGCCTGGAGCAGCGGATCCGGGACGTTTTAAAGAAGGTGGACGGCGTGGGTGAGGTGGATGTGATGCTGACTCTGTTTTCTTCTTCGGAAAAGGTGCTGCGGGTGGATAAGGAGAGAAGCCGGGCGTCCACCTCGGAGACGGATTCTTCGGGTGGTACGCGGCAGCAGGCGGATGAATCGCTGCGGGAGAGCACCGTGCTGGCGGGAAGTTCAGGCAGCGGGGAACCGGTAGTTGAAAAAGAGCTGGCACCGGAGATTTCCGGTATCGTGATCAGCGCACAGGGAGGAGGAAATGCGTCGGTACAGAAGGAAATTTCGGAAGCGATGCAGGCATTATTCGGACTGCCGGCACATAAAATAAAAGTATTAAAGCGGGTGGAATAAAGGAGTATGCAAATATGAGAATGAAGATGAAACGCGTTTTCAGGAGAAATCAAATCATCATCACGACGCTGGCGATCATGATTGCGGCGGCGGGGTATCTCAACTATGCGGGAAAATCCGATCTGCCGGGGGCGGATACATATGAAGCGGGGGCGACCAAGATTTCAGATAGCGATATATATTCGGAAAATCAGGCGGTGTCCGGAAGCGTGGCGGACGGTGAATATGAGGAGATTGCAAGTCTTGACGATCCGGGAGAGGGAGATCCGCTGGCAGCAGGCAGTGAGGAAGGCACAGCGCA
>ERZ837380.2718-NODE-2718-length-18064-cov-4.844467_pt1 | contig 18064 bp, 18 predicted proteins | sample MGYA00519685_ERZ837380 | MGnify/ENA primary metagenome ERZ837380 (study PRJEB31850, sample SAMEA3708817) | human gut metagenome | biome: human gut; feature: human-associated habitat; material: faeces | place: China | collected 2014 ...
TATAATCAAATTTATAATAAATTTATAATATAAATAATAGAAATGTTCAAAACAGGTATAAATGGGGTATGGTATTATTGTCTATACTACCTCTTGTTTTGATGACTACATTTAGGTCTGAAAATATTGGAGATACCGGCGCATATGTTTATACATTTAAGCATATGTCTACTTCTTATCAAGATGCTTTTGATATTCTTAAAGGAACAATGAAGGATAAAGTTTTCTACTTTTTAGTTGCTATTTTAAAATGTGTAATTAAAGATGGTGCTCTGTATTATGTTTATTTGTTTATTATAGCAATGTTCCAAGCGATAGCAGTTGCTTCACTGTTTAAGAAATATTCAGAAGATTTTGCATTTTCTTTTTTTCTATTTATAACTTCTATAGATTATATTTCATGGATGTTTAACGGAATTAGACAATTTACGGCTGTTAGCATTATACTTTTATTTACATCGTTTATTATTAGGCGTAAGTATATTATATTTATACCAGCTATCTTATTGGCATCTACCATGCATCAATCAGCATTGATTATGATTCCTATTGTACTAGTTTGTCTAGGAAAAGCGTTTAATAAAAGAACCATTATTTTTATGTTTTTAGCATTGCTAGCAGTTGCATTTGTTGGGCAATTTACAGAATTAATGGATTCTTCTCTTTCCTATACACAATATGTAAGTGTGGTTAGTGATTATAAAGGTATCAATGATGATGGTACTAGTATTATAAGGGTGTTGATATATTCTGTGCCAGCTATTATTGCGGTTTGGGGAAGAAAAAAATACAACAAACAGATGATGAGATTATAAATTTTTGCACCAATATGTCAATAGTATCTGCCAGTATTTATTTAGTTTCAATGTTTACAAGTGGTATATTTATAGGTCGTTTACCTATATATTGTAGTTTATATAGTTATGTTTTATTGCCATGGGAAATAAAACACTTATTTAATGAAAAAAACCGACAAACAATGTGGACATTTAGTATATTATTGTATGTATGTTTATACATAGTACAGATATATCCGTATATTATGTCGGGCTTATAGGTAGGTTTTATAATGGATTCACTAATAAGTATAATAGTTCCGGTGTATAATACTGAAAACTATTTAGAAAAATGTTTATATTCTCTTGTTAATCAAACTTATAAAAATATTGAAATAATTATCATAGATGACGGAAGTCCTGATAACTCAATGAACATAATACAGAAATTTGTATTAGCTGACAATAGGGTGAAGGTTATTTCTCAAAAAAATCAAGGATTATCTGGTGCAAGAAATACCGGAATGAATAATGCTAATGGTGATTATATTATGTTCATTGATAGTGATGATTGGATTGAAATAGATACCTGTGAGAAAGCAATTAATGCTAGTGAAAAGTATAACGCAGACGTGGTTTTTTGGTCTTACATAAAAGAGTTCTCTGATTTGCAAAAAGATAATTATTTATTTGATAAAACTGAAATAATATGGAGTGAAAAGAATATAAACCAATTGTCAAGGAGAATGGTTGGCCTTGTTGGTGATGAACTGGCAAATCCGCAATCAATAGATAATTTGGTTACTGCTTGGGGTAAATTATATAAAAAAAGTGTTATAGGCGATGTTAGATTTACTGATACAAAAATTATAGGAACTGAAGATGCACTGTTTAATATAGAAGTGTTTTTAGGAATCAATTCTGCAGTTTATATACCAGACTTGTTGTATCATTACCGAAAAGATAACGAATCTTCATTGACACATAATTATAAAAAAAAATTAGTAAGTCGATGGAAAGAAATGTATAGTCGTATAAAATTTTTATTAGACAGAAATGATATGTCTAGAGAATATTATGATGCTTTAAAGAATAGAATTTGTTTTGGTTTAATTGGATTAGGTATTAATCTTGCTGAAGACAAAAAAATGTCATTTAAAGAAAAAAAGAAGGAAATATATAACATACTTTCAATGAAACATTATCAAATAGCATTAAAAGATTTGGATTTTTCTTATTTGCCTATACAATGGAAAGTTTTCTTTAAACTTGCAAAAAATAATAATGCATTATTATTGCTATGGCTATTGGAGATAATGGATTATTTAAGGAAAAAGTAGATTAGTAAATGGTGATTTGAATATGAATAAAATAAAAGTTGCAGTTATATTACATGGATTAGGACCAAATGGTATTGATACTTTATTTGCGAATTAATCTTCTAATTGGGATTTGGATAGATTTGAAATAACTTATTTTATCGCAGTTGATAATGATGATAAACAATTTTGGGAAGACAAAGTAATAAACAATGGTGTTAAGGTGATACATATATCTGATTTGGATGGGATTAAACTTCTAAAATGGCCATTTGTTTTGAAAAAATGTCTAAAACATTATGGACCTTTTGATGTAATACACGTAAATATGGATATGTTGAATGGGATAAATCTTTTGGTAGCTAAGAAACTAAAGTTAAAAATAGAATATGTCATTCGCATGTTTCAAATAATGAAGTTGGTTCCGGTTCCTTTAAGGCAAAATTAAAAAATACATATATTAAAATAATGAAAAAATGGATGTGCCGTTATTCTACTAAAAGAGTAGCATGTTCTGATCTAGCTGGTGAATATTTCTTTGGTAAGGGCAATTTTCTAGCTATAGATAATGGTGTTGATATAGATAAATTTATGAAAACTAAAAATGATAATTGTAACTCTGAATTAAAATTTTGTACAATAGGAAGAATTGTATCACCCAAAAATCCTTTCTTCTTAGCTGATATTGTTGAAGAACTTTATAAGATAGATAATAAGATTAGCTTTTATTGGGTGGGTGAAGGTGGATTAAGCCAAGAAGTGAAAAAATATGTTAATAAGTTGTCAGTAAATAAAAATATACATTTTTTAGGTATCCGAAATGATGTTAAAAATGTATTGAGTAAGTGTAAATATTTTTTACTACCTTCTAATTATGAAGGATTTGGCTTAGTTTTAGTTGAAGCACAGGCTGCAAGATTAGATTGCTTTGCTTTGGATACTGCTCCTAATACTGTTAATTGTGGTAAGTGTAAATTCTTATCACTCGAAATGTCAGCTAATGATTGGGCAAGACAGATTTATGATTATATAAATTCCAAAGAAAAGATGGTTCTTAATGAAGAAAAATTAAAATCGTTTGGAATTAAAAATATGGCAGAAAAAATTCAAGACGTTTATGTTGATTTATAGCATTAGTAGTTGGAGGATAAAGTGGAAAAACCTATAAGAGTACTTAATCTGTTTACTATAATGGATTGTGGCGGAGCAGAAACAATGGTAATGAATTATTATCGCAATATTAATCGTGATTTAGTTCAGTTTGATTTTATGGTTCATCGTGATAAAAAAGGAGAATATGATGATGAAATAAAATCTTTGGGTGGAAAAATATATCATATGGATCCAATTTATCCAAATAATTTTTCCCATTATAAAAAACAACTCAGTGATTTTTTTACAGAGCACAGTGAGTATAAAATTATCCATTCTCATATGTCTGAACTTGGATATTTTGCTTTTAAGATTGCAAAAGAAAAAGGGGTCCCTGTTCGAATTTGTCATGCTCATAATGCACCGAATAGTTTTGATATAAAGATGATTATGCGAAATTATTTTAAGCATAAAATGTTGTCGTATGATACTCATCTTTTTACTTGTGGTTTAAACGCCGCAAAGTGGTTGTATGGCGAAAAAAATCAAAACCGATTTATACAATTAAACAATGCTATTGATACTGATAAATTTTTATATAATGAAAAAGTAGAAAATAATATAAGAGAAAAATACAACCTAGGAAATAAATTTGTTGTTGGTCATGTTGGTCGCTTTAATAAACAAAAGAATCATACATTTTTGATAGATGTTTTTTCAGAAATATGCAAAATAAAGCCTAATTCTGTACTTGTTCTTGTAGGTGCAGGAGAATTGGAAAAAGATATTAAGAATTATTCAATAGAAAAAAATGTTTTAGATAAGATAGTTTTTACCGGAATTATTAAAAATGTAAATGAAGTAGTACAATGTTTTAATGCATTTGTGTTTCCATCTTTATTTGAGGGGTTATCAGTAACAGTAGTTGAAAATCAAGCTGCTTCTAATCTTTGTTTTATTTCAAAAGAAATACCACAAGAGTGTGTTATTTCTGATAAAGTAATTCCTATATCTTTGAAAGAAAGTCCCAAAGTATGGGCAGAAACCGTGCTTGAACATACAGAAAGTTACAAAAAAGTTAATATGAAAAATCAAATTGTTGAAGTAAAATTTGATATTAAAAACAACGCAAAATGGCTTCAGGAGTTTTATATAAATGAATACAATGAATACAAATAAACCTTTATTGACAGTTTTTACACCACTTTACAATAGAATTAATACATTAACTAGGACTTATGAAAGTTTATGTAGACAAACTAGTAAGAACTTTATATGGTTAATAATTGATGATGGTTCTACTGATAATCCATATGATACGATCAAAAATTGGCTGAGTGCTGATAATGGTTTTGAAATTAAATATGTACATAAGGAAAATGGTGGTATGCATACAGCCCATAATGTTGCATATGAAAATATTGATACAGAACTAAATGTCTGTATTGATTCAGATGACTATATGCCAGATAATGCAGTAGAATTGATTGAATTGTGTTGGAATGAAAACAGAAATAAAGGATATGCCGGTATTATTGCACTTGATTATGCAGACTCAACTAAGAGAGTAATTGGTAAAAATTTACCTGATAAAGATAGTACAACTTTAATGGGATACTATAATAACGGTGGATTTGGTGATAAAAAGTTAATTTACAGAACTGATATAATTAAACAAACACCACCTTACCCTGTCTTTGATAATGAAAAGTATGTTGCTTTGGCATATAAATATCATTTAATAGATGAAAAATATGAAATGAAGATACTTAATAAGTGCGTTTGTATTGTTGACTATCAAATGGATGGTTCAAGTACAAATATGTATAGGCAATATATCAATAATCCAAAAGGATTTGCTTTTTGGAGAAAAGAACAAATGAAACATAGTATTAATATCAAACAGAAATTTAAGGCTTGTATTCATTATGTTTCAAGTTCATTGATTGCTAAAAATAAAAATTTCATCAAGGAATCACCGGAAAAGTTTTTAACAGTATTAAGTGTGCCATTTGGTTGGTGCTTAAAATGTTTAGTGCTTAAAAAATCTAAAGATTCCTATATGAAAGTAGAAGGAATTAAGTAAATGAGTGTTTTGGTTTTAACTACTTTACTTGTATATCTAATTTTTGCATTAGGAAAAAGAAAAACAGTAACCTCTGAAGGTATTACAGTTAATACGGAAATAGATATAAATAGAGATACCCAAACGTTTTTCTTTATTGTAGGAGTAGTGATTTTTGCCTATGTAACAGGACAGAGATTTGTGTATGGCGATACGTATGCTTATATGGAATCGTTTAGTGAATCAACTGTAACAGTGTCTGAAGTGTTATCAAATTTTAAGCTTGGTGAAGAACAATTATTTCTTTTAATAAAAGCTTTTATAAAACAGTACATATCAACTGAACCAAGAGTATTTATTGAAATTGTTTCATTTGTAACTATAGTTCCTATACTGTATTTTTATTTTAATTATAGTGGTGATTTAAAATTTGCATTTTTGTTATTTGTATTGTCCGGTTGTTGGGAACATTCCATGAATGGTTTAAGACAATACTTGGCTTGTGCAATAATGCTTATGGCTTTCTCGTTGTTATATAAAAGGAAATGGTATTTATATATTCCTATAGTTATTCTTGCAGCCCAGATTCACACTTCGGCATATATCTTTATAGTTGTGTATTTTATAGCGAATAAACCTGCCTGGGGAAAATTTACAAAAATTATGTTGGTTATAGGTTTATTTCTTCTTGTTACATATCCTGTAACCGGTTCATTTATGAATAATCTTTTTGTTGAAAATACTGACTATGGTGAAAAGTATAATACATCGGAGTTTAATTACAGTATTAATATTATTAGGGTAGCAGTTATGTCTGTACCTATTATGGTTTCATTTTTAAATAGAAAAAATATGATAGGTAAATATAAATACTATGATATTGTGTTTAATATGTCTTTACTATGTGCAATGTGTACGTTAATTGGACTATTTTCAACAGTATATGCAAGATTAAATCTGTATTTTGAATTGTTTAACGTAATACTTTTGGTATGGAATATTAATGATATGGTAAAACGGGAAAGGTATAAGTGGATAAAGTATGCTTGCATTGTTTGTTTTGTCGCGTATTTTATTTATCAAATGGTATTTACATATAACTTGAGTTGGTATGAAAGATATATGTTTTTCTGTAATGATTGGGGCGATGCTTCATGGATATAAGGCAAATAAAGGTTCTGTTTTTGATACCTAATTTAGCACATGGTGGTGCTGAAAAGGTATTGGTTAATTTAGTTAATAATTTACATAAAAATAAGTTTGATGTAACAATTCAAACTTTATTTGATGTTGGTGTTAATAGGCAATATTTAAATAAAGATGTTCACTATATTGGTGGATTTAAAAGAATGCCTAGAGGCAATTCTCATATAATGAAACTGTTTTCACCGGAAAGACTGTATTCATATTTGATAAAAGATAAATATGATATTATAGTTTCTTATCTGGAAGGTCCTACTGCAAGAATAGTAAGTGGTTGTACTAATCCTGATACAAAACTTGTTAGTTGGATTCATATTGAACAACATAACGAAAAAGTAGCTTCAGGTAGTTTTAAAAATTACAATGAGGCACTAAGGTGTTATTCTAGATTTGACAAAACAATTTGTGTATCAAAAACAGTAAAAGAAGATTTTCAAAGTATATTTGATTTGAAAAATCCGGTTGAGGTTTTATACAACACCAATGAATCTAACTTAATTGTTAAAAAAGCCAATGATAAAATTGTTGATATAACTTTTGATAAAGATGTATATAATCTTGTTTCTGTTGCAAAAATTGTACCGTCAAAGGGCTATGACAGACTTATGAAAATACATAAAAAGCTACTAGATGACGGTATAAAGAATCACATATATATTCTTGGCATTGGCGAAGAACAAGAGAAATATGAAAAATATTTAAGAGATAATCATTTGGAAGATACTTTTACTTTCTTAGGTTTTAGAGATAATCCATACAAGTATGTGAAAAATGCTGATTTGTATGTGTGTTCTTCCCGCCGAGAGGGCTTTAGTACAGCAGTAACAGAGGCTTTGATTGTTGGAACACCTGTTGTAAGTACAAATTGCAGTGGTGCGTATGAGTTACTAGGTAACAATAATGAATATGGTATTGTTACTGAGAATAATGAAGATGCACTTTATGAAGGTATCAAAAAGATATTAACAGAAGAAAATTTGCTTCAACATTATAAGGAACAAGCAATAGTCAGAGGACAAAGATTTAGTACAGAAAAAACTGTAAAAGCAGTTGAAGATATGTTTTGTGAGTTGTAGTTATGTCTAAGTATATAAGAGTAATAGGAAATTATCTAAAAATAAGTTTTAAGAAGTTATTTAAAAAAGTTAATTTTTCCGGTAGTAAAGTTCAGTCATTTAGTAAATTTACCGAACTGAACCTTGCTAAAAATTCTAATGTTTGTTTCGGAAGAAATATACAGAGTGATGGCTTTTGCAGAATAATAACTAATTCAGATGCAAAATTATCTATCGGTTCTAAAACATATTTTAACAATGGTTGTACAGTCAGTTGTATGAAAAAAGTAACTATTGGAGATAATTGTTTGTTTGGTCCTAATGTTTTGGTGTGTGACAATAATCACAAGTTCACTGCAAAAGAGGGAGTTTCCTTTCAGCACAATACAGATGAAATATCAATAGGTAATAACTGTTGGATTGCATCAAATGCAGTTATTTTGAAAGGTGTTACCATTGGTAATAATTGTGTTATCGGTGCAGGTTGTATAATAAAAGAAAATGTAGCTGATGGTTCTATTGTTACTGCACATATTGAACAGCATATAAATAAAATTGAGGATAAATAAATTGAACGAAAAGATTAGTATAATAATTCCTGCTTACAATGCAAGTAAATATATTACTAGAACTTTAGATAGCATATGTAATCAAACTTATAAAAATTTAGAGATAATTGTTGTTGATGATGGTTCTAGCGATAATACATTAGAAATTTGTAAAAAGCAATCAGAAAAAGATAATAGAATTAAAGTATTTCATAAGGAAAATGAAGGTGTTACATTAGCTAGAGATATGGGTATATCTATGGCAACAGGAGAATTAATTGGCTTTGTTGATGCTGATGATACAATAGACCGGGAAATGTATGAGTGTTTATATAATAATCTTGTTAAGTATGATGCAGATATTTCTCATTGTGGATATAAAACTATTAAGGAAAATGGGGAAGAGAACTTATTTTACGGAACAGGAAAATTAATTATTCAATCAAATACTGATGGAATTATTGATTTAATAAAAGGCGAAATTATTGAACCTAGCTTATGCATTAAATTGTTTAGAAAAGAACTTTTTGATAATCTTGATTATGATAAAATAATGAGAATAAATGAAGATTATGTTATGAATTTGTTGCTTTTTAAAAAATCAAGAATAAGTGTATTTGTTGATGAACCTTATTATCATTACTATCAAAATGAAAACTCAGGTTCTTCTAAAAATACAGAAGAATATTTTTATAGGGATATTTTAAAGGCTGCCGATATTACATTAAATTTGTTTAAATATGATGATAATATACATTATTATGCAGAAAAAAGATGGTTTAAAACATATAGTAGTATGTATAAAAATCAACATTCTTGTAATTTTGAAAAAGTGAAATTTGACCTAAAATCTTTACTATATAATGTAAGAAATAAGATTTTAGATAATTTTACGATGTTTAAAAATAACCCTTTATTTAAATTTTCAGATAAATTTATCTTATATTTGATGAAATTTTGTCCTAAACTATTAGTTATTATTGATAGTTTAAGATAGTATTTTACATATAGCATTTACGGAGAAATTATGGATTCATTAATTAGCGTTATAGTACCGATTTATAATGTAGAAAAATACCTTGAAAGATGTGTAGAGAGCATTATAAATCAAACATATAAAAATTTAGAAATTATTTTAGTTGATGACGGTTCACCGGATAATTGTCCACAAATGTGTGATGATTATGCTAAAAAAGATAGTAGAATTAAGGTTGTACATAAAAAAAATGGTGGACTTTCTGATGCCAGAAATGCCGGTATGAAAGTTGCTACCGGTGAGTATGTCAGCTTTATAGATAGTGACGACTATATTTCATTAGATTTTTATGAAACACTTTTGGAAACTATAGTTGATAACGATAGTGATATTGTTGAATGTAGTGTTGTGAAGTTTTATGAAAATGGAAAATTTGATGAATATAGTGATGATCAAATGATTAAAAATTTTAATACTGTAGATGGATTAGAAGGATTGATAAATGAAAATTCTTTTCACCAATATGTTTGGAACAAACTATATAAATCAAGTATAGCATTAGATATACCATACGAAGTTAGCAAACTAAATGAAGATGATTTTTGGACTTATCAAATTTTTGGCAGAGCAAAAAGAGTTACTAGATTAAACAGAACATTATACTATTATTTCCAGAGAAGTAGTAGTATAATGGGTAATGGCTATAATATTAGAAGACTTGATGAAATAGAAGGAAAAGCTAATAGACAGAAATATATAGAAAAATATTTTCCTTCTTTAGTTGTTCAATCAAAATTAAATTTGTATGCTACTTGTATTTTTTCTTATCAATCAGTTTTAAAATATATGAATGGTGAAGATAAGAAGAAAGCATCCAAAATAATTACAAAGTATAGAAAACAATGTGAGCCATCATTTAGTGAAATAAGTAGTATTAAAAATAGTTCAAAGAAATATTATTATCTTGCGAAACTTAATTTTTATATATGTTGTAAGATGAAAGCAATATTGAATATTGGATTTTAGGAAGGTGCTGTTAATGAAATTTGCTATAAGAGATGATGATACATCATATTTTACAAAACCTCAAGAACTTGAAAAAGCCTTTGGTGATTTAACTGGTATCCCTGTATCTTTATCTGTTATACCAAATGCTAAGAGTAACCATGGAAATGTTTTTCCTTATGGAAAAGGTCCTTTTGACAGAGAATATGGCAATGTTGGTGATAACTTAGAATTAGTTTCATACATAAATAAGGGTATTGCTAAAGGTAAATATGAAATTTTGATGCATGGAATTCACCATGAATATTATAGAATAGATAATGATTGGATTCCTGAAATGATGAATATAGATTATAGTGAAGCTGTTACATTGATTAAAAAGTACCGTAAGTATCTTGAAGAAACATTTAACACAAAGATAAACACATTTGTAGCACCTAGTAATATGATGAACAAATTTATCTTTAGAGCACTTGATAAAATTGGTATGAACACTATGTCTGTATTGTCAAAGAAATTTGATAGAGATATTTCTATTCATTATTTAAAGTATTATATTAAAAGAAATATCAATAAAGCGACTAAACAATTTGATGCAATAGGCGTAATGAAGTATAAAAATCACAAAGAGTTATATATGTATATTTTTAAAGATTTTGAAAGTGCTAGGAAAAAATACAATCTATGTAAGAAATACAATTTACCATTTGTTTTTTATACACATTATTGGGAACTTAATTCAGAACCAAAACTAAAAAGCGATTTATGTAAACTAATTGAAATGATGATAGCAGATGGAGCGAAACCTTCGCTTGTTAATGAGTGTTATAAATGATTTTGAGTTTAATTATAAGGTAAGGACATTATATGAATAAAGAAAGTAGTATATATAAGAGTATAAGAAATGTGTATTATGGTATAAAGAATTTTCCGTCTAATACAAAATTAGCTATTGATACTCATTCAATAAAGACATTTAAGAATATTCATAAGGGCGAAACCTGTTTTATAATTGGTAATGGACCAAGTATGAGGTTTTCCGATTTGGATAGAATAAATGAATTAAAGGTAAAATCTTTTGCTTGTAATAAGATTTTCCTTGGATTTAATGAAACAAAATGGAGACCTGATTATTTCTTTGTTTCTGACAGTAAAATATTAAAGGATATTCATATTGATGAGGTTGGCCTACCATACAAAAAAATGTTTTTTCCTAGAAGTCAGAAAGCTCACTTTAAAAAGGGAAATTTTTATAATGAATTACAACACGATTGGCTTAAGGATAGTTTATTTTCTTTTGATGCCCATACAGGTGTTTATGCTTATGGTACAATAATCACAGAAATGTTGCAGTTTGCTTATTATATGGGCTTTTCAAAAGTGTATATAATAGGTGTTGACTTTAGCTACAATATGCAAAGTGTTGATAAAAATGGCCAAACTTTTGTTAGTGGTGGTAATAATTATTTTATCAAGGGTTATGAAAAAAAAGGTGCAGTTCTAAACCTTTCTAGCCCTGAGGCCAATATTAATGGCTTTAAGGCAGCCAAAAAAGGTTTTGAGTCAAAAGGTAGAGAGATTTATAATGCCACTCGTGGTGGAAAATTAGAAGTATTTGTTAGAAAAAATTTAGATGAAGTATTTAAAGAAATAGAGGATAGTAAAAAATGAAAACAGTAGCATTTATTCCGATAAAAATGAATAATGAGAGAACACCGGGTAAAAACACTAAGCGTTTTTATAATGGAAAGTGTATTCTTGAGATTATTCAGGAAACACTTATGGAAGTTAAAGGATTAGATGAAGTTTATGTATTTTGTAGCAATGATGCTATTAAAGAATATATAATTGACGGTGTTAAATTCTTAAAAAGACCTGAATTTTTAGATACAAAAACAGCTACTCCTAATGATATTATCAATGAATTTATGAAGTTGGTAGATGCTGATATATATATGGTTTCCCATGCAACTTCACCATTTGTTTCTGTAGAACACTTTGAAGAATGTATAAATGCAGTTGTGTCCGGTGAATACGACTCATCATTTACAGCAGAAAAAATTCAAAAGCTATTATGGACAAAGGATAATACACCATTTAACTTTGATCCGGAAAATGTACCTAGAACACAAGATCTTGAGCCTATATTTGATGAAGTATCTGCTGCATATGTGTTTGCTAAAGAAACATTTTTAAAGTATAATAGAAGAATAGGCATTAACCCACATCTTACTATTGTTTCAGGTGTGGAATGTGTGGATATAGATTATCCTGAAGATTTACAGATAGCTGAAGCTGTCTATAAAGAAATTATTAACAAGGAACAGTGATATAAATGAGTAATCATCATGCAAAATTATTGGATTGTACATTGAGAGATGGAGCATATTTAATAGACAAGAAGTTTGGAAATGATACAATCAACGGTATGATTCATGGATTGTTAGAGGCGAATATTGATATTATTGAAATGGGCTTTTTACAGAATGAAGGCTTCGGAGAAGGCAAAACTGTTTATTTAAACGGTGCGGATGCTGAGAAATTTGTACCGAAAGATAAGCAAGGAACTTTATTTACTGTTTTAGCAGACTATAGTAGATATTCTGTAAGCAATCTTGACCGATATACCGGTAAGTCTTTTGATGCTGTTCGTGCATGTTTCTTCAAAAAAGAAAGAAAAGATGTAATTGATTTTTGTAAAACCATTAAGGAAAAAGGATACAAAGTATTTGTTCAGCCGGTTGATATTCTTGGTTATACAGACAAAGAAATAATTGACCTTATTGAAGACATCAATGAAGTTGAGCCTTATTGTTTTTCTATTGTAGATACATTTGGTTCAATGTATGTTGAAGATTTGCAAAGAGTGTTTAGTTTAATTGACCATAATCTTGTAGTATCAAGTAGAATTGGATTCCATTCTCATAACAATATGCAAATGTCAAATGCTTTATCACAGGAATTCTTGAGAATGAGTTACGGATTGAGAAAGGTTGTTGTTGATACTACTGTTTCCGGTATGGGCAGAGGTGCCGGTAATACACCTACTGAACTTGTTGCTGAATATATGGCTAAAAAATTAGGTTATTCCTATGATATTGATGCTTTGTTAGATATTATTGATAACTATATGGATAATATTAAGACAAAGTGTTCATGGGGCTATTCAACTTCATTTTTCATTGCCGGATGTTATAGTGCACATGTTAACAATATTGACTATTTAACTAAGAAAAGCAGTATCCGTTCAAAGGATATAAGATACATATTAAACAAAATCGGAGCTGTTCCAAGAAAGCGTTATCATTATGACTTACTTGAGCAAACATATATTGATTATCTTAACTCTGAAGTTGATGATGAAGATACCGTAAAATCTTTAAAGAAAGTTTTCTCAGGTAAAAATGTTGTGATTATAGCTCCCGGTAAATCTGTTGAAGATGAAAAAGAGCATATTGAAAGTTATATTGCTAAGTTAAGTAATCCTTTGGTTATATCTATCAATTTTATTCCCGATGGCATAAATGTTGATTATGTGTATTTTGGTAATGTTAGACGATATAGTTATTGGAAACAAAACGAAAAGTTCAATGAAACAAAAAAAATTGTTGTTTCTAATATTACCCAAAAAGTATCTAATGGTGATTATTTAGTTTCTTTTAACAGACTTAATAAGTGTGGTTGGGAATATATGGAGAACTCAACTATAATGCTTATTAGACTTTTGGATCAACTTAATGTTGCCTCAGTAGGAATTGCCGGTATGGATGGATACAGTACAAGTAATTCAAGTCAAGAAAATTATGCAAATGATAAGTTGGAATTATCTAATGTTAAAGAAAACCCTGAGCAATTAAACAAGGATATTTCCTCTATGTTGGAGGATTTCTTATATACAAAAGAAAGCAATATGAAAATTAGCTTTATTACAAAGTCAAAATTTTCATATGTGTTAGAGAAGTAGTTATTATGGATTATAGTAAAATTAAATTTCTTTTTCTTGATGTTGATGGAACATTAACTGACGGAAAGATTTATATGTCTAATTCCGGTGAATTATTTAAGGCTTTTGATGTTAAAGATGGATGTGGAATTAAGGATATTCTTCCTAAATTAGACATAAAGCCTGTGATTATAACAGCCAGAAGTTCAAAAATTTTGCTTAATAGATGTAAAGAATTAAGCATAGATATGGTATTCCAAAATACTAGAGATAAAGTAAGCAAAATTAAGGAAATTATGAATGAGTATGGATATTCACTGAATTCAGAAGGTGTTTATGAAGAGGCTGCCTATATGGGTGATGATATTTTGGATATTCCACCTATGATGTTGTGTAAAGTTAGGGCTTGTCCTGCTGATGCTGTAAATAAAGTAAAAAAGTGTTGTAATTTTATTTCTACAAAAAATGGTGGAGATGGTGCAGTACGAGAATTAATTGAGGATATGTTAGGGTATGATTTTGGATAAGGTGTAATGAATAATAAATTAATAATTGATAATTTTCAAAATGATTTTACAAAAATACATACTAAAATGAATAAAGGTATAGCAATATTATTTATGGTATATTATCACTTGTTTGTATTACATAATAATTTAGATGTTACATATTTATCCTTGCCTGATTTAGTTGTTCCTAATATTCATTATTATTTAGCTAATTTTGGGAAAATATGTGTTTGTATATATTGTTTCCTAAGTGGTATAGGAGCATTTTATTCACAACAAAATGCTAAAAATTTTTTACCAATGTATAAAAAGGTTTTAACCCATTTAGGAAAGTTTTTCTTAAACTATTGGATAATAGCGATGGTAACAATACCATTTGCTATCCATACCGGATTAATAGATTTTAGTATCAAAAGCATATTCTATGCTATGTTAGGATCTGTAAATGAGATTACTGAGTGGTGGTTTGTCAAACTATATGTATTTTTGCAAATAATATCTCCGGTGCTTATAAGAATAATTCAAGAAAAAAGAATAATAAGTAAGTTACTTTCATTGCTTTTTTTATTTGTAATGATTGCTATGCTTAAGGGGTATATTTATTTTTATGGATTTCCAAGCAATATGGTCTTAAGACTTTTATTTGATTATGTTGATTGTGTTGACTATTGGTATTGTATTTTAACATTTATCATTGGCATAATTTGTGTAAAGTACAACTTGTATTCTTTAATCCCCAACAGAGTAGGTTTAAAAAATAAGTTATTACTTTTTTTATTTCTTATTATTTCAATAGCAATAAGAGTTATATTCAGTAATAATGCTAGCACTATGACTTTTGATTGGATTGTAGTTCCTATATTTGTCTTTACTATTTCTAAATTATTGTATGGCACAAAGATATGCAAGTTTTTATGTTATTTTGGAAAACATTCAACTAATATTTGGTTAATCCATTGTTTATGGCTATTTTATTTTGCAAGTGACTTAGTATATTTTCCTTATGTTTCTATATTTATCTATTTGTGGTTACTGATTCTTTCCTTATTATCGTCATATATTATTAATTTAATATATGTACCATTATGTAATTTATTTTTTTCCAGGAAACATAAGTTAACTTTCGATGGATATTTTTATTATAAATAGATTAGGAGTTAGTTTATGAAGTTAAATCAGAGAAAAACAGGTGCTATTCTGACTTATGTACAAATTATTTTAAGTAATACTATTTCGTTGATTTATACGCCCTTTGCATTAAGAATGTTGGGACAAAGTCAGTACGGCCTTTTTGGTACTGCCAGTTCGTTTACATCATACCTATCCTTGTTAGGTTTAGGCATAGGTGGTGCATACATTAGATGGAATGCTAAATACAGAGCTACCAACGATATTGAAGGTGAAAGACGCCTTAACGGTTTGTTTTTTACGATTTTTTCAATTATATCAGTTGTAACGTTGCTAGTAGGAATAGGGTTGCTTTTTGTTGCTCCGTATGTTTTTGGTAATAGCTTTACCGAGTCAGAATTACATGATTTGTTAATTCTTATATTTTTATCTGTTTTGAATACAGCTTTAACATTTTTTATGACTCCTATATTCTCTTGTATTCAGTCATATGAAAAGTTTTTAATTTTGAGAATTGTTGGATTATGTTCAATTATTTTAACACCAATTTTAAATATTATTGCCTTATTAGCAGGGGGAAAGGCTGTTACACTTCAAATCATTACTTTTATACTTTCTGTTATTACATTTATTATTTATTACATATATGCAATTAAAGTATTAAAGATGAAGTTTATTTTTAGGGGATTTACATCCGGATTATTAAAAGAAATATTGCTTTTCTCATCATTTATATTTATGAATACAATAGCTACATTGATTTCAGATACAACTGATAGCGTTATATTGGCTGCAGTAGCTGGTGCTAGTGCAGTTTCAGTTTATACAATCGGACATAACTTTCAAAACTATTTTAGTCAACTTTCTACAGCTGTTTCAAGCGTATTTGCGCCCCAAATTAATATGTTAGTAGCTATAGAGGATAATAATGAAGTTCTAACGAAATTAATGCTTAAGGTTGGTAGGATACAGTTTTATATAACTTCATTAATTATAATTGGCTTTATTTTCTTTGGTAAGCCATTCATTTTACTTTGGGCCGGAGAAGATTATGGCGATTCATATATTATTGCTCTATTGTTGATGTTTGCATCTTTTGTTCCATTGTTTCAAAATGTTGGGCTTGAAATTCAAAAAGCAAAGAATAAACATAAAGCTCGTACCATAGTATATTTTTTAGTGGCAATTATTAATATAGGATTAACAATACCTTTCACAATTTGGTGGGGAGGAATTGGTGCAGTTTTTGCAACATTTTTATGTTGTGTATTTGGTCAAGCAATTTTTATGAACTTTTATTATCATAAAGGTATTGGTTTAAATATGATATATTTTTGGAAAAATATTTTAAAAATAATACCAAGCTTTATACCGGCAATACTTGTCGGAATATTGTTTAATACGATAATATCAGTAAATAGTGTATGGATGTTCTTAATTGGTGTGATCTCTTTGATAGTTGTATATATAATTTCAATATGGTTTATGAGTATGATTCAGCAAGAAAAAGATATATTTGCAAAACCGGTAAAAAGTGTAATATCAAAATTAAAAAAAAGAAGGACATAGTATGAATGATTTAATTTCTGTTATTGTTCCAGTATATAATGCAGAAAAATTTTTAGATATATGTATTAATTCTATCCAAAATAATACATATAAAAATCTACAAATTATACTTGTTGATGACGGTTCAGTGGATAATTCCGGCAAAATATGTGATGAGTATAGTAGAAAAGATAATAGAATAACTGTAATTCATAAAAAAAATGCCGGTACAGCAGCTGCAAGAAATGATGCTTTAGATATAGCAAAAGGTGATTATATTGCTTTTTGTGATAACGATGACTACATAAGCCCTTACTTTTATGAAACTTTATTAAATGCTTTAAAAGAAACAGGAGCAGATGTTGTTGTATCTGAGATGACAAGGGATAGTGATTTTTCTTTTAATAGTATAGACATTAATAAAAAGGCCTCTATAGTTGATAAACACGATTTTATCTTAGGTACCTATACCGGTGATTGGACAAGAAATACTCCACCATGGAATAAGCTATATAGGAAAAAGTTATTTGATAACATTAGGTTCCCGGAAGGAAAAGGATATGAAGATGCTTATACAATATATAAAATTTTGTATAACGCAGAAAAGATTGCTTATCTAGATGAAGTTTTATATTGTTGGTATCAGAATAATGAGAGTTATTCTACAAAGCCTAATAATCCTAAAAAACTATGTTTTAGAGAAGAAGCTCTTAGACTACAATTTTTATATTATGAAAATGACAAATATAGTGATGTGAAAAATGCAGCAATTTGTTTTTATTTAAATCAACTTTATTTTATGCTTTGGCAATTAGATAATGTGTATGTTAGAAATTCTGATTATAAAACAGTGCGAAAAAATTTAGTGAAAAATTTAAAATATTACTATAGTAAGTA
>ERZ837380.2722-NODE-2722-length-18031-cov-3.747608_pt1 | contig 18031 bp, 17 predicted proteins | sample MGYA00519685_ERZ837380 | MGnify/ENA primary metagenome ERZ837380 (study PRJEB31850, sample SAMEA3708817) | human gut metagenome | biome: human gut; feature: human-associated habitat; material: faeces | place: China | collected 2014 ...
CTATATCTATTATTTTTTATAAATAAAAATGGAATAGACTTAAAACAAATTTTTTCTACCAAAAAATTATTTCTTACTTTTTTTACTCTGCTATCTTCCATATAGTTCTTATAAGTAGAATATCTTTCGTTTATTTTATATTTCTTATCCTTTGAAGAAACAATAGCAAGTTGTATTGTAGAAAAAACAATAGTTCCTTCACTTAATTTTGAAATAGAAATATTAAATTTTTGTTTTGCAATTTTATTCAATTGTTCTTTTGCTGATATTATTTTTAATTTATTAGAAGCCATTTTTTTGCAATCTGTTATACTTGAAATATTGGCTCCTGTATCTCTTATCGTTAAATGATAATAACAATTATCTAAAAAGCCTATTGAATTGCTATATAAAAAATACTCATTAATAAATTTAGTATCTTCTCCTAATGTAAGATTCTTATCAAATTTCAAATTATTATTTTTTATAATTTCATAATCCAACATGATTCTCCATAATGCTGTATGTTCTTTATTCTCTCTTAATCCAGATTTGCCTTTAATCCAAGTATTTATTTCTTCATATGTATGTCCTATAAAATGTGGCATTAATTCATTTAATATTTCTTCTTTTTCATATTTTTCCTTTAAATTAGAAAAATGTTTTTTGTCATTGATATTATTTACTCTGTTTGAATACGAATATAGTACAGCTTCAACATTTTTATTTTTACTAAATTCAACTACTTTTTCAATTGTTTCTAATTCAATTATATCATCTGAATCCCAGAAAAAAATTTTTTTACCATGAGCTAATTCTATTCCTTTATTTCTTGCATTAGAAACACCATTATTTTCTATATGAATAGCAACAATCCTTGCATCTTTTTCTGCAAAATTATCTATTATTTGTGCTGTGTTATCTGTTGAACCATCATCAACAATTATTATTTCTAAATTTTTGTATGTTTGATTTATTACACAATCTAACATTGATTCTATATATAGTTCTGTATTATAAGCAGGTATAATAACAGAAACTAAATATTCATTCATCAAATCACATCCTTCTTATTTATACTTAAATATTAATTTTATTATTTTCATGTCATCTATAAAATATCTTTTAAATAGTCGTTTTGGTTCTTGTAGAAATCTATAAAACCATTCTAATCCAATATTACTCATCCATTTTGGAGCCCTTTTTACATTTCCCGCTAGAAAATCAACTGTAGCTCCTGCACAAATCGATACTTTTGCATCATATTTTTTGTAATTATCATATACCCATTTTTCTTGTTTTGGGCATCCAAAACATACAAATAACAAATCTGGTTTTGCAAGCGATATCATTTCATTTATTTTTTCTAGTTCTTTTTGGTCATTTTCAAACCCAAATGGTGGTGCATATGTTCCTAATATTTTAATATTAGAATATTCTTTCTCTAGATTTTTTTTTGCTATTTCTGCAATCCCTTCTTTTCCACCTAAAATAAACATAGTGTATCCTTTTTTATTTGACAATTCACACAATTGTGGAACTAAATCTGAACCAGATACTTTTTCTTTTATAGGATTATTTTTTAATTTAGAAATCCAAATTAATGGTTTTCCATCTGCTAATACTATATCTGCATTATCTATTATTTCTTTTAATTTTTCATCTTTTTCCATTTTCATAACAACATCAACATTTATAGGTGTAACATATGTTTTTTGTCCTTTTTGTATCATTTGTTCTATATTTTGTACTGCTTCATCCATTGTAATATTGTTAATATAAGTATTTAGAAATTTGTCTTTATTCATCTATTCCTCCAAAAAATTTATCTTCTAGCATTAAACATAAACAATGATATATTGGTAAATGTAATTCTTGAATCATATATGTCTCTGTTTGTGGTGCTTTAATACATACATCTGAAATTTCTGATAATTTATTATTTCTTGCTCCAGTTAATCCTAATACTTTTATTTTTTTTGCCTTTGCTACTGTAGCAGCATATATAATATTTTTACTATTACCACTAGTTGAAATCCCTAGAAATACATCATTTTCCTTTCCATACCCATTTACTTGTTGTGCAAAACAAAGTAATGGCTCACAATCATTCATATATGCTGTTGTTAATGCCATATGTCCATCTAATGCAATAGCTGGAATCGCACCTTGCAATTTTTCCGCTAAGACTTTTCCATATTCTTCATTAACTTTAATTAATTCTTCGCATTCTTGTTTTGACAATCTTCTTGCTTTCTTAAATGATTTCATTAATTCCCCTACGATATGCTCTGCATCAGCAGCTGAACCACCATTTCCAGCAATTAAAATTTTGCCTCCATTTTCTATACATTGTTCTAATAACAAATATGCTTTTATTAAATTTTCTTTAATTTCATCTAACTCTGGATATCTTTTTATTAATAATTCTATATGTTTTTCTAATCTTTCTTCTAACATCTTTGTTTTATTTTTCCTTTTCCAATATTTTATTTACACATTCCAATAAATCTCTACCACAAATGTTATAGTCAATATTTTCATTAATATCTTTTGCATTTATATATGCAGTATTACATTTTGCATTTTTACCAGCTAATATATCATTTTCTGAATCTCCTATAATCCAAGATTTTTCTAAATCTATATTAAAATCTTTAGCTGCCTCTAATAACATTCCTGGTTTTGGTTTTCTACATTCACACTCTATTTTTAGTTCTTTTATTTCGCCCTCAAATCCACTTTTGGGATGATGCGGGCAATAATATATTCCATCTAAATATGCCCCTTCTTGTCCCAGTAATGTTTCCATTTTTTTATGTATTTGTTTTAATTCTTCATACGTTACTTCTCCTCTTGCAATAACAGGTTGATTTGTAACAATTATAGCTAAATATTCTGAAGAATTTATTTTTTTTATTGCTTCAGCTGTATTTTCAATTAATTTAAATTCATCTATATTTCTTAAAAATCCAACATATTCATTGACTGTTCCATCTCTATCTAAAAATATTGCTTTTTGTTTATTTATTAAATTTTTATTAAAAACTTTTCCTGATAATAAATCATTACATACTGAATAATATCTTTCTGGAGTTCCCATATCTTTTACATATTCAGGACTATTATATGCATACATCTTTCCAGTTCCTGCAAGTGGTTTTAATAAATCTCTATCCAAATCTATTTTTTCTTTTTCAATATTTTTTTCTAGAATTTGTGGTGAAATTATATGTAATCCAGCATTAACTCTGTTGTTATACCAAACAGGTCTTTCATCTTCTTTGTTTAACCACTCTAAAACAATGTTATTTTCATCTGTAATAATCAATCCACTATCATATGGATGGCTATTAGGATGAGTAAATAATGTTACTAATGCTTTGTTTTCTTTATGAAATTTTATAAATCTATTAAAATCAACATTAAATAAGGAATCTGCATTTAATAACAAGAAATCAGATTTAAGTTTATTTTTTATTTTAAATAATGCTCCTGCATTTCCCAATGGTGTTTCTTCTACAAAGTATTCTATATTTACTCCAAATTCTTTTCCTGTTGCTGGAGATATTTTTGAACCATCCCCAAAATATTCCATAATTATATTTCCTAAATGACTTACTGTTATAATTATATCTGTTAATCCTTGTTTTTTTAGGCATTCTATTTCATGTTCCAAAATAGGCTTATCCCCTATTTTTATCATAGGGTTTGGAATATCACTAGCTATAGAAGCTATTCTTGTTCCTTTTCCACCTGCCATAATAACAACTTTCATATTATTGTTCCTCCATTATAGAATCATAAGATTCTGGAGAATAATATAAAACTTTAGTACCTTCATTCTCAAATTCAAATGGAATATATAATAAATCTTTTAATTCTTGTTTTAATCTTTCATGATTTTCTGGTTGAGCATAAAATACTAAAAATCCTCCTCCACCAGCTCCTAACAATTTTCCACCTAATGCTCCAGCTTTAATTCCTCTTTCATATAAAGCATCAATATTAGATGTAGATACTGCTTTTCCAGTTTGTTTTTTTAATTTCCATGAATAATCTAATAATCTACCAAAATCATCTAAATCTCTATTTTTATCAGTTAGTATTTTTTCTGCTTCGTCCACTAACTCATACATTTTTTTTAATGTCTCTTCTTTTTTCTCTTTGCCATTTTTATTTTCGTTATTAATTTTTTGTATATCTGATGAGAATCTTGTAAAACCAGTAAAGAACATAAATAAATTTTTATTTAATTTTTCTTTTCTTTCAGGTGAAATAATAATTGGAAGTACTTCATATCCATTGTTACTAAAATTAATTCTATTAAATCCTCCAAATGATGCTGCAATTTGGTCTTGCCATCCTCCAGATTCATTACATAATTCTCTTTCTAGATTTATAGCTTCATCTGCCAATCTTTTTTTACTAACATATTTTCCCTTTAAAGCATAAAATGCATTTAACATCCCAACCGCAAAAGAGCTACTAGTTCCAAGTCCTGATCTAGCTGGTAAATCAGCTTCATATGTTAATCTTATTTGATGCATATCTAATTCTTTCATAGCATTTCTAACAGCAGGATGTTCTATTTCATTAATATCTTGTACTCTTTCTGTTTTAGAATATGCAATTTCTGTTTTATAATCAAAAAAAGGTGGTAAATGTCTAACATTAACATAACAATATTTATCTATTGTTGTAGATAATACAGCCCCATTATTTTTTTTAAAATATTCTTCCATATCTGTTCCACCACCAAAAAAAGACATTCTAAATGGTGTTCTTGTTATTATCATATCTTTCTCCTTACTTATAATCTAAAAAGACTATATTGCTCCCTCTTTTACAAATATTTTCAAAAATGTTTTTATTAAAAATTTAGCATCTTTCCATAGTGTTCTATCATGAATATAATCCATATCCATTTTCATTCTTGTATTAAAATCCGTACTACTTCTACCATTAACTTGCCAATACCCAGTAAGTCCCGGTTTTACAGAAGTAATAATTTCATAATTATCTCCCATATCTTTTATTTCTCTATGTAAATATGGACGTGGTCCTACAAGACTCATATCACCCTTCAATACATTTATAAATTGTGGAAATTCATCAATACTAGTTTTTCTTAAAAAATTACCTAACTTAGTAATTCTTGGATCATTTTTTAATTTTTTATATTTCTTATACTCTAATCTTGCATCTTCATTTTCTTCTAAATACTTTTCTAATTTTTCATCTGCATTCATTACCATTGATCTAAATTTATAAAATCTAAATTCTTTTCCATTTTTTCCAATTCTTAGTTGTTCATAAAACATTGGTCCATCATCTTCTTTAAGAACTTTTCTTGCTATATAAACAGCCATAGTTATAGGAACTAGTAGAACACATCCTACTAATCCACCTAAAATATCTATCAATCTTTTTACTACTTTATATAAAACTTTTCTAACTTCTACTTTTTCTTTTATATTTGGTTGTACAATTGCTTCGTCCACAATAATATTGCTTTCGCTGACATTTGCATTCATAAATACATCCCCCTTATAAACTTGCTCAAATACAACTTTATTATATATTATACCTCTCTTCTTTTCAACCTTTTTTGTGTCATTTTTCGATATTTTTTTACTAAAGAAGTCTAAAGTACTATTATTTTCAATACTTGAGACTTTTCTAGTAATTTTTGCATATTTTATTTATTATATCCAGTCTTTTTTATTATACTGTTACTTACATTTTTTACTGTTTCAGATGGTGTATAATCATCTTCTCCAAATGCTTCTTTATGTAGTTGTGTTACATTGCTTTCTAGTGTTACTGGTATTCCATACCATCTGTCCATTGTTATTCCTTTTGTTTGATATGGCCATCCAATGCTTTCTCCTACTTTGTATTTTGACATACTTGGTATCATTGATATTATATCTCCAGTTGTTATGTTTGTGTATACTGATGGTAATATATTATCTGCAAATGAATTTATTTGTGCTACACTTTTTGTTTTTAGTTTGTTAAACATTGCTTCAATTACTGTTCTCATTCTTTCTGTTCTTTTGTAATCTCCACCTGCTGTGTATCTAATTCTTGAGTATGATACTGCTTGTACTCCGTCTACATTATATGTTCCTGCTTGTGTTATGTGGTTTGAGGATTTTCCTGTTACTTTTGAAGTTTCGTCTATATATCCATTTATGTATTTTGTTTCTTCTGCTGTTATGTTTAGTGTTACTCCTCCTAGTTGGTCTACTGCTTTTGCAACTGAGTCAAAATTTACTGTTACGAATTCTTTTATGTTTAAGTCTAGGTTTTTATTAAGTGTGCTTATTGCTAATGGTGCTTCTCCATATGAGTATGCGTGTGTTATTTTGTCTAGTCCGTGTCCATCTATGTTTACATATGTATCTCTATATACTGATATTAATTTTATATCTCCTGTTGAGTTATTTATACTTGCGATTATTATACAGTCACTTCTGTTTCCTATTCCATAATCGTCTGATCTACTGTCTACACCAAATATTGCAATATTTCTGTAACCTGATAGATTTTCTTTTGCTTCTTGTGATATTCCTAAATCTTCTTCATTTAAGTCTACTTTTTGCATTTTTCCTAATTTATTGTTTACATACCAGAACATTGCTCCTACTAGTATGGCTAATATTATTACTAGTGTTAAAACTATTTTTCCAAATAATTTTAATTTTCCATGTTTTTTCTTTGTTTTTGATTTTGTTTTTTGCATATTATCACCATCTTTTTTGAATGCTTTTGGTATTTCTTCCTCTTCTTCTATTCTTTTTGTTTGTTTTTCTCTTCTTCCTTCGCTGTGTTTTCCAGCCATTTTAAATCGCCCCTTTTTCCTTTTTATTTTATCGATTATAGTTTATTTGGATTCAGTTAGTATTAACTTGATGCCCATCTAAACATTTTTATATCATTATATTTTTTTAGTACTTGTTTGTATTTTTCATATTCTTCGTCCCACAGTTCTTCTGGTACTTTGTCAAATGCTATAAATATTTTTTCTGCTTCTGTTAAGTATATTACTTGTTCTTGTGGTGACATTGCTTGATATTGTTTTGCGAATTTATTTAGCTTGTCTAACATTTCGTTTGCTTCTATAAAGTCCCAAAAGTCTTTTACTTTTAGTCCTAATAGTTTTATTTGCATTACTGCATATAATACCAAAGCAACTACTATGAATATTAATACATATACTATTGCTAGTAATCCCATCTTTCTACCACCTTTTTTGGTTTTTTTCAATTGTGCATTTTAATTGTAACATATATGATTTTTTTTTGCAATTTTTTTTGGGTATTTTATTATATTTTGTCGTTATTTTTTTATTGCATCAAAAAAAGTGCCTATTTTTAGTTTTTTATAAGCTTTTAGGCACTTTGATTTTTACTGTTTTTTTCTAAAAAGCAATATAAAAATTGTTATTATAGCAATAATAAGTAATATTGATAATGCACTTATAATTATTTTATAGCTTTTGTTATTATTTGTTATGTCTTTTGTTTCATAATATTGAAATGTTCCATCTTTTTTGTCATATTTATAATAATTATATTCACCATCGTTTAAATTCATTGCATATACAACAGCGAATCTATCATCTATTTCGTATGCATTATATTCTTGGTCATCTATTATTATAGTTGTTTTGTTATAGTCATTTAATTCTCCGTCTGTAATAAATAAAGTTAAAAATTTTGATGTTGTTTCATTGTATATTTTATAAGTATTATTGTTATATACTGCTGTCATTGTTTTTCCATTTTCATCTTTTATACCAATTATTGTAAGTTTAGTTATTGGGCTTTCTAATGCTGGTATGTCTATTTCATTTATTTTTATACTTTTGTCTTCATATGAATTTAATTTTGGTAGTTCTTCTCTATTTTCTATTACAGTATATTCTTTTTCATTTATTTTTATTTTAATTGATTTTCTTTCCTCTTGTGTTTGTTCTGTTTTTACTTGTTCTTCCTCTTTTTCTTCTTGTTTATTTTCTGTTACTTGATTTTCTGTTGTTGAATTTGTCTTATCTGTTTTTTTATCTTCATTCTGTTTTGATGTTTGTGTTTGAGGACTATTAGTATTTGTATTTTGATTTGGTTTTGACTGTGGCTGTTGATTTTGTGTTGTTCCTCCATTTTCTGTGTTTGGCTTTGAAGAAGGATTGCTTGGAGTTGGTGTTGGAGTAGGTGCAGGAGTTGGTGTTGGAACTGGGGTTGTTTTTGCCGTTACTGAAATTGTTTTCGAAGATGATATGTCTGTATTTTTGCCATCTTGAGTTGTTACATCTCCTGATACTTTAATATTTATACTTCCTGTTCCTTTGCTATTGCAAGTAATACTAAATGTTTTTGTTGTATTTAATGCATCTTCTGTTGCATCTGCATAACTTTTTGTAACTCCATCTGTTGCTCCAGATGCTGTTATTTTTATATTCCATGCGGCAACATTTGATATTGTAACTTTTATAGTAACATTGTTTCCGCTTTCTACTGAAGATGGTGCACTAATTGATACACCACCAGCAGCCAATACTACTTGTGGGAATATTAGCATTATTGCCAATATTAATGTTATATATATTTTTTTCATATTTACTGATATTCCTTTCTTACAAGGTGCAAAATTTGATCAAAATATTGTATTTCACAATTATTTTTCAAACTTATCTCCTTATTTTATTGTTTTATATTATTTATTCCTAATAAATGTTGTCTTAATTTTAACAAATCTGCTGAATTTATTGTGCTTCCGTTAACTAATGCTGCAGCTTTTTTATTTGATCCTTTTAATTCTAATGTACCTATTAAGTGTTGTCTCATTTTTAAAAGGTCTGCTGAATTTATTTTTCCATCTCCATTTATATCCCCGTATATAACTACTGTATATTTTTCTGCCCCATAAGAAATTTCTGTACCTGTTGATATGATATTTGTTGATGTTTTTATATTAATATCTTTGTTTTGTAATTTGTTTTTTATGTTATTTATTGTTTCTCCAACAACAAATCCGTTAGTAAATTCATTTTCTATTTTATAATTTGCTTTGGTTAGATATTCTTTTAGTGTTGTATTGTTTTGAGCTTTTGCAACTATTATATATGAAAATGTATTGCTTATTCCTCCATATGTTACGGTCACATTATATTCTCCTGGTTTTGTTGAATCAAATCCTGATATTATATAATCTTTAATTTCTTTTTGTTCTTTAGTATAATTTGCAGTTACTTTCATTCCTGTTACATCTAGTTTTTCGCCTACTATATATGTAGTTTTTTTAGGAGGTACTATTGATAGTGATTTTAAGCTATTTACTGTTTCTTTTTCTTTTACAACAATAACTCCATCTGTTTTTCTTCTTAACATTACATAGATTTTATTTTTTATTGATGTTAAACTTAAGTTCCCAGCACTTGCAGCATTGTCTACATTTTTTCCTTCTTGTTCTATTTTTTTTGTTTTTTCATTGTATGCATATAATATTGTTTTTCCATTTTGTGTTTCTGAAATTTCTGTCGCTAATATATAGAGATTTCCTTGTGATACTGTTACTTTTGGATCTCCTAATTCTATATTTGTATTTATTGTTTCAAAGTTTGTTCCATCAAAAGCAACCATTCTCATTGTTTTATTATTTGTATCACTTCCTAATACAAAATACATTTTATTATTTAATGAAACAACATCATATTGGTTGGCATTCATTGTATTTGGTATCTCTTTGAATTTTTTATCTTGTATTTCATATAGTCTTATTTTGTTATTAGCTTGTCTACATGTAACATATGTTTTATTATTTATATTTTCTATTGCTGTTGTTCCAATTAAGTCTCTAGAGTTTCCTTGATAATAAATTCCTACTAATTCAAATTTATTATTATTTAATTCGTATAACGATGCTTTTTGACTTTCTGTATTTACCGTTAAATATATTTTGTGATTCAATATTTTGTATGCATATGAACCATTATTATTAACCATTTCTGTTACTTTGTTCCATCCATTACTATATTTGTATAATATAATTTTATCAAAGGTTGATACCAATAAATATAGTTCATTGTCTAAATTTAATAAAGATGCTTTAGTTAAATTATTGCTGTTTTCTATGTTGGATATGTTTATGTTTGTCCATATATCTTTATCATATGTATGCGTATATATTTTATTATTGCCAATACTTACTGTATAAAGTTTATCATCATATGAAATTGTATCTATGTTTTTTATTAAATATTCATTTTCTCCTGTTTCATCTTTAAATTTTGTATCTTTCCATATGTCATAATCTGCTACATCTGGTATTGTTACATCTAATGTCATTGTGTCGCCTTCACTACTCGATATGTTTTTTATGACTATTCCAGAGTTTGTTCCATCACTATATGTTAATGCACCTTTTGTTATATTTAGGTCACTTGAACCTATTGATGTTTTTCCAGCTTCTTTTGAATATGCTGCATTATAGATTTCATTTCTTAGTGTGCTATCATCTTTTTTTCCAGACTCTTCTCTAAAAACATATATTCCTGTTTTTCCTTTGTTATTGCTTAATCCTGTTACTGTGGTATCCACTCTATATATAATAACTCCAGAATGTCCGATTGTTCTGTCTAGATGATCCATATCTTCTGATCTTTTTCTAAATTCTACTACAAATAATTCATATTCATTTAATGGTGATTTCAATATATATGCTTGATTTCCATTTGGATCATCTTGTGTATTTAATGTTAGTGTTTGACTAGTAGTTATTGTATCAATTGTTAACCAATTTGTATATTTCATTCTTAAATATGCTAATGGATATGACATATTTTTGCTTACTCCTCCCATTATATCCCATGTATATACAGGATATGAGCTTGGTGTAGATGTGTATAAGTCTGGATATCCTAATGAATGTAAAAATTCGTGTGTTATTACTCCTGCTCCATTATCTTCCAATGTATATGTATTTAGCATATTATATGTTCCTATCTTTTTGTTTGACCAATTTTTATCCGCTCCATAATCGCTTTTATGGCTTACAAATGTTGAATTTGATTCTGCTAATGCTGTACCACCTTTTAGGATTATTGATACATTGTCTATAAAGCCATCATTATTATAGTCTATAATTTCATTTGTTTCTTTTATTGAATCTACTATGTTATCTATTATTTGATAATCTAAGTTATTTTTGTCTAAACCATCACTGGTAAATGGTAATTCGAAGGGTATAATTTTTGTTCCATCATATTGTGGAAATATGTTTTTTAGGTTAAATTTTCCATATGATACTTTATTTAGATATCCTTTTACTGCTAGTTCGTTTGTTCCATTGTACATTTCCATTATTTTAGTAGTATTTTTTTCTAAATATTCTTTTCCTTCTGTATCTCCTTTAAAGTATGCTAAAAAAATTACATTTGCAAAGTTTTCTTTTGGTTTGTCTGATGATTTTGCATATGTAAATAAAGGCATTATTATTGCTCCTATCATTATAATAATTAATGCTAAATTTGTTATTTTTTTCATATTTTCTGTCATTCCTTTCTTTCAAGGCACAAAATTTGATTGAAAATATTGTATTTTACAATTATTTTTCAGACTTTTCCCCTTTTTTTATTTTCTTATCTTAAATATATCATATAATATTTTTTTCGACAATATTTTTTAAAAATTATTTTTTGTCATTTTTTTACATATTTAAAAAGTGCCTATTTTTAGCTTTTTATAAGCTAGCTTTTAGGCACTTCGTTTTTTATACTTTATGCATTTGCTTTTAGTTTGCAAATTTCATAATTCATTCTGCTATGTTCTAATGCATTTTTGTTTTCGTAATCTCTTAGCATTTTTATTTGTTCTTTGTAATTTCTAGTTTGTCCATCTAATATTTTAGCTGTATTTATATTTATCATTATATCTACTTTTTCGTTTATTATTTCTAATGTTGGTTTTATTACATTGAACACTTCATTTTTTAGCACACCGACGTCTTCTTTTACTTCTTTTAGTTCTTTCTTTAAAGTTGTAACGTTTGTTTTTAGTCCTGCTACGTCTTGTTTTAATCCTGTAACATCTTCTTTTAATACTGTTACGTCTTGTTTTAATTCTGCAACATCTTGTTTTAATTCCTTTATGTCTGCTTCCATAGAGTCTAGTTTCTGCAATACTATTTTTTCAAATTCAGCACTCATACTATCCCTCCTTTCCTTATTTAATTTCCTTTTCTTTTCTCTTTTGCTTCTAGAATAAAGTTTAAAGTTTGAAGCAATAATATGAATTTCGAATTAAATTTTCATATTGAAATCAATTTTTTGAAACAATAATTTTTATACTTATGTATAAAAATATAACTTAAAGATTAAAAAGGTATGGTTATATATTACCACACCTTTTTTCAAAAAACAATATTTTTCACAAAAATTTCACATTTTTATTATTTATTTTCTAATCTTTTTTCATTTTCAATTATTGTCATTATTATTTCAACTGTTTTCTCAAAATCATCATTTTTTATAACATAATCATATAGTTTTATTTTTGATTCTTCATATTCTAGTCTTCCTAAACGGATTTGCATTTCTTCTTCGGTTAAATTGTCTCCTCTATTTTCAAGTCTTCTTCTTAATTCATCTTTATCTACTTTTAAAAATATCGTAACAATTTTTGTGTCTTCTTTTAATAATTTTACTAGGTTTTCTGTTCCGTTTACTTCTATATCTTTTACTATTATTTTTCCACTTTGAATTTTATCATTCATTAATTTTCTTGATGTTCCATAGTAATTTTCGTGGTGTAAGTCATATTCATAAAATTCGTTGTTTTTTATTTTTTCTTCAAATTGTTCTTTTGTTATAAAATGATATTGTATTCCTTCTTCTTCTCCAACTCTTGGATTTCTAGAAGTAAAAGATGGAAGTGATTCTACTTCTTCCATTCTTTTTATTAATTCTTTTTTTATTGTGTCTTTTCCTGCTCCTGAAACTCCAGATAGTATTACCAACATTTTTGTTTTTCTCCTTTTTGATTTTTATTAGTTTTCTTCACTTTCTTCGTTTTGTTCTTCAGTTGTTTCTTCTGCTTTTTCATTTTCTTCAACTGCATTTTCTGAAGTTTCTTCTTGTTCATCTTCTCTTATGATATTAACTTTTCCTTCTGCTATTTCGTTTGCAGCTATTGTTACTGGTGATTTGTCTTTTATTTTTATTAATGGTTCGTCTCCTTCTGCTATTTGTCTAGCTCTTTTTGATGTTGCTATAACTAATTCATATCTGTTTTTTGCTTTTGTTAATAATTCTGTAACACTTGGTTTTATTATCATTGTTTATACCTCCACTTTTTTATTAATTTTCATCCGTTAATTGTGCAGATGCTGCTGTTAAGTCTTTGTCTAATCTTCCTGCAACTGTTTCTGGTTGCACTGCTGATAAAATTATGTGACCTGAGTCCATAATTAAAACTGCTCTTGTTCTTCTTCCACATGTTGCATCTACTGCTGTTTTGTTGTCTTTCGCCTCTTGTACCATTCTTTTTATTGGTGCTGATTCTGGGCTTACTATTGCTACTATTCTTTCTGAAGAAACTATGTTTCCAAATCCTATGTTTACTAATTGCATATAACTCAATCCTTTCTATTCTATATTTTGTACTTGTTCTCTTATGTCTTCTAGTTGTGTTTTTATTTCAATAACTCCATTTACTATTTCTAAGTTATTGGCTTTTGAACCTATTGTGTTTGTTTCTCTATTCATTTCTTGAATTAAGAAGTCTATTTTTTTTCCTTTTGGTTCTTCGTTGTTTGATGTTATTAAGTTTCTAAATTGAAATATATGACTTTTTAGTCTTGTTATTTCTTCTTCTATTGAGCATTTATCGGCATATATTACAACTTCTTGTGCTAGTCTAGATTTGTCTACATCTTCTGTTTTTAGTATTTCTTTTATTCTCTTTTCTAATTTTACTACATATTCTTCAATAAGTCCAGTAGATTTTTTAGATATTTCTATTATTTTGCTTTCTATTTTGTTTATTCTTTCTAATAAATCTTGTGCAATTTTTTCTCCTTCTGTTTTTCTCATTTGTGATATTTTGTCTGTTGCTTCTTGTGTAAGTTCTATTACTTCTTGTTTTATTTTTTCATCTTCTTCATCTACTTTTATTGATAATATGTCTGGTAGTTTAGCTATTTCCATGACTTCTATTTTGTCTGATATTTGTTCTTCTTGTGCTAGTTCTTTTAGTTGATTTATATATAATTTTGCAAGTTCTTTGTTTATTGTTATGTTTCTGCCCTCTTGACTACCATTTTCATATGTTATATATACATCTACTTTTCCTCTTTTTATTTTTGATGATATTTCTTTTTTTATTTCATCTTCTAAGTAGCTTAATGTTTTTGGCATTTTTATTATTATATCTAAATATCTATGGTTTACACTTTTTATTTCCATTTGATATTCTCTTTTTTCTTTTGATAATGTACTTTTTCCAAAACCAGTCATACTTTTAACCATTGTTTTTTACCTCTTTTTTTGTTTTTTTCTTAGTTGTTTTATTTTCTTGTTTATTTGTTTTTTCTTTATTTTCTATTTCTTCAACTTTTTCTTTACGTTTTTTAGTTGCTTCTTTTTTTATAGGTTCTTCTTTTTTAACAATTTCTTCTATATCGCTTAAACTTTTTTCTACTTCTTTTCTTCCTTTTGTATATATAACAATTGATTTTAAAACAAAGTATATTGCAAATACATATGATACTGTTGATGAATATGAATTAAATTGAAATTTGAATCTATTTGTAATGTATTCCAAAGTAAGTACAGCTGTTGCCAATACTAATACTTCTATTCCGTCTATTGCTTTTACTCCATCATCCTCTTTATAAGCTTTTTCAATAATATAAATTGCAATAAATAGAAAAATCATTGTACATATTTGAATTCCCCTTCTAAACAATTCTTCTCCAATTTTTTCTGATATTAAATTTAGAATTAAAAAATAAAATATTACTATTATTGCTTTTACAATATTTATACATATTGCTTTTATGTATTTTTCATCAACTTCTTTTTTCTCTTTTTCCATATTTCCTCCTAATTTTCTAGTTCGTACATTATTATACTTAAAACATTTAATGCTACTGTTTCTGTTCTTAGTATTCTTTTTCCTAATGTAATAATTTTTGCTCCGCTTCTTTTTAAATTTTCTACATCTTGTTTTTCTAATCCACCTTCTGGACCAATTACAATCCCTATTTTTAATTCTTGACTTTGATTATTTATAATTGTGCTTTTTATTTGACTTAGTTCATTTTTCAATGAATTGTTTTCTTCATTTTCATATGCTACCAATACTATATCATAATTTTCTACAATTTCACATAGTTTTTTAATATTTATTACATTATTTATTTGAGGAATTATATTTCTACCACATTGCTTAGCTGCAACTTCAGATATCTTCTGCCATCTCTCAATTTTTTTATTAGCATTTTTTTCATCTAACTTTACAACACATCTTTTCATATCAACAGGAGTTATATCATATACTCCTAGTTCCACAGATTTTTGTATAATATACTCCATTTTATCAGCCTTAGGTAGACCTTGAAAGATTGTAACCTTTACATTTGATTCAGTTTCTTCTTGTATCTTTTGCTCAATATTACACCATATCTTATCTTCATTAAACTCTAAAATTGAACACAAAAAGTTTTCGCCAGTTTCACTATTACATATTTCTAATTCTTCACCAACTTTAGCTCTAAGCACATTTCTTATATGCTTTACATCTTGACCATTTATTACAATCTTACCATCATCAACTTGATTTTGTCTTACAAAAAATTTAGGCATTATAAGCTCTCCTTTGCTCTCATTTTCTACACTTTTTGTATTTTATCACACTTTAAATTTATTTTCCAGTCCTTTACAAAAAAAGAAAGCAGAAAATTCTGCTTTCTACTAATAATTTTCTGCTTTGATTTCAAAATAAGCTTTTGGATGGCTACAAACAGGACAAATTTCTGGAGCACTTTTTCCAACAACAATATGTCCACAATTTCTACATTTCCAAATTCTATCTCCATCTTTACTAAATACTAAACCATCTTCAACATTTTCTAATAATTTTAAATATCTAGCTTCATGTTCTTTTTCAATTTTTCCTACTTCTGTAAACAAATATGCAATATGGTCAAATCCTTCTTCTTTAGCTTCTTGAGCCATTCTGTCATACATATCTGTCCATTCGTAGTTTTCTCCTTCTGCTGCTGCTTTTAAGTTTTCGGCTGTTGATTTTATTTCTCCACCTTGTAATAGTTTAAACCACATTTTAGCGTGTTCTTTTTCATTATCAGCTGTTTCTAAGAATAATGCAGCTATTTGTTCATATCCTTCTTTTTTCGCTTTGCTTGCAAAATATGTGTATTTATTTCTTGCTTGAGATTCTCCAGCAAATGCTTCCATTAAATTTTTTTCTGTTTTTGATCCTTGCAATTCCATACTAAAACCTCCTAATTTTGTTTTAAAGTATATTTTCAACTTTGTATCTAATTTTATTTCACTTTATCTTTTTTGTCAATAGATTTATCTGGTATAAATTCGTTATTTATTTTTATTCCTTCTGTACCATTTGTCAAATCAACATATCTGCTTGGAAATATTTTCTTTATTGATTTTACTTTTTTAGTTACTAAATTTCCTAAGTGTTTTATATAACCATATCTTGCATCAACAGCATTTATGTTTTTATTTTGTTTTATTATTTCTGATTCTCCTGTTTCTGTTAATGGCATAAATAATTTTGTTGATAACTTTTCTCCTTTATATTTAAAATCTTGATTTCCTTCATATATTGGTATAATTGCACTATTTTTTCTTATTTTGAAAAATTCTTCTATTATGTCTTTTTCTGTGTGTAACCTTAATGGCATATTGAATCCTGGATAATCGATTGAAATTAATATGTGCCTTTTGTTTCTCTGTATAGAGTTTTTGCCATCTTGTGTCTCTGGAATATAACCCCAATTTGTAATATTTTTATTATGTTTTATATCTAATAATAGTTCTTGTATCATTGATGCTTTTGTTCTATATATTGCACTTTCTACATTTCTCTTGTTTTGTCCAGAAACAATATCTTCTTCTAATGAATTTTTACTTTCTCGAATTTTTTCATCAAAATATTCTTTATATTCTTTTTTAAATTGTTGTGGTATATTTTTTAAATTGATTAATCCATATGAAAAAGTTTCTTCATGAATTGTTTCTTTAATATCATCTTTTATTTTGTTGAAAACTCTGTCACAAATATTTTCTTTTTGTAAAACATTTTTTATTTTCTCTTCATCTAATTCTGCATTCTCATAATTTTCCCATAAATTCAATGTGTCAAATATAAATAAGTTTTCTCCAAAATCTATTGCTTCTTTTGTAAATCTATTTTGCCAAAAAGCATTTAAAATTGCTAATTGAAGTGGCTCTAATTTGTCTATGTACTCATCTGTAAATATTTTTTGTGCATCTTCTTCTGTATATTCCATTCCTGTCATTTGCATTTTTTCATAATCGTTATTTTGCATTTCTACATATTTGTTTAATTTATTGTATTTTATTAAAAATTCTCCTGCTTTTTTAAATTGTGCCTTTTGATTTTTTATCATAAATTCTTCTAGTTCTTTTTCTCTATTTTTCAGGCCTTTGGCTAATTGTTCTTTTTCTGTGTTTTCCGCAAAAATTTCTAAAAATTTTATAACTTCTTTTCCTGAAAAACTTTTTTCTAGTTTTTCTTTATACATTTTTCTTTTTTCTATGCTTTTCTCTGCCTGAATTTTTTTATACTCTTCTATTAATGATTGACTTATAAATTTTCTTTGTTCTCTAATCCAATTTAATTCTACACAAATTTCATTTTTTTCAAATTCTTCTTCTTTTCCTTTAAGGCTTCGTACATTTTTTTCAAAATCTATTTTGTTTAAATCTAAATTTTTTACCTTTTCATATATCTTATCTAAAATATATTTATTATTGTTTACT
>ERZ837380.2725-NODE-2725-length-18021-cov-23.018368_pt1 | contig 18021 bp, 15 predicted proteins | sample MGYA00519685_ERZ837380 | MGnify/ENA primary metagenome ERZ837380 (study PRJEB31850, sample SAMEA3708817) | human gut metagenome | biome: human gut; feature: human-associated habitat; material: faeces | place: China | collected 2014 ...
GGCTGCTGTGCGGGTCGATGAAAAGGTCCTTGTTGAGATCGACTGAGCACCCTACTGGCCCTTTGCCCTTGCGGCAAGGGGCCTTTTTGTTTAGACTTAAGAGGAAGCACCCTCATCCGGCGCGGACGCGCCACCTTCCCCCGACTGGGGGAAGGCTTTCCCGGCTGGTGCACTCTCATAAGGCTTCCCCCGGCCGGGGGAAGCTGTCGAACGCAGTGAGACTGGTGAGGGCGTATTGGCACAAGTTTGATAACACAGGAGCGAATTTATGCAGCAATATCTGGAAGCCGGAAAAGTTGTTACCACCCACGGTGTGCGCGGGGAAATGAAGCTGGAGCTTTGGTGCGACGGGGTGGATTTTTTGAAAAAAGTAGGCCGCCTGTACCCTTCGGCGCAGGGCGGCAAGGCGTATAAGATCCTTTCTATCCGTCCGCAGGGGCAGATGGCGCTGCTCCAGCTGGAGGGAGTCAGCGATATGGACGCCGCCCGGGCGCTGCGCGGACAGGTGTTTTACTTTGACCGCAACGATGCCACCCTGCCCGCAGGCCGGTGGTATGTGGCGGACCTTATCGGGTGCGAAGTGCGGGACGCTGACACCGGCAAGGTGTACGGCGTGGTGACCAGCGTGGACCACCCGGGTGCGCAGGATATCTACACCGTCAAGGCACCCGGCGGCAAGGAGTATATGTTCCCCGGGGTGGATGCCTTCCTGAAAGAGCGCAACCCGCCGGAGGGGTATATCCTTGTCACCCCCATCCCCGGCCTGCTGGATGACGATTTTGACAGCGAGCGGGAGGAGGAGTAAGCCATGGGAATGCGTGTGGATATCGTGACCTTGTTCCCGGAGATGTGCCAGCAGGTGCTGGATGCCAGCATCATCGGCCGGGCGGCAAAGCGGGGCTATATTGAGACCCACTGCCACCAGATCCGGGATTACACCCTGAACAAGCAGAAGCAGACCGACGACTACCCCTACGGCGGCGGCTGCGGCATGGTGCTGTACGCCCAGCCCATCGCGGACTGCCTGCGGGCGGTGCAGCACGAGGTGGCCGAGCAGGGACGGCCCGCCCCGCACATCGTGTTCCTGACGGCGGGCGGCCAGCGCTACACCGAGGAGCACGCAAAGCGCTTGGCACAGTACGACAACCTGACGCTGGTCTGCGGCCACTACGAGGGCATTGACGAGCGTGTCATCGAAGCTTTTGCGGACGAGGAGATCTCCATCGGTGATTATATCCTGACCGGCGGCGAGCTGGCCAGCCTTGTGGTGGCAGACAGCGTGCTGCGCCTGAAGCCCGGCGTATTGGCCGAGCAGAAGGGCTACGAGGAGGAAAGCTACTGGGACGGCCTGCTGGAATACCCCCAGTACACCCGCCCCGAGGTGTGGGAGGGCCGTGCTGTGCCCGAGGTGCTGCTGGGCGGCGACCATGCAAAAATCGACGCGTGGCGCGGCGAGCAGAGCCGCACCCGCACCCGTCTGCGCCGCCCGGAGCTGTACGAGCAGTGGTGTACGAGCCACCCCATTGCCGAAGTGCCCAAGTGGAAGCGGGGCGAGAATGTCAGGCTGGTAAAGACTGCCGAGCAGTTTGCTGCCGCCGCAAAGCTGTTTGCCGAGGGACGGCAGGCTGTCTGCGCCGACAACTGGACGCCGGAATACTGCCGCACCCTGACCGAGCCGCAGTTTTTGCTGCAATTACAGCAGGAAAAGGCGGCGGGCTGGGTGTGCTACCTGCACACCACCAAGGATGTGCCGGATGGCATGGTGTGCGTCAGCCATAAGGCGGGACATATCGAGCACCTGTTCGTCACGGAAAAAGCCCGGGGCAACGGCATTGGCGCAAAGCTGCTGGATTTTGCCCGCAAAAAGCTGCCGGAGCACGCACACCCGGTGCTGAGTGTGCTGAACACCAACACCCGCGCCATTGCGCTGTATACCCGCATGGGCTGGCAGCTGGACGGCAGCACCAGTCTGGAATTTGACCCGAAGCAATACCCCACCGTGACGCGTAAATGCGCACTGGTGCAGATGCGCTACGCAGGCCCTGTGCAGGAGTAAGCCGACACCGGAAATATCGGTAAAAATGCACAAAATTCAGAGGAAAACTCCCCGGCGGTCTAAAAGTTGTTGAAAACTTTTGTATTACCCCTCTAACCTTCGGGGTATAATTTTATTGTCTTTGTACAAAACCTGAAAAATGCTCCCTGTTTCATTGGGAAAAGCGCCAAAAATGCAAAAGGGGACTGTACAACCGTTTCGACTTGCGCTAAAATGAGTGTAACACAACAGGCACACTATGCTTTTGTACACCAAAACGATATTAGATAGGAGCGCTTTACTATGTACGTAAAAGAAGTTACCGTTGAAAATCAGGTTGGTCTGCACGCTCGTCCGGCTACCTTCTTTATCCAGAAGGCAAACGAGTTCAAGTCTTCCATCTGGGTCGAAAAGGAAGAACGCCGCGTGAACGCAAAGAGCCTGCTGGGCGTTCTGTCTCTGGGTATCGTTGGCGGCACCACCATCCGCATCATCGCTGACGGCGCTGATGAGCAGGCTGCCGTGGACGGCCTGATCAAGCTGGTGGAGTCCGGCTTTGCAGAGTAAGTCTGTATCACAAGCAACAGAAAGCGGCGGGGGTTCCCTGCCGCTTTTTTAGTACGCTTTTTACCGGGAGCAAAGGGCTTTCCATTGCAGGACGCCCCATCCCACAAATACGGAGGAAGGTGCTGCATGACTAAGGCCGAACTCTATCAAAAAGCCTGTATGCTGCCGCTGCTGCCCGGGGTGTATATCATCCGGGACAAAAGCGATACCATCATCTATATCGGCAAGGCCAAGCGCCTGCGCATCCGGGTAAGCCAGTATTTCCGCGAGGGCGTGCCTCACGATAACAAGGTCAGCCAGATGATCGCCCACGCCTACGCCTTTGACGTTATCGTCTGTCAGAGCGAGTTTGAAGCACTGGTACTGGAAGCCAGCCAGATCAAGGCGCATACCCCCAAGTACAACATTCTGCTCAAGGATGACAAGGGTTATAGCTATATCCGCGTCACCCGGGAGGACTGGCCGCGCCTTTCCTTCACCCTGCAAAAGGAGGAGGACGGGGCAGAGTATATCGGCCCTTACACCTCCAGCTTTGCAGCGCGGCAGATGGCAGAAACGGCCATGGATGCCTTTTTGCTGCCGCGCTGCTCCAAGCGCTTCCCGCAGGAGATCGGCAAAGGACGCCCCTGCCTGAACGCTCATATCGGCAAGTGTATGGCGGTGTGCAGCGGCAAGATCAGCTGCGAGACCTACAATCAGGCGGTCAAAAACGCGGTGCACCTGATCCGCTACGGCAAAAAGGATATCCTGAAAACCCTCAACGAGCGGATGCAGGAGGCCTCCGACCGGCTGGAATTTGAGACCGCCGCTCTTCTGCGGGATCAGATCAATGCCATCACCAAGCTGACGGCAGGGCAGAAGGTGGTGGTAGATCCGGACGTGGAGATGGACGTGGTGGCGCTGGCCGGTACGCCGGACAGCGTGTGCGCGGCGGTGCTGCGCTTCCGGGAGGGACGGCTGACCGACAAACGGGAGTTTCTGTTCCACGATACCTCGGATATCGATGCGGTGCGGGAGGAATTTCTGCCCCGGTACTATCTGGATGATGAACAAATTCCAAAAATCATCGCGGTGGATGCGCTGCCGCCGGACATGGAAGCTTTGCAGCAGGCGCTGAACCAGAAACGGGGCAGCGAGGTACAGCTGTATGTGCCCCAGCGGGGCGATAAAGCGCATCTGGTGGAGATGGCGCACACCAACGCGGTGGAGCGTCTGGCGCGGGAGAGCGGCCGCTACGCCCGGGAGGAAAAGCTGCTGGACGAGCTGGCGCAGGTGCTGGGGCTTTCAAAGCCGCCCCGCGCCATCGAGAGCTATGATATCTCCAACTGGGGCGATGGCAGCAGCGTCTGCGGCATGGTCACCTTCAAGGACGGCAAGCCCTTCAAGGCGGGCTACCGCAAGTTCAAGATGAAAACCGTGGCGGGCACGGACGACTACGCTTCGCTGGCAGAGACCGTCTCCCGCCGGGCGGCAGAGTACGAAAAATACGCTGCACAGGCCGAAAACGGCCAGCCCAGCGGCAACTGGTTCGGGCAGAAGCCGGATCTTTTGCTGATGGACGGCGGCAGGGGACAGGTGAGCGCCGCAAAGGAGGCGCTTGCCGGTACAGCGCTGGCAGATGTGCCGCTGTACGGCATGGTGAAGGATGACCACCACCGCACCCGGGCCATGGTGGACAGTGAGGGCCGGGAGATCGCCATCAACATGAACCGGGGCACCTTCACCTTCATCACGGCCATCCAGGACGAGACCCACCGATTTGCCAACGCCTACCGCAAGCAGCAGATGAAGCAGAAAAGCTATTCCTCCACCCTGACCGAGGTGCCGGGCGTAGGCCCAAAAACCGCCAAAGCCCTGCTGACGCAGTTCAAGAGCGTGGGGGCGGTGAAGGAAGCCACCCCCGACCAGCTGGAAAACACCCCCGGTGTGGGCAGGCAGCTGGCGCAGACCATCTACGAGTATTTTCATCAGGAATAAGTAAACGCCCTTCTCCGCTGGCTCAAGGCCGTGGGAGAAGGGCGTTTTGCTGTCAGGCAGGGGAGTGCTGAGGGGTCAGATCAATGAGGCCCGTGGCAGACAGGTCCAGATCCCCCTTGGGACCGGTAGAGGTATAGCGTTTGTCGTATTTTTTGCTGCCGATGCGGACAACATTGTCGGTCCGGGCATCAATGGTGTAGTCGGCAGGGTCTCCGTCCAGACACAGATGGATGGAGCGGTAGGCACTGATATTAGCCTGCTTTGTGCCGGAAAGCTGGCGGATGAGGCATCCGCCGATGGAAATGTCCGCTTCCAGGTCCCGGGTCACGGTCAGGTCGTCGGCATACAGACTGCCGTTATCCAGCTCTACCTTCAGGCTCTGCAGCTGCAGGTCGTCCAGATGGACGTCCCCCACCTCCAAATCTAAGGTCAACCGGGTGAGGGCGTCTGCCGGGAGGGTGACGGTAAGCAGGGCTTCCGGGGCATCGGGGGACACCTGCCAGTTATCTGGCATCTCAAAATCCAGGGTGGTGTGCCCATATTCATCAGAGGTGCGCTGGAGAGGGGTATGGGGGAAGTTGTCGAACTGGAAGGTGGCGTATACGTCCGAGGTAAGGGTCGGGTCGGTGACAAAGACCACGGAGCCGTAGTCTAGCTCCAACTCCAGCTCTGTACGCAGCTTTTCCAGGGGGATCTGCAGGGTGCTTTCCCCAAGGTCATCGGCGGGAATGGGAAGGGGTACGGTATCGGCCGGGACAGCGAGGTGGGTGCCGTTGCTCTCTTCCGGGACAGAGCTGCTGTCTGCTGCCGGAGACGCAGGCTCCACCGGCTGCACCGGGGTGGCTTTGGAGTGCTGGAAGAAAAAGCAAACCAGCACCAGCACCGCCAGCCCACCGCCCAGCACCATGCGCCAGGTGGACCGGGGCTTGTTGGCAAGGGCTGCCGGGGCGGCAGAGGGGTCTGCCGGAGCTTGCTCCTCCAGGATCTTGTGGGCTACCTCCTCCGGCGTGCCCAGCTCTGCTATGGCCTGGGCCTCCTTTTCCGGCCCGGCAGCATCCAGATAATCCTCGTAGTAGCTCAAAGCGTCCTTGCGCTCGGCCTCCGGCAAGGGAGCCAGAAGCTGCTCCAGCGCAGCAAGAAATGCAGTACGGGTCATAAATCATTCCACCTCTCTGAAAAATGTGTCAATGGAAGAACGGTAGCGGCTCCACTCCTGGGCATAGGCGGCAAGCTGCTGCCGCCCGGCAGCGGTGATCTGGTAATAGCGGCGGTTGCGGCCGTTGACTGGTGCGTCGTACACCGTCAGAAGCTGGTCCTTTTGGAGCCGCCGCAGCACCGGGTACAGGGTGGATTCGCTGAGTTCCAGGGTATGGGTGACCTGCTGGGTAATGCGGTAGCCATAGGCGCCCTCCGGCTCCTGGGCCACCACGGACAGCACGATGGCATCCAGCAGTGCGGCACTGATGGGAAAACTCATGTGGGGACAACCTCCTTTCTGTATGACGTGTTTCTATAATATTATATATCATATAATATTGCGCGAGTCAATAGATGGGTACAAAAAAATATGGCAGGCAACAAAAAAGCTCCCCCTTTCGGGGGAGCTGGATGGGAACGAAGGGAGCAGACGGAGAGGGCTGAGCTTCTTAGTCCTCCGAAGAAATATCCTGCCCAAAGTATTTTTCGCCCAGAGCTTTCAGGGTGCCGTCGGCGCGCAGCTCGTCAATGGCGGTGTTGATGGCTTCCAGCAGGGAAGCGCTGTCGTCGCCCTTGCGCACCGGGATGGCCACATGAGAAGCGTCCTCGGTCTGGGCCACCAGCTTGAAGTCGGCGTCCGGATGCACATTCAGGTAGTCGTAGAAGGACACATCGGCGTTCAGGGTGGCGTCGATGCGGCCGGCGGTCAGCAGCTGGATGGTCTCTTCCAGCGTGTCGATGCCCTGTACGGTGGCACCATAGCTCTCGGCCAGCTCCATGTAGGTGGAAGCCAGGCTGTTGGCAGTGGTCTTGCCCTTCAGGTCCTCAAAGCTCTTGATGTCCTCGTTGTCCTTGCGCACGGCCAGTGCGGTGTGGATGTAGCCGTAAGGGGTGGTGAAGTCGTAGGTCTTGGAGCGCTCGTCGGTCACCTCGACGCCGTTGCACACGATGTCAAAGCGGCCTGCGTCCAGACCGGCGAACAGGCTGTCCCAGTCGCTTTCCACATACTCCGGCTCCACGCCCAGCTTCTCGGCGATGGCGCGGGAGACTTCCACGTCGTAGCCCACCAGGGTATCGCTCTCGTCGTGGTAGCTCCAGGGCTGCCATGCACCTTCCAGTGCCACCACCAGCTTGCCGTTGGCCTGAATGGCGGCCAGCTGGTCGGCAGCGCCGGTGGAAGCAGCCGAAGAAGCCACACCGGAAGCGGCAGCGCTGCTGCCGGAATTGGAAGAGCAGCCTGCCAGGGTCAGCACACCGGCGGCAGCCATCACACTCATCAGAGAAATAAACGTTCTGCGTTTCATAGAAATATCCTTTCAGTTAAAATGTTTGTCTAGGCGGCCATCGGGGAGTTTCTCCGAGGACCGTCCGCTGGGGTGGGACCCTGTTGCCCGTAGGGCAATAGGGCGGGCGATGGAATGGCCTGCAACGGCAACGACCGCCGCCAGCGGCGGAAACAGGGAGTTGCTGTTGGGACAGCGGCCAGCAGAATGCAAGGCTCGCTCAAGGGCCGCCGCATGCGCTGGGAGCCGCAACCCGTATTCGTGTCCGAGGAGGAAGCTCCCCGATGACCGTATATCACTCCGTGTGGGCGATCTTTTGCAAAAAAGCCCGGGTGCGCTCCTCCTTCGGGTCGGCAAAGAATTCGCGGGAGGGAGCCTGCTCCACCACCACGCCGTTTTCCATGAACACCGTCTTGGAGGAAACGTTGCGGGCAAAGCCCATCTCGTGGGTCACCACCAGCATGGTCATGCCCTCTTCGGCCAGCTGGCGCATCACGCTCAGCACTTCGCCGGTCAGCTCCGGGTCCAGCGCACTGGTGGGTTCGTCGAAATAGATGATCTCCGGGTCGGTGGCCAGGGCACGGGCAATGGCTACGCGCTGCTGCTGACCGCCGGAGAGCTGGCGGGGGTAGTAGTCGGCCCGGTCGGCCAGACCCACCTTTTCCAGCATGCGGCGGCCGATGGCGTCGGCCTGCTCCCGGGGCATCCTGCGGGCCACGATGAGTCCCTCGGTCACGTTCTGCAGGGCGGTCTTGTTCCGAAACAGGTTGTAGTTCTGGAACACAAAGGCCGTCTTTTTGCGCAGCCGGGCGATGTCGGCCCGGCCTGCATGGGCCAGGTCAAAGGTCTCGCCGTCCAGCACCAGCTGGCCTGCGTCGGCGGTCTCCAGAAAATTCAGGCAGCGCAGCAGGGTGGTCTTGCCGGAACCGGAAGGGCCCAGAATGGCCACCACATCGCCTTTTTCCACGGTCAGGTCCACGCCCTGCAGCACCGGCAGCTCGCTGACCACCTTGTGTGCACCGGGGCGCAGACCGGCTTTTGCGTAGGTGCGGAAGGTCTTGTGGACGTTCCGGATCTCCATCATTGCCATGGGTTCCACACTCCTTTCTTACTGGAAGCCCCGGGCGTTGAGCCGGTGCTCCAGCACGGCCTGCAGTTTGGTGATGACCGTGCAGAACAGCAAGTACACCACCGCCACCTCACAGTAGATGGGCAGGAAGATGTAGGTGCGGGCCGCCACGCGCTGACCGGCCATGAACAGCTCGGCCACCGTGATGTTGGACGCCAGCGAGGTGTCCTTGATCATGCCGATGAGGGAGTTGGACAGGGCGGGCACGGCGGTGCGCAAAGCCTGCGGCAGCACGATGCGGCGCATGATCTGCACCCAGCTCATGCCTACGCAGTAACCGGCTTCCAGCTGGCCCTGGGGCACGCTTTCCAGCGCGCCGCGCATGGTCTCGGCGCAGTAGGCACCCTCGTTGAAGGCAAAGGCGATGACGGCGGCGGGGAAGGCGTCCAGCATGATGCCCAGGCTGGGCAGGCCGTAAAAGATGATGAACAGCTGCACCAGCAGCGGTGTGCCGCGGATGACCCAGATGTAGAACCGGGCGATCTGCCGCAGCACCGGCACGTTGGCGTACTGCACCAGTGCCACCACCACCGCGATGATCATGGCAAAAAAGAAGGACACCAGCGTCAGCGGGATGGTCATGGTAAGGCCGGCCGTCAGGATGCGGGGCAGGGCCTCCACCAGCACGCTGACCGTGCGGTTGGATAAAAGTGCTTCAAACATGAACGATCACAGTACCTCAAATATTCTCAGAAAACAACGGTGAATGTATTATACAACTTCGAGTATACTCAAAGTCAAGGGGTTTGCGGAAATTCCTACAAAACCTACCAGAATACTATAACATGAAATGTCCGGCGGTGCAAATGGTTTGCAAAAATCGCGTATTGTGAACAAAAACGTCCCAGCCGCTGCGGGAACTTTGTGCAATGCGGCAAGCCGGTTGACGCGGCAGGCGCTTTCGTGTACAATGGGCATAACAACGTGCACACCGGGTTTGCCGGTGCCGCGCAAATTCACCGGCGGCCCGGCTGCCGGTGCAAACGGAGGACACAAACGTGACGAAACGGAAGATTGGCGTTCTGGGTGCAGGTACCTGGGGCATGGCGCTGGCGCGGATGCTGACCGTCAGCGGCAACGAAGTGCAGGTGTGGTCGGCCATTGAGGCGGAGGTGGACAACCTCTCCACTACACGGGTGCACCCCAACCTGCCGGGCATGAAGATCCCGGCCGAGCTGCAGTTCACCAAGAGCATCGAGGAAGTGTGCACCGGCAAGGATGTGCTGCTGTTTGCAGTGCCGTCGGTGTTCGTGCGGGGCACCACCGCCAAGGCACGGCCCTATATCCCGGACGGTCAGATCCTTGTGGATGTGGCCAAGGGCATGGAGCCGGATACCTTATATACCATGACCGAGGTGATCGCCGACGAGCTGAACAGGGACGGCGGCCCCAAAAACTGCAGGCTGGTGGCCCTGAGCGGCCCCACGCACGCCGAGGAAGTGGCGCTGGACCTGCCCACCACCATTGTGTCGGCCTGCCCGGATGACGAGGCGGCCCGCTTTGTGCAGGATGTGTTCAGCAACACCTGCATGCGCGTGTACACCAACCCCGACATCAAGGGCGTGGAGCTGAGCGGTGCCCTGAAGAACGTGATCGCTCTGGGCGTGGGCATCTCCACCGGCCTTGGCTACGGCGACAACGCCCGCGCGGCCCTGATCACCCGCGGCATTGCCGAGATCGCCCGCCTGGGCGTGGCCATGGGCTGCAACATCCACACCTTTGCGGGCCTGGCCGGTATCGGTGACCTGATCGTGACGGCCACCAGCATGCACAGCCGCAACAACCGCGCCGGCATCCTCATCGGCAAGGGCGAGAGCCCGGAGCAGGCCGTGAAGGAAGTGGGCATGGTGGTGGAGGGCATCAACGCCCTGCCCGCCGCCATGGAGCTTGCCGCCAAGTACAACGTGGAAATGCCCATCGTGCAGACGGTGAACGCCATCGTCAAGGAGGGCATGAGCGCCAGCGACGCCCTGCGCACCCTGATGGACCGCGACAAGAAAAACGAGATGCCGCAGGGGTATGAGAACGCATAACAGATAACCAGTAAAAAAGCATCTGCGATCTTTCGCTTTCTGAAGGAACGGCGAAAAAGATCGCAGATGCTTTTGCTTTTGGAGGGAAAATTCCTTCCGTTGTCGTTTCGCAGACTGAGGGAGTTGTAGGGAACGGGCTTGCCCGTTCCGGTCTGCAGGCGCAGCTGACGTTGCGGAACGCATGAATGCGTTCCCTACGCTGTTTCCGGACACCCACTCAGATTATTCAAATTTTTTACTGAAATCAGACACAAAAGGGTAGAAGGTCGGGAAAGTTTCTGCTATACTGGAACCGAACGCGAAACCGGGAGCGGGCTTTGCACGCTGCCGGAATGGAATGGAGGAACGCTGCAATGCCGTCAACTTATGCGCACCGCCGGTTTGGTGCCAATGTGCTGGAACACCTGCCTGAAGAACTGAGAACGCAGCTGGAACAGAACCGTGAACTTTATGACATCGGCCTCCACGGGCCGGATCTACTGTTCTATTACCACGCGGCAAAGTCCAACCCGGTGAGCGCACTGGGCAACGCCATGCACGAAAAGCCAGGCCGGGTATTTTTCGACCGCGCCCGGGGTGTGGTGAAGCAGGAGGACGACCGTGCGGCGGCGCTGGCCTATGCGCTGGGTTTTGTCTGTCATTTTGCGCTGGACAGCACCTGTCACCCCTATGTGGAGCAGTTTACACGGGAAAGCGGCGTGACCCACTGCGAGATCGAGACCGAGTTTGACAACATGCTTCTGCGGCGGGACGGATACGACCCGCTGAAGTTCTTCACGGCCAGCCACATCCATCCGTCGGAGCGGAACGCAAAGGTCATTGCACCGTTCTATGAGGGCATCTCTGAGCAGACGGCACTGGACTCCATCAAGGGGATGATCTCGGTGCACAAACTTCTGCAGGCATCTAACCCCGTCAAGCGCTGGGTAGTGCTGACCGGCATGAGGGCAGTGGGCAAATACGAGATGCTCCACGGTCTTGTGGCAAATCCGCAGCCGAACCCGAAGTGCGTGGAAAGCGGCAAGAAGCTGGAAGTGCTGTATACGCAGGCTCTGCCGCTGGCCGAAAAGCTGATCCTGGAATTTGTGGCAAAGCTGGATACGGACGAACCGCTGGATAAGGCCTACGACCATACCTTTGGGGAGTTCTAAGAAAGCGGAGATCCTTTTAAAAATCGGAATTTGAAAAGAGGGGGCACCGCCCGGCGGTGCGAGAGGAAACAAGATGAAACATGAAAAATTCAAGGTGACACCGCTGGAACGGGCGTGGATCCTGTACGACGTGGGCAATTCGGCTTTTGTGCTGATGCTCGCAACGCTGGTGCCCATCTTCTTTAACGCGTTGGCAGAGGCCGGCGGCCTGAGCTCGGTGGATTATCTGGCTTACTGGGGCTATGCAAGCTCGGTGGTCACGGTGGTCACGGCGGTGCTGGGGCCGATCCTCGGCACGCTGGCGGATACCAAGGGCTTCAAAAAGCCAATCTTTATGCTCTGCCTGTTCGTGGGCGTGATCGGCTGCTCGGCCATGGGCCTTGCCACGACCTGGCTGCCGTTTCTGGTCATCTTCATCATTGCAAAGATCGGTTTCTCGGGCAGTCTGGTGTTCTATGATTCCATGCTGGGCGATGTGACCACCCCGGAGCGGATGGACAGCGTTTCTTCGCAGGGGTACGCATGGGGCTATATCGGCAGCTGCATCCCCTTTGTGGTGTGTCTGGCACTGGTGCTGGGCAGCAGCGCCGTCGGTCTGAGCCAGATGAAGGCGCTGACCATTGCACTGCTCATCACCGCCGTATGGTGGCTGGTGACCACCCTGCCGCTGCTGCGCAGCTACCGGCAGATCAACTATGTGGAAGTGGAAAAGCACGCTATCCGACAGAGTTTTGTGCGCATCGGCCACACTCTGAAGCATCTCTATGAGGACAAGCAGGTGTTCTGGTTCCTGCTGGCGTTCTTCTGCTACATCGACGGTGTGTACACCATCATTGATATGGCCACGGCTTACGGCACGGCCCTGGGTCTGGACACCACCGGCCTGCTGCTGGCGCTGCTGGTCACCCAGATCGTGGCCTTTCCCTCGGCGCTGATCTTCGGCCGGCTGAGCGCAAAATACCCCTCCAGCCAGTTGATCCCGGTGTGCATCGCGGCCTATACCGGCATTGCGGTGTTTGCTTTCTTCCTCACCCAGCAGTGGCAGTTCTGGGTGCTGGCCGTGATGGTGGGGATGTTCCAGGGCGGTGTGCAGGCACTGAGCCGCAGCCACTTTGCCAAGATCATCCCGGCGGAAAAATCCGGCGAATACTTCGGCCTGTTCGACATCTGCGGCAAGGGGGCATCCTTCCTGGGCACCATGATCGTCAGTGTGGGCAGCCAGCTCACCGGCAGTGCCAACGTGGGTGTGGGCAGCATCGCGGTGCTGTTCGTCATCGGCTTTGTGCTGTTCCGGGTGTCGTGCCGGACGGAACACGCCAAGCAGGTGTAACACACGTTTTTTCAAAAGGCTCCTCTGTGCATACACAGGGGAGCCTTTTTGGGTTATTGTTTACAAACCGGCAATTGTGTTTTGGAACGGTGAATGATACAATAGGGCCAGACCAAAAACACAAAGGAGAATAAAGCGATGAAGCAGGTTCCCGGTTATACTCTCGTCCGCACAGAGGACTGCCCCGAGCAGCACGGTACCCTGACCGTGCTCACCCACGACGTGAGCGGGGCCACCATCCTGCTGGTGGAAAATGAGGACAACAACAAAGCCTTTGGCATCGGGTTCGGCACCTTCCCCTCCGATGACACCGGCGTTTTTCATATTCTGGAGCATTCGGTGCTGGCCGGAAGCGAAAAATACCCGGTCACCTCGCCGTTTCTGCAGCTGCTCAAGAGCAGCATGGCATCCTTCCTCAATGCCATGACCTTCCCGGATAAGACCGTGTACCCCTTTGCCACTCCCAACGAGACGGATTTCAGAAACCTGATGGACGTCTACCTGAACGCGGTGTTCTGCCCGCTGGCCATGGTGGACAGGGCTGTGTTCGAGCAGGAGGGCTGGCACCGGGATGCCGACGGCACTGTGAGCGGCGTGGTGTACAACGAGATGCAGGGGGCCCTTGCCGCCCCGGACGCTCAGCTGCAGAATGCGCTGGAGCGTGCCATGTTCCCGGACACGGCCTATGGCTTTGTGTCCGGCGGCGACCCGGAGAGCATCCCGGCGCTGACCTATGAGAAATATCAGCGGGTGTACCGCCGCCACTACAGCGCGGACAACTGCTGCATCACCCTGTACGGCAAGATGGACATGGCCGAAAAGCTGGAAATGCTGGACCGCGATTACCTGTCCCGGATGCCCAGGACCACCACCCGCCCCCGCCTGACGGTGCAGGACGAGCAGCCGGGCACCTGCGTGGAGCTGCCCTATTACACCGAGAACCCGGAGCCGGACGAGGTGCAGTGCGCACTGGCCTGGTACACCGGTGCCTTTGCGGACCGGGAACGGCAGCTGGGTGTGGAGATCCTGCTGGACGCGCTGCTGGGCACCAACAATTCGCCCCTGAAAGCGGCCCTGCTGGCCGAAAAGCTGGGTGCGGACATCGACATGGGCTTTGATGACAGCACCCTGCAGCCCACGCTGGAGCTGGTGCTGCGGGGTGCCACCGAAGAGAGCGCCCGCAAGTTTGCCCCGGCGGTGCGCAAGGCAGTGGATGACGTACTGGCCCGGGGCATCCCGCAGGAGCTGCTGCTGGCCTCGCTGAATTCGGCAGAGTTTGCCTCGCTGGAGCGGCCGGGCAGCCTGCCGGACGGCGTGCTGGACGCCATCAACGCTTCCACGGGCTGGCTGCACACCGGGGACCCCGCCCTGCTGCTGCACACGGACAAGCTGTTTGCCTCCCTGCGCAGCAAGATGGCGGACGGCTGGTTCGACGAGCTGCTGCGCAGCCTGTTTACCCCGGCTCCGGTGCAGGTGCTGCAGGTGCCCACCCTGCCCAAGAAGCAGGAAGAGACACAGGCCCCGGCCCGCACCGACGCCAAACTGGTGCTGGATCACCCGCTGACCGTGGCTGACCTGGGCGAAGGTGCCCCCAGCGCGGCCGGGCAGACCGAGCAGGTGGCCGGTGCCACGGTGCTGCGCCACCCCTCGGCGGGCAGCCTGTACCTGAATTTCTACTATGACCTGGGCCATGTGGCCCCGGAGGACCTACCGTATCTGGACCTGCTCACCGATGTGCTGGACGAGCTGGACACGCCGACCCACACGGCCCAGCAGCTGAACACCCTGCGCAGCACCTGGCTGGGCGACAGCCGCGTACTGCTGGACTTCTGGACCGGCCGGCAGGAGGGCGCACCCTGCCATGCCAAACTGACCATGAGCCTGAGCCTGCTGGAACGCAGCCTGCAAAAGGCCGTGGAGCTGGGCGGCGAGTGGCTGTATGACACGCAGCTCACCGGCCCGGCGGCGGAAGCCGCCTTTGCCCGGGTGCTGAGCCAGCAGAAACTGAACATGGAACAGCAGTTCATCCAGCAGGGCAACGCCTATGCGGCGGTCCGTGCCAGTGCCCACTACAATGTGGAGAACGCGGCCAGCGAGCGATGCAGCGGCGTAAGCTATTATCACTTCCTGTGCGATCTGCTGGAAAAGGCCGACTGGGCAGGCCTTGGCGCAAAGCTGGAAACCCTGCGGGCTCAGGTGCTGCAGCACGCCCAGCTCACCGTGAGCCTGCACGGCTCGGAGCAGGCGCTGGACACCTTGCGCACCCTGCTGCCGGGCAGCCGGTTTGCGGCGCAGGAGCGCGACGCGGCGCAGCCCTATGCGGAGCCGCTGACCCCGCCGGTGAACGAGGCCTTTATGATTGACGGCGGCGTGAACTACGCGGTGCAGGTGTGGCCCATGGAGCGCCGCAGCGACCGCAAGGTGCTGGCCCGCGTGATGAGCTACGAATACCTGTGGCACAACATCCGCGAGGTGGGCGGCGCTTACGGCACCGGAATGCTCTCCTCGGACGGCGTGGAATACCTGTACACCTACCGCGACCCCCATGTAAAGGAAAGCTACGACACCTTTGCAAAAGGTCCGGCAGAACTGGCAGCACGGGAGTACACCGAAAAAGACCTGAACGATTTTATTGTGGGTACTGTGGCCAAGCTGGACACCCCCCGCAAGCCGCGTGCTGAGGCCCGCGAGACGGACCGCCGGTATTTCTGCGGCATCACTGATGAAATGATGGCGGCAGACCGCAAGGCCCTGTGTGCGGTGGATGCCGCACTGCTGAAGGAGCAGGCCGCAGAGCTGGGTGCCGCCATGGCAAACGGCGTGCGGGTGGTGTTTGGCAGCAAGGATGCTGTGGAAGCCGCAAAAGAAATGTTTGATACGGTGGAAACATTGTAAATGAATTTTAAAAAGTGCCTGATGATACGAAAAATGTCATCGGGCACTTTTACTTTTTGTAAAGAAACGGAAAAATTTAAAAAGCAGGGTTGACGCGGCAAAAAAGCAGTGGTAAAGTAATGGGCGGAAAAGGCAAAAAGTGTCTTTTTACAACAGGAAAACGAGGTGGTTGTCATGGAACCTGCTGGCAGTAGCAGCAGTCTTTCTCCCCGATTATTTTATATGATGGCAGCCGCCGTTTCTGCTTTGCGCAGACCCTGCTGTGTGTGAATGCACACGGTGCGTGTTTGTGTTCCCTGAAAAGAAGAAACGAGAGCTGCCACTGAAAAGGAGGCAGCTTTTTTATGTCTGAAATCTCGATCGATACCCTCAAGACCATGCTGGCAAATCTGGACGATGCCAAGAAATACCAGAGCCTGCGGGATGTGATGGAAACTCTGCCCGCGCCCGACCTTGCGGCGGTATTTGAGGATCTGCCTGCAGAAAAGCTCCCGGTGCTGTTCCGTCTGTGCCCGAAGGATCTGGCCGCAGATGTGTTCACCGAACTGGCCCCTGAGACCCAGCAGAAGCTGATCGACGGCCTGACCGATACCGAGCTGAAGGCTGTTGTGGACGAACTGTTCGTGGACGATGCCACCGACCTTGTGGAGGAAATGCCTGCCAACGTGGTCAAGCGCATTCTGGGTCAGGCCGACCCCGCCACCCGCCGCATGATCAATGAGCTGCTCAAGTACCCGGAGGACTCAGCCGGCGGCGTGATGACCACCGAGCTGATGGAGCTGCGGCCGGACATGACCGTGGCACAGGCCATGGAGGCCATCCGCAGGAATGGCTTTGACAAGGAGACCATCAACAACTGCTATGTGACCGATGACAGCCGCAGGCTGATCGGCGTGGTGTCCCTGCGGGCGCTGGTGCTGGCAAAGAACACAGAAGAGCCTATCAAGGACCTGATGGATTCCAATGTGGTCAGCGTGAGCACCACCACCGATCAGGAGGATGTTTCCAACCTGTTCGGGAAATACGGCTTTCTGGCCATCCCGGTGGTGGACGCCGAGAACCGGCTGGTGGGCATCGTGACCATTGACGATGCTATCAGCATCCTGCAGGACGAGGCCAGCGAAGATATTGCAAAGATGAACGCAATCGGCCCCTCCGACAAGCCCTACTTCAAGCAGAGCATGTGGGATCTGTATAAGAGCCGTGCACCGTGGCTGCTGTTCCTGATGATCAGCGCCACCTTCTCCAGTCTGGTCATTCGCGGATACGAGGATGCACTGGCCGCTGTGACCGTGCTGACTGCATACATCCCCATGCTGACCGATGCAGGCGGCAACGCGGGCAGCCAGAGCACCTCCACCATCATCCGCGGCATGGCGGTGGGCGATATCCAGCCCCACGATCTGCCCCGCATCCTGTGGCGCGAGAGCCGCGTGGCCTTGCTGTGCGGCGGTACGCTGGCCGTATGCAACTTTGTAAAGCTGCTGGTGTTTGACCGCATCGCGGCTCCGGTGGCGCTGGTGGTGTGCCTGACTTTGATCTGCACCATCCTGCTCTCGCAGATCATCGGCGGCATTCTGCCGGTGGCGGCAGAAAAGCTGCATGTGGATCCGGCCGTGATGGCTTCACCCCTGATCACCACCATTGTGGATACCACCACGCTGCTGATCTACTTCAACATTGCAAAGATGCTGCTGCATCTGTAAAAGATACTCGGATCGGAATGCCCGGAGGCTCAGGAAAGCTTCCGGGCATTTTCTTTGCAAAAGGCGGGCGGCAGGAACCGGGAATGGCAGGCGATTTGCAGAAAATTGCGGAAATGAAGCGAAAAAATGCGGAAGAACAGGGGCGAACTATTCCTGAAAATATTTTTCAAGATATACAAGAAATGAAAAAGCTGCAAAAACCGGACGATGCAACATTTTGTAATCTTTTTGAGAGAAAAATGACATAATTTTTTTGCTTTTGTAGGGAGGTTGCAAATGTATGAAAAATTGTGATGTTTCGAGAAAAGAAATTGGCGAGCCCAAAAAGCATTTGTTGAAATAGCACAAAAGAACTCCTTCAATCTTGTGAACTTGTTCTCTTGAACAGTGGGGTGCTGCAAGGGTATAATACGAGCAGGAATTACAGGTGCATGCAAGATTGCTCCTGTGAAAATGCTGAGATACGAATTGAAGGAGAACACTATTATGAAAATGATTTCGCGTCGTGACTTCCTGAAGGCATCTGCTGTTGTTGGTGCAACTGCTGCTATGACCGCTTGCGGCGGCTCTTCCAGCACCTCTACTGCTGCATCTTCTGTTACTGCATCTTCTGCTGCTGCTTCCAGCGCTGCTGCGACCAACGGTTCCGCAAACATCGGCGTGTGCATCTATCAGTTTGCTGATAACTTCATGACCCTGTACCGCACCGATCTGGAAG
>ERZ837380.2739-NODE-2739-length-17951-cov-18.017490_pt1 | contig 17951 bp, 16 predicted proteins | sample MGYA00519685_ERZ837380 | MGnify/ENA primary metagenome ERZ837380 (study PRJEB31850, sample SAMEA3708817) | human gut metagenome | biome: human gut; feature: human-associated habitat; material: faeces | place: China | collected 2014 ...
TTTTTTCCTCCCTGTCCCTTATCAGCATAACGGTATCCGGGCACAAAAAAAGGACACCTTTTTTCACAAAGGTATCCTTTTTTCATATAGAAATATTTTTTAAAAGTACTCCATCATAAAATTTTTCTTCGGATAAAAAATCTGCCCGAGGGTTCCATTCTGCATTACTTTCTGATCCAGTATCTCTACCGAACCATAATCTGATATCTCACCCTCTGCAAACCCCCGGAAAATGCCGTGTGCGAAATCTGCAATATCCATGTTGATCTGTGGTATCTGATCCTGCGGCATACGCTCTTTTTCAGAAGTTGGGATAACGGTTGGTGATTTAAACTCATCCTCAGATGTTTCCTCTTTCTTCTCAAACCATGCCGGATCAAACAGATGCAAACCATAGCCTTTGGAAACCAGACCATTTAATAGTTCTTCAATACGCTGTCTGCATTTTCCCGGGTTGGAGTGCGGAATCGTCATTGCATCCTGTGCCGTGTCACGATAACCCAGACCGGTTCTTCCACCAACTTCGATGAAGGAAGCAAATCTTGAGAACATGACATTGATCTCTGACTGATATAATGTCCAGGTATTGATCAGTGTGTTCATTCCCTCATTCGGTGTCTCAATCTGTAATTTGCTGCATTTTCTTTCCCAGTAGTTATGTAATTCAGCAAATGCTCTGTCCACATTTTCAAAATTACTGTATTTCTCACGCATCACTTTTCCGGCTTCGCGATTTCCTTCACCCAGCATGAAAATGAAACGTTTTTCCTCGCCCGGCTGTAAAACGATATTCTTCTGTAAGGAGCCACAGTGGTTGCCGCCCTTTTCAAAAGAACCGCTGCATTTGCCGTTGATCACTGCAACCGGATTGTCCTCCGTGTGATACATACCAAGGAATTTATCTCTCATGCAGTCAAAACCGTCCGGTTCAAAATTCGCAGTAAAATACTGATATCCATCCGGTTCATAGAACAAATCTTCCTCGATGATTCCGTCTTTGTAAGAGCTTCCTGCGCAATAAAGACTCATCTGGAAGTTCTGATTATCAATGTTGATGGAATGGAACGAAAATTCCAGATAAGAGAAAAGGCTTAAATCTCTTACTTTTTCTCCGTCATTTTTCACTCTGACATCCCACAAAACCACATCATCCCCGATTGGGACAAACAATGTCTGGGATGCCTTAATATGGTCGTACTCGCATTCATATGCCGTGTAGGACATTCCGTGACGGCACTGGTATTTTGCCTTGTCTAAATCTTTTGCGACCGGCTGCCAGGAAATACTAAAATAGTCATTGGTTCCGTCTTCTTTTTTCTCGTTATCACGGATGTATACATAATATCCCGACCGGTCCATTGGAATACTGTTTCCATGGAAACGTGTGATTCTGTGATATTCCGGACTCTTATAGAAAGAATATCCTCCTGCTGTATGATTGACAACCACAGCCAAATTCTCTACCCCAAGATAATTTGTCCAGGATGTCGGCAGATCGACTCTCTCGATCACATACTCTCTGTGTTCATTATCAAAATGCCCGTATCTCATAAAAAACCCTCCTGCTTTGCATTTATACCTTTTTGATACTTTGAGTATAAATACAAACCAGAAGGGTTTGAATTGTTCTTTGTGTGAATATTTGTTTTTTATTGTGATTTGACAATTTTTATATTTTCACATTGTTCATTTATGGAACAATTGCATCCTAAATTACAACATAAACTGTGCCACCACATAATTATTTAAGTCCATACCTTTATCCGTCAGGTAAATACGTCCCTCACGTTTTAAGAGAAGTTCTTCCTGTTGTAAATGATTCAATGCATCTCCGTAGACTGCCTCAATCGGAATGCCAAAAGCCTGCGTAAACTCATCCCGGTAAAATCCATCCCGCATGCGGAGACCCAAAAACATAAATTCCTCCATCTGCTCGTTCCTTGTAGTCTGCTCTGCTGCCGCATGCAGGTTTACTGCCGGAACCAGCAGGTGCGTGCCGTCAGCAGAATAAACTGCACTGCCTGTCACACCCTCTGTTAACGGATACTGCATATAGCAATCGTGAATATTTTCACATTCTGACAGATACGTGTACAGATCCCTCGTATTGGAATACCGTACATTGTCGACCAGTGAGGATGCGCCAAGTCCCACACCGAGATAATCAACGCGTTTCCAGTAACCGATATTGTGTCTGCACTCATATCCCGGCTTTGCAAAATTGGAAACCTCATACCAGTGATAACCGGCCTCCTTTAAAATGTGCTGTGTCATCTTCGTGGTCTGGTACTCCTCCTCCTCCGTCGGAAGGGATTCCGTCTGCATGCCCGCCTCCTGCCTGACTGCATCAAACCGATACAGTTCATAAAACGGCGTGCCCTTCTCAATGATGAGTGAGTAGGCAGAAATATGTTCCGGTTTTAATTTTAAAACCTGATACAGGGAATCACAGAAAATCTCCGGTGTCTGCCCCGGCAATGAACTCATCAGGTCGATATTGATATTGGAAAATCCATGTTTTCTCGCCATATCATACGTCTTTAAAAACTGCTCAAACGTATGGATCCTTCCAAGAATCTTAAGCTCCTCATTGTGCACCGACTGTAATCCGATACTCAGACGGTTGATTCCGATTCTGCGATAAACTTCAAATTTATGCTCCGTGATTGTACCCGGATTGCACTCGATCGTGATCTCTGCATCCTGTTCCACCGAAAAATAGTGATATACCGTCTCCATGATTGCCTGCATATAGTCTTCCTTCAGCCATGAAGGGGTACCGCCGCCGATAAAAATCGTCGTGATCCTGCGATCTTTATACTTTGCTCCGTAAAAAGCAAGTTCCTTCTGCAGTGCCGCCACGTAACTCTTCTGCGTCTGCTCGTCTGCCGCAAAAGAAAGGAAATCGCAGTAATCACATTTTTTCACACAAAATGGAATATGAATATATAACTCCAAAATCTTAATCCTCGTCTAACTTTAATACGCTCATGAAGGCTTCCTGTGGAATCTCCACGTTACCAACCTGACGCATACGTTTCTTACCTTCCTTCTGTTTCTCCAGAAGTTTCTTCTTACGAGAGATATCACCACCATAACACTTGGCAAGTACGTCTTTACGCATTGCTTTTACCGTCTCTCGCGCAATGACTTTGCCACCGACTGCCGCCTGGATTGGGATCTCAAATAAGTGTCTTGGGATCTCCTCTTTCAGACGCTCACACATTTTTCTTCCACGCTCGTAAGCACTGTCTTTGAACACGATAAAGGAAAGTGCATCGACCTGCTCCTTATTGATGAGAATATCGAGTTTTACAAGCTCAGACGGCTCATATCCTTTCATCTCATAGTCAAAAGACGCATATCCTCTCGAACGTGACTTTAATGCGTCAAAGAAATCGTAAATGATCTCGTTCAACGGAAGATCGTATTTGATGAGTGCACGTGTTTCCTCCAGATATTCCATGCTGATATAGACACCGCGCCGCTCCTGACATAACGTCATGATTGCACCGACATAGTCTTTTGTCACCATGATTTCCGCGGAAACAATCGGCTCTTCCATGTAATCAATTTCGGACGGATCCGGCAAGTTTGACGGATTTGTCAGGTCAATGACTTCGCCGTTTGTCTTATGCACCTTGTATACAACGCCCGGAGCCGTTGTCACAAGATCAAGGTTAAATTCCCTCTCCAGACGTTCCTGGATGATCTCTAAATGAAGCAGTCCAAGGAAACCGCAGCGGAATCCAAAGCCCAAAGCAAGGGATGTCTCAGGCTCAAAATACAAAGAGGCATCGTTGATCTGTAATTTTTCCAGTGCATCTCTCAGATCCGGATACTTTGCACTGTCCGCCGGGTAAAGACCACAATAAACCATCGGATTGACCTTTTTGTATCCCGGAAGTGCCTCTGCACATGGGCGGTCTGCATTCGTTACTGTATCGCCCACGCGGGTATCCCGCACGTTCTTAATGCTCGCACAGATATAACCTACCATACCTGCAGACAGCTCATCACACGGAATAAACTGACCTGCACCAAAGTATCCAACCTCAGTCACTTCGTCCATAGCTCCGGTTGCCATCATTTTGATCTTATCCCCTACTTTTACCGTTCCTTCCTTCACACGGCAGAACACGATCACGCCCTTGTAGGAATCATAAAGCGCATCAAAAATCAGTGCTTTTAACGGTGCATCCGGATCACCGGTCGGTGCCGGGATTTTCTCCACGATCTGCTCTAACACCTGATCGATATTCAGTCCGGTTTTTGCAGAGATCCGCGGTGCATCATGCGCTTCAATTCCGATCACATCCTCAATCTCCTGAATCACTTCATCCGGCTGTGCGCTCGGAAGGTCAATCTTATTGATGACCGGCATAACATCCAGATCATGGTCTAACGCCAGATACACGTTAGCAAGTGTCTGCGCCTCCACGCCCTGTGCTGCATCCACAACTAAAATTGCTCCGTCACACGCCGCCAGACTTCTGGATACCTCATAGTTAAAATCCACGTGTCCCGGTGTGTCAATGAGGTTAAAAATATACTCTTCCCCATCTTTTGCCTTATAAATAATACGGACTGCCTGCGATTTGATCGTGATTCCACGCTCTCTTTCCAAATCCATGTTGTCGAGCACCTGTGCCTGCATCTCACGGCTTGTGAGTGTTCCGGTACTCTCTATGATACGATCCGCCAGCGTTGATTTGCCGTGATCGATATGTGCGATAATACAAAAATTACGAATTCTACTCTGATCAATTGCCACTCTTTATTTCTCCTGTTTCTTAAAAATAGAAAATTTCTCTTTCAAAGCTTTTCTTTTGCCTATATATGTTACCATACTCACATTGTTTCGGCAATTATTATATGAAATCCCTACTAAACTATCATACATTTATTTTGTTATACGAGCAGACTCTTTGTATAGGCTTCTTTCGGATCGTGAAAAATATCTTCTGTCTCCCCTATTTCAATCATTCTTCCATCCTTCATAACCATGATACGGTCGCACATATGATAAACTACATTGATATCATGGGATATGAACAGATATGACAGGTTCATTTCTTCCTGCAGCTTCTGTAAAAGTTCCATGATCTGTGCCTGAATGGTCACATCCAGTGCAGATACCGGTTCATCTGCAATGATAAACCCCGGATTTGTGATAAGCGCCTGTGCGATACTGATCCTCTGCCGCTGTCCCCCGGACAATTCGGATGGCAGACGATGGAAATACTTCTCATCCATTCCGACGCGGGCTAGCATATCATAAGCCGCCGCCTTACGGTCAGCCTTAGACATTGCGTATTTTTTATCCAAAATGCCTGCTGCCCTGAGCGGTTCCATCAATAGCCACCCGATCGTTTTGGATGGATTAAGGCTGCTGTACGGATCCTGAAAAATCATCTGGGGACGGCTGACATGACAGCTCACTTCTCCTGACATATGCTCCTGCATTCCAAGGATCGCCTTAGAGAGCGACGTTTTTCCGCAGCCGCTCTCACCGACCAGACCGAGACTTTCTCCCTCATACACATCAAAACTGACATGTTCTACCGCATATTGTTTTTCTTTCTTTTTGAAAACAGAATTGGATCTGTCTTCATAATATACAGACAGATCTTTTACTGTAAGAACCTTTGCATTGCTCTCTTTCTTTACGGAAACCCTCGGCTTTAACCTGGAAGGAACTGCCTCGATCAGATTTCTTGTGTATGCTTCCTTCGGGTGCATGAAAATCTTCTCTGTTTCATCTGCTTCCACCACAACTCCGTCTTTCATAACAACGACCTTATGGCAGATACGTCTTGCCAGATTCAGGTCATGTGTAATAAAAAGCATTGCATTCTGTTCACTCTTGTTGATGTCTTTTAACAATTCCACGATCTGTGTCTGGATCGTCACATCCAATGCCGTCGTAGGCTCATCTGCTATGATCAGATCCGGATGCAGGATCACCGCCATGGCGATCATCACCCGCTGTCTCATGCCTCCGGACAGCTGGTGCGGATAACTGTCATAAACCTTCTTCGCATCCTTAAGCCCGACTGCCTGAAAAGTTTCCAGTACTTTTTCGTAACGCTTCTCTTTCTCTAGATCCGTATGAAGCCTTACGATCTCATCCACCTGGACACCGGCTTTTTTTGTCGGATTTAAGGAGGTCATCGGCTCCTGAAATATCATGGACATCCGGCTTCCCTGAAATCTGCGGTACAGCCGCTCATCAAAAGGTCTGTCTGCTTCTCTTAATACTTCCCCATCCACGATTATTTTCCCGGATGTCACCTGTGCCTGCTTTGACAGAAGCCCCATGAGTGTCAGTGAGGTGATTGATTTTCCGGATCCTGATTCTCCGACAATTCCTACGATCTCACCACTGTTCACTTCTATATTTACATGCTTAACAACTTCCATGCCATCAAAAGAAACGGACAAATCTTCTATCTGAACAATTTTTTTCTGTTTGCTGTCTTTTTGCTGTTCCACTTTCATATACTTATCCCCAGTCTGTCATTCATTCTACCACACAGCCTCTACTCTGCCCTGCTCCCGTCCCATTTCCGGATACCTTCGCCCAGCAGTGAAAATCCAAGCACCACCCATACGATCGCAAGTCCCGGGAAAAGTGCATACCAGGGTGCTGTCTGCAAATATCCCTGTGCATCTGACAGCATCATGCCAAGACTGGCATCCGGTGCCTGTACTCCGATTCCAAGATAGCTCATACCAGACTCCGCAAGGATCGCATTATTAAAACCGATCATCACTGAAACGAGCAGCACGGAAAAAATATTTGGTAAAATATGTACGAACAGAATACGAAGCCTGCTTACTCCCATCAGCCTTGCTCTTTTTATATAATCCGCATCACGAAGACGTAAAAATTCTCCGCGGACAATCCGCACAAAGCTTGGGATAAATACGATTCCAAGTGCGATGATCACATTCTGCCTGCCTTTTCCAAGTAAAGATATGATCACAAGCGTAAGCAGAATACTTGGGAATCCGTTCACCGCATCCGTGATACGCATGAGGATCTCATCTAAAATGCCTCCGAAATATCCGGTAAATGCTCCTAACAAAACACCTGCCACAGTTGAAAAAAGGACGACCGATGTGCTGATCACAAGCGTTGTTCCCAATCCCTGCATCACTCTTGAAAAAATATCCCTTCCGAAATTGTCTGTTCCAAAAATATGATGCATGGAAGGCGCTGTAAATTTCTCTGCTGCTGACATGGCAGTTGTACTATATGGTGTCCAGAAGCATCCCAAAATCCCCAAAAACACAGCAAGACCTGTCATAAACAGGCCTGCTGCAAGATATCCGTTCCATTTTTTTCTTTTCTTATTTTCCATAGGTTTCACACTCCGTATCACAAGCCTATCCCTGCACAATGCCGCCTGCTCCTCTGCAAAAGGAAACATCTGTCCTGCGGCTTTTATTCACTCTTACGGATTCTCGGATCGATCACCCGGTAAAGAATATCCACGATAAAATAAACAAAAATCACCACAAAGGTAATATATAAAATCAAAATCTCCACAACCGGAAGGTCTCTTGTTCCGACCGAACTGATCAGAAGCCTGCCGATCCCAGGCAGTGCAAACACCTGTTCTACCACGATACTTCCTGCCAAAATTTCTGCGATCATCATGCCGAGAAATGTAATGACCGGCATCATGGCATTTTTTAAGACATGGCCAAACATGACCTGATTCTTGCTGCAGCCCTTGCTGTAAGCAGTCCTCACATAGTCAAGCTTCATCTCCGTCAACATGGAATTACGCAAAAAACGTGCAGTCATCGCTATTTTCGGTAAAGCGATCGAAATTGCCGGGAACAGTAAATATGCTAAAAATCCGGTCATATTCTCCTGATAACTTATGTACCCGCCCGGTACAAACCATTTTAATACAATGCCACACAGGTAAGTCACTAAAATTCCAAGAAAAAAGGATGGAACAGCCATCGTGACCTGTGTCAAGACTCCAAAGACTGCATCTAAGAACCTGCTTCCACATTTCGCCCACAATACCCCCAAAGGAATTGACACAAGTACGATCATGACAAATGAAATCACTGCCAGATAAAGTGTCACCGGCAGCTTATCTCCTATCAATTCCTTCACGGGCATCATTTCATTCATATTCTTGGAATACCGGTAACTCACGCCAAAATCCCCGTGCAGTACATCATCTGCCCAGGAAATATACCGTTCTACCGGTGGTTTATCCAATCCAAGCTCTTCTCGAAGCTGTGCCTCTCTCTCCGGTGTTGCCTCCGTTCCTAATATGGAACGTACCACATCTCCCGGAATTACCTGAAAAGCAAGGAAAGCAGCTACTGAAACGAGAAACAATGTCATAATGAGAGTGCATATTTTTTTTATTAAAAATTTCATGTGTCTGCTTTCCTTTCTGATCAGATGATAACGGCACTACTTTCTGTGTCCGTCTTATTTTACAAAGTATACTGTACTCATATCCTGTACATAAATCGGATAGAATTTGTATCCTGCAAGGTTCTTGTTAAATGCTGTTGTGTTCGCCGGAACCTGGATAAATGCACTGGCTGCTTCCTCAGCAAGAATTGTCTGAAGCTTTTTATAGTCTGCTGCCTTCTCTGCTGCATCCTGTGTTTCCTGTGTCGCTTTCCAGAGTTCATCATACTCTGTGCTCTTGAAGTTCACAAAGTTCTTTTTCGAATCTGTCTGGAAACGGTTCAACAGATATCCCGGTGTCAGGTCACTGCATGTGATACCACTGATCGTTGCCTGATACTCTCTGTTGGTATAAACATCTTCTAACCAGGTATTCCATTCTACAGCATCAATCGTTGCGTTGATTCCCACTGCTTTTAACTGTTCTACCACAACCTCTGCGGTCTGCATGTGGAACTCATAAACAGATGGAACTGCGATCGCAAGATCAAATCCATCTGCATATCCTGCCTCTGTAAGAAGCTCTTTTGCCTTTTCCACATTGGCAGAAGTACCATAAAGATCATTTAAGTCCTCATAGTAGTCTTTTAATGTAGGGAGCATTGCGGAGCTGATGAGTGTTCCGTTTCCGCCGGCTACGAACTCATTCACCATATCTTTATCCAGTGCGTAGCAGATCGCCTGACGTACCTTCACGTCAGAAAGCGGTTCATAGTCATTGTTTAAGAACAATGCCTGCACAACATTGGATGGAGATGAGATCACATTAAAGCTGTCCTTTAACTCGTTCGCCTGGGAATCTGTCAGGTATGCATAAATATCAATGCTTCCACCCTGAAGCTCTAACAATGCAGTATCTGCACTTCCCACAATTTTAAAATCTACCTCATCAAGATAAGGAAGTCCTTCCTGCCAGTAATTTTCATTCTTCGCAAGAACGATTCCCTCCTGTGGAGTGTAAGAAACAAAAGAAAACGGTCCTGTTCCAACCGGATCCGCCTCTGCATCTTCTCCGCTTCCTGCAGGAATAATTGCAGTTACAAAACTGTAGATCAGTTCTGTATTCGGTGTATCCACTGTCACCTGAACCGTCTTATCATCTAAAATATCAACTGCCTGAATTGTCTGTAAAGTTGCAACTAATGGCGTTCCATCTAAAAGACCTGCCACTCTTTCTAATGAGTACTTCACGTCCTCACCTGTCACATCGTTACCATTATGAAACTTCACACCATCTCTCAATGTAAAAGTATATACTAATCCATCGTCTGAGATGCTGTAATCACTTGCTACAGCGCAAATCAGGTTACCGTTCTCATCCGGTTTTACCAAACCTTCGAAAACATTAAACAGAATCTCTTTAGTTCCTGCCGCAGTTGCCTTATGTGGGTCAAGACTGTCAATATCCTGCTGTATGCCTACAACAACGGAGCCGCCGTATACAGGTCCTTCACTGATTTCTGTCTCCTGTACATTCTGCTCCTTAGAGGAAGTATCCTCCGAAGACTCTCCTGTGCCATCTGCGCCACATCCGCCCAGTACAGCCATTGCCAGAAGTGCCATGAAAAGAATGTGTAATCTTTTTTTCATAATTTGCTCTTCTCCTCTTCGAATTGCTTTTTCCTCTCATTATTCAATTGCTTTTTCATTCTATCACACAACATGAAAAAAACAAGCTGTTTTGTTAATTTTTTGACAATTTTAATTTTTCCATTTATAAAGCATCTCATCCTGCAGTATTTCTTCTGTCGGAACCGTTGGATTCTGGATATTTTTTAATGTTACTGTTACAACTCCATCTTTATTACTTGAAACCACATCCGTTGAAAAACATTTTCCCGGAGCTACAGCCTGCTGTCTGTTAGGATACATCGTCCACATCTGAATCAGGTTATAATCCTTATCATATAATAGTATTTTTGCACACAAATCATCATTCTCATTGCTTGTAAGTCTAAGAACAGCCGGACGCCTGTTTCCTGCATTATCGATAAATTCACTAATCGTTTCGTTTTCTTCATCCAGACATCCCGTTACATTGATATATCCCTTTGCCTCAAGTTGTTCTAATGTTATATTTTTATCCAGATCCAACAATTCATTCCATGCTTTGTCACCTGTCATTCCCCATCCTGTTTTCTTTAAATAAAAGAAACATATTCCAAGCATCGCCAATGCGATGAGACATAATGCCACATATATTCTCTTTTTCCCCATATATATCCTCCTTAGGCGCTGACAATATTGTTAAAATAAAGATTTTTTACAATTTAGTCTACTACTTTAAACTCTTCGTTTTCAACAGCCTGCGCTTTTATTTGTTCATAATAATCCTGCCATTCTTCTTCTATTTCATTTATGCTTTTTGCCTGTGGCGCAACTTCTTTAAACTCTTTTTCCTTTGCTGCCATATACTTCTGTATCGGCAAATCTTTTTTATAAACTTCGAATTCATAATTCCAATAATCTTCTTCTGAATCGAATTGCTCTATAATCGCCATTGCATCTTCTTTATTATCAGACTGTTCAATAAATACCTTTAACTTTTCTAGATAATCATATACTTCTTGATCTGTCACTGTATACCCTGCTTCAATTGCCTGCTGATATAACGCTTCCCTCTCCTCCACATATAAAACAGCCTGTTTCCTTGCATCCTCTTGATTCATTCCAAAAGTAGTATAAAACATCATTGCCTGTTCTACTTCCTTATTTGTTATAACTCCATTCTTTCCTCTCGCATATATCATTTCACTTCCATTTTCATCATTTGCATATTGTTTAAGCAAATTTCCCCAATCAGAAAACTTAGATGTATAAGATGGCTCCGCAAATGTTTGAACTCCTGCCATGAATAATAAGATTCCCATAAATAAAGATGCGCACAATGCCTGTATCTTTTTTTTCATATAACCCCGCCTCCTACTTTGTATTCAAATTTAATCTAACAGAATCTGCTGACGAAGCTGGCATATCTCCGCTGTAATTATTATACCATATAACGTATGTAAACATAGCCTTTTTTCTTCTAACGACATATAACGGACATATCTTTTTTTCTTTATTTCATCATCTTAAGACCGATTATAAAATCCCAGATCATATGCCTGCAATCTATTTTTAATGATTTAACTGACAAAATGAATATCAAAAAGAGAACCCGAATTTCTTCAACTCAGGTTCTCGACTCTGCGGATGCATTTTAGTCATTATTTACTTTTTCCATTTACAGAGCACCTCGTCCTGCAATATTTCCTCTGCCGGATCTGTTGGATTCTGAATATTTTTTAATGTAACAGTTACAATGCCATCCCTATCACTTGTAATCACATCCGTCGAAAAGCATTTTCCCGGGGCTACAGCCTGCTGCCTTGTTGGATACATAGTCCACATCTGAATTAGGTTATATTCTTTATCATATAAAAGTATCTTTGCGCACAAATCATCATTCTCATTACTTGTAAGTCTAAGAACAGCCGGACGCCTGTTTCCTGCATTATCAATAAATTCTTTAATAGTTTTGTTTTCCTCGTCCAGACATCCCGTTACATTTATATATCCCTTTGCCTCAAGTTGTTCCAATGTCACATTTTTATCCAGATCCAACAATTCATTCCATGCTTTGTCACCTGTCATTCCCCATCCTGTTTTCTTTAAATAAAAGAAACACATTCCAAGCATCGCCAATACGATGAGGCATAATGCCACATATATTCTCTTTTTCCCCATATATATCCTCCTTAGCCGCTGACAATACTGTTAAAATAAAGATTTGATTCCAATAAGACTTTTTCCTCTTCTAAACTCGATTATAATATACCCTGTTCTATATATGCAATTTATTTTTATTGGTTTCACCAGTAAAATCTGAACGAAAAAGAGAACCTGAATTCACACTCAGTTTCTCCATCTTGACATATACATTTGACAGGCAAAAACTTTTAATTTTTCCATTTATAAAGTATCTCATCCTGCAATATTTCTTCTGTCGGAGCCGTTGGTCTCTGAATATTTTTTAATATTATTATTACAACAATCGTTAATTTTTCTGCTAAACTTACTATATGATATGACTCCAATAAATCCTTTTCTTCATAATTTGTGATATATCTTAAATGCCATTATTATAAATATAATCATAAGTCCCCATACAAAAACAGCTATAAAATACTCTCCAATTGTATATAACCATCCCCCAAACAACCCCAATGAAAAAATACCCACAATAACAATTATCAAGAAAACTACTATTTTTTTTAAATTACTCTTATTAACCTCTTGTATTGATTTATCAACTAATACACTGAGAAAAAAATCCATTATTTCGTTTATGATATCTATCATATTATTTTCCTCACAAGCTATTTATATTTTGAACTGTTCAGATCATACATCTTTTTATAACAACCGTTTTGACAAATTAAATCGTCATGAGTACCGATTTCTTTTATTGAACCATCAGATAAACATATTATTTTATCTATTTTTTGCATGAATGTCAGTCTATGTGAAATTATTATAAGTATATCATCAGTAGAATTATTTATTAATGTTTCATACAACTCATTTTCTATAATTGAATCCAAATTACTTGTTGGTTCATCTAAAACCATTACACTTTTATTTCTCATTAATATACGAGCTATTGCGATTCTTTGATTTTCACCTCCAGATAATTCTATTCCATTTTCGCATAACTGACATGTAATGGGGGTATCTAAAAAAAGTGGCATTGTTTTTACTTTATCTAGCATTTTTACCTTTTTTAAAGCTTCACAAACTAAATTTAAATCAGCATTTTCTTCTAATGCAATATTTTCTAATATTGTAAAAGGATATATACTATAATCTTGAAACAATACAGAAAATGTTTTTCTTAAAGATACTAAGTCAATATCTTTAATATCTATATTATTAATCAATATTTTCCCCTTATTTATTTCATACAGTCTGATTAATAATTTTATTATAGTTGTTTTTCCAGCTCCATTGCTACCTATAATAGCAATTTTCTCCCCCCTATTTATTTTAAAACTTACATTTTTCAGTGTATAATTTTTACTATTTGGATATTTAAAATATACTGAATCAAACTCTATACTATCAATCTGAGAATTTAATATATATTTTCCAGTCTTATTTTCTATTTCATCATAATCCATAAATTCTAAATAATCCTTAATATACAAATCATTCTCATATAAACTTGTATATGTGGTTATAATTCCTTCGATAGCACTTTTTAATTTATTATAAGAATTAATTGCAATAAAAAAATCATCTAACCAAATTTTACCTTTAAAAAATTCATAAACAAAATATCCCATAACACCTAAACTTTCAATATTAGTTATTAAGGATTGTAAAATAGCAACCTCACTTACAGCTTTACTATTTTCTTGTACATTTTTCAAAAATTCTCCTGTATATTTATTTTTTTTATTAAAAATAAATTCTTTTAATGAATTTATTCTCATATCCCTTATAAATTGTGGAATATAAAACAATCTATATATATAATTAAGTTGACGATTTTGAGTCGTCACCTTCTTTTGATATTCATATTGTATTTTAGTCACTTTTTGAGATACTATTAGACTAATAATTATAATAATAAACATTAAAGAAAAAATCCATTTATCAACCCATTTTAATATTGATATTATTAATGTGATTTGTAAAATAGATGATATAAATTGTAACAAAATATTATTAGAATTATGATAAATATTGCAACAATTATCAAATACAACATTATATTTATCATAGCTCTTTGCATCATCAAAATATGACAGCTTTAGTGAATAGCTTTTTTCCAGAAAGCTATTCACTACTTTTGTATTTATTATCTCATTTTGTAATGAGATATAAGGCACCAATTTATATTCAATAAAAGAATCTATTAAATTAAACAAAAATGTAAACACAAGAATATATGCAACATTTATTACTTTTTCCTCTGACATTGCATTTATAATAAGTTTTGGAATTATTAAATTGATATATAAGCATATGTTACTAAGTATCATTTGCATAACTTGTATAAAGAAAAGTTTTCTGTTCATTCCTAAACTTTTTTGAATTATAATTAAATTTCTTTTGAATATTCCTTTATATTTCATCTATTATATCCTTAAATTTATTAAGTATTTGTTTTTCAAATACACTTTTTACCTTATAACATCCTGGCTTATTATATTTTCCATAGTGACTATAACTAATACCTGCACAACCTCCTCCGCAAACTGGCAAATATACACAGGAACGACACTCCTTAATGTCATAGGGATTACGGGTCATCCACTGATAATACGCATTAGTTGTATCCGTAAATTGACCACCCTCACCAATTCTTCCAATTCTATGTTTTTCTATGTTAACAAAATCCCAGCATTTATATACATCTCCATTAGGTGTAATTGTAAAGGAAGAATCAGAAAATAATCCACAAAACATATTTCTTTTCATTGGACTGATAGATATATTAAATCCTAATTCATTAGCTTTTTTCCACAATGGTTCTAATACTTTTCCAAGTTCTTCTTCCAAAAAACAATTACCTGTATATGATACACAAGATGGTGTATCTCCTTTAACTATTCCAAAATCAATGCTGCAACATTCTAAAGATTCCTCTTTAAGAAAGTTCAAAAGATTGATTGTCTCATCCAAATTTGATTTATCAATATTGATTCTTATAATAGGGTTATTTAAATCCTCATCTGCTGTTACAAGATGAATTCCTCTTAAAGTTTCTTCAAATGACCCCTCCCCCTTTATACCTATTCGTCTCTGATCATGTATCGCTTTTATTCCATCAAGAGTTATCTGTATATATTGACAATTATACTGTTTCAACTTTTCCAAATAAGATTTTTTCAACAAAGTACCATTTGTAACAATATATGTACTGAATTCTATTTCATTTTTGTTACAGTATAATTGAATCTCATCCAAAAACAAATAATTATCTTCAAAATTCAACAGCGGTTCTCCACCAAATAGCCAAATAGCAAGATGGTTATAGCCTTTCGTTGATAGCTGCATTTTTATAAATTCCAAAATATTTTTCCTGACAGTATCTGTCAGTGAAACACTAGATATAATACCTGCCGCTTCATAACAATAAATGCATCTCAAATTGCATGCCATAGTCAATAATATAGTTAAGTTAAGTACATTACTTCCAAATTTTTCTTTTTCATGTAAATATTTCTGTATAAGTGCTTCATCACAATCATCATTTTCGATAAGCACCCCTGCTTCAATAAATTTCTTTACATGATTTTCATCTAAAGCTCCTATATCATTATTGACAATAATTTCCTTTGTTCTTTCTTCAATTAAAAATGTTTCTCCAGTAAACGTATTACAAAGTAAAAACTTATTTCGAGGCAACGCCTCATCACTTATTATTAAATTATATAATGAAAACTTCATTTTGTTCTCCTCTTATTTGAGCAGCCAAAGCTTTTTCACTTTAGCTGCCCTCTTTTTCATTGCCAAACTTATTTTGTTCCACATGCTAATTTGATACATCCACCAGAATTTGCACCACAGGCTTTTGCTCCGCACATACCTGAATTTCCACCACAGGCTTTTCCAGCGCATGCACCTGCATTTCCACCACAAGTGTCACCTCCACAAATTCCTACTTTACCAACACATCCATTAACTCCACATCCACTCGCATTTGCCGCACATGCATTTGCTCCACAGCCACCCGCATTTGCCGCACATGCATTTGCTCCACAACCCCCTGCATGTACACAAACTCCAACTCTTTCTCCATCATTGTATGCATTCCCTAAATATTGTTCATTCATTAAAATAACACCTTTCCTTCATAAATTTTACACTTTTGCTACACAAGCCTGTGCTCCATATGAACCACCCTTTACTCCACAAGCCTGTGCTCCACATGATCCTGCATTAGTATGACATGCTCTAGTTCCACATCCCCCACCGTTTGCATGACATGCATCAGCACCACACCCACCTACTTTACCAAAGCATCCATTTCCTCCACAGGCTCCTACATTCGCAACACATCCGTTTCCTCCACAGGCTCCTACATTCGCAACACATCCGTTTCCTCCACAGGCTCCTGCATTTGCCGCACATGCATTTGCTGCACATACACCCACATGAATACAGGCACCTGCTCTTGACTTATCATCATACGCATTTCCTAAATATTGTTCTTGTTTCATCTTTCTTCTCCTGTTAAATAATTTTTATGGCCACATATTTATAGTATTGTTATTTTGAACTACTTGCACCTAAAATGAGTGTATTCAAAAGAAAAGGAGAATAACTTCATATGAAAAAAAACAAAACATTATTTATTTTATTATTATTACTTGTCACCGTTAATTTTGGAAAATACACCTTTATTGTTTCTACTTCACCTGTTGCCCCGACTTCACTTCATGGTGAAACTGAAAATGACGATATATAAAATTTATTCATCTTTTATTTTCTCAAAGAAATTAAAACTATTTTTATAAATTCTATCTGTTCCAAATAATTTACTCAGTACCAATGCGTATAATGAATACCTTTTTATCTGTTCATTCTTTTCAGAACCATTCATCAGATATTTATTATACGCAATTTCTCCAATATACTGATCCAATAATTCAGCCCTGTCTCTTTCCATAATTTGCTTTGCTCCATCCATGAAAATGCTGTCTGCTTTCGAGTACTCACCACTATCAGATAACCACCTTCCATAATTAAGCTTTGCCAATTTTGTTTCATGATACTTATCTTCTTTCATCTGGTCCGTATCTTCCAAAAATGCTCTAATCAATCTCATTGCCTGTTCTTTTTTCCCAGATTTTGCTAAACAGACAGATATATGGTTGATTAGGTTAATCTCAACTTTTGTATAGATATGCTTTTTTTCACCTATTAAATTTTCATTCATAGAATATGCTAAGACTTTTCTATACTCTTCACAACATATTTCCTCAGACATATGACTGTATTCCTTTTCTATACATATTTCGATAAATTTTAAATATTGCTTATTCTGTGCACATTCATCTTCTCCAAGTATTTCCATTAATTTTTCCAAACTTTCCCACACTTTATCCATGCTTTTCTCGGAAAATAAAATACGTGAAATCTCTCTCCTCAGAAGTAACGCCTCAATCTTCCCTGTATTGAGCAGTTCCACATAATATCGATTTTCCACACCTATTTTCTCTGCCAGTGCTTTATAATTTTTCCAGCTCGGTTTACGACCATTTTCAATCCGTGAATAACTTTCTACACTGCAAATGCCTTCACTTAATTTTTCCTGCGTATAGTTTATTTTTTTTCTTTCTGTTGTAAGATAATGTCCCACAAACTCTGTCATAATTTCTTCTGTCTGTGGTTCATATATGTGAATCTGGCTTCCGCACCCAAATTCATCAAAAAAACTCTGTAATATTCTGATATCTTCCTGCTCTTTGCTCATATCCCGCTTTTCTTTCAAACCTACCAAAAT
>ERZ837380.2742-NODE-2742-length-17941-cov-5.817343_pt1 | contig 17941 bp, 18 predicted proteins | sample MGYA00519685_ERZ837380 | MGnify/ENA primary metagenome ERZ837380 (study PRJEB31850, sample SAMEA3708817) | human gut metagenome | biome: human gut; feature: human-associated habitat; material: faeces | place: China | collected 2014 ...
GCCCATTAAAGTGGTACGCGAGCTGGGTTCAGAACGTCGTGAGACAGTTCGGTCCTTATCTGTCGCAGGCGGAGGATATTTGAAGGGAGTTGACCTTAGTACGAGAGGACCAGGTTGAAGGAACCGATGGTGCACCAGTTGTACTACCAAGTGCATAGCTGGATAGCTAAGTTCCGAAGGGATAAACGCTGAAAGCATCTAAGTGTGAAGCCCACCCTAAGATAAGATATCCCATACCATAAGGTAGTAAGATTCCATGTAGACGACATGGTGATAGGTTGGAGGTGTAAGTGCAGTAATGCATTAAGCTGACCAATACTAATAAATCGAGGGCTTAACCACAAAAAGTTAAGTAAAAATCGGAAAAAAATTCTAAAACTAATATTTCATCTATGTATTTTTGAATGTGCTAGATATTTTATGAATAAAAATAAAAAAAGTGCAAAAAATATTAAAAACTACTTGCAAAAAAATAATTTATATAGTATAATGCAAAAGTAGTTAAAAGAGTTATCAATTTTCTGGTAATGATGACACTTAGGGTAATACCTGTTCCCATTCCGAACACAGAAGTCAAGCCTAAATGTGCCGAAAATACTTGCGGGTTACCCTGCTGGGAAGATAGGTTGTTGCCAGATTTAATATAAATTCCTCTTTAGCTCAGTTGGTAGAGCGCTCGGCTGTTAACCGATAGGTCGTTGGTTCGAGTCCAACAAGAGGAGCCATAATTGAAATAAGTATTTATTGTAAAAACAATAGATACTTATTTTTTGACGTTTTTTACTTGATAATTATTCTTATTTATGATATATAGTGAGAATAGAAAAAAATGGAAAGAAGGAATCTTAATGAAAATACTAAGGAATGAATTAAAAAATGAATTGAATATAAGAACTGAAAAAAACTTTCCAAAAGAAAGTATAGAGTTTATTGATATAATGCCATTAATAATTCAAAAAGATACTTTTAAGGAAATAATAAATAAATTTGTAGAAGAAATATCAGATAAAAAAATAGACTATATTGTTGGACCAGAAGCAAGAGGGCTAATATTAGGTTCAGCCGTGGCAAATAAATTAGAAGTTGGTTTTATACCTGTACGAAAAGCGGGAAAGTTGCCACCATCAACAGTTGAAAAAATTTTAAAATATAAAAAAGAATATGGAAAAGATGTATTGGAATTGCCTAAATTAGTTAATGAAGAATATAAAGAAAAAAGATTTTATATTATTGATGATATATACGCAACAGGAAATACAATGAAGTCAATTAAGCATACAATAGAAGACTTAGGAGGAATAGTTGTTGGACAAGGTGTTATAATGAATATAGTAGAATTAAATGATGATAATAATATATTTTCGCTATTGGACATTAATGAGGGGGAAACAGAATGTTAAGTGATATACTGAAAAAAGAATATATTAGGATAAATGAGTCGTGTAAAGATTGGGAAGACGCAATTAGACATGCGGGAAATATATTATTAGAAAAAGGAATTGTAACACAAGAATATATTGATAGTGTAATTAAAAGTGTAAAATTATTTGGACCATATGTAGTTGTTGCTAAAGGAATCGCAATTCCACACTGCCTTGGGAGTATGGGAGTAAATGAAAATGCAATTACATTAATGACTTTAAAGAATCCAGTTAATTTTGGAAATCCAAAAAACGACCCAGTTTATTATGTTATTTTATTTGCCAATACAGATTTTGATTCACATATAGAGGCTTTAAGTGCTGTTTCTGAATTATTACAAAAGCCTGAATTTTTTGAAGTAATGAAAACTGCTTTAAAACCGCAAGACATAATAGATTATATAGATAAGGAGGAGATAAAAAATGCTTGATATTGAAAATCTAAAAAAATTATCAAATGAAAATAGAAAAAGAATAATTAAAATGATATATAAAGGTAAAGCCGGTCATCCAGGCGGTTCATTATCAGTTATAGATATCTTAACTGCGATATATGAAATGGATGTTGATTTTAATTCTAATCCACGTAGTAAGGTGGTACTTTCCAAGGGACATGCAGTACCTGCTCAATATGCAGAGTTATGTTCAAAAGGAATAATTAAAGAGAGTGAGTTAGGAACTTTTAGAACGATTAATTCAAGACTTCAGGGGCATCCATATACTGGTACTATACCAGAAGTAGATGCAACAACAGGATTATTAGGACAGGGGCTTTCAATAGCAGTTGGTATGGCAATTGCAAAAAGAAATAATAATGATAATCATCATGTATATGCAATACTTGGTGATGGAGAAATGCAAGAGGGACAAATTTGGGAATCATTATTACAAGCAGCTCATTATAAATTAAATAATTTAATAGTTGTAATAGACTATAACAAATTATCTTCATTTGATGCAGTAAATGATTCAATGAATTTAGAGCCTTTAGTAGACAAAATTAGAGCATTTAACTTTCATGTAATAGAATTAGATGGAAATAACATGGAACAAGTTGTAAATGGATTAAATGAGGCACATATAATAAAGGATAAACCAGTAGCAATAATAGCTAACACGGTAAAGGGCAAAGGTGTATCTTTTATGGAAAATAATCCTAAATGGCATAGTGGTGCTCTTTCTGATGAAGAATATAAAATAGCAATGCAAGAATTACAAATGGAGGAGGAGTAATAATGGATTATAAAGAAATATGTTTAAGAGATAAAATAGGAGAGTTTCTTTGTGAGTTTGCACAAAGTGATGATAGGATATATGTCATAGATAGTGATTTGGCAAAATCTACAAAAACTTTAAATTTTAAGGACAAGTATCCTAAGAGATTTATTGAAGCAGGAATAGCTGAAGCAAGTGCTGTTTCTATTGCTGATGGAATCGCAGCAGAAGGAGGAATTCCTTTTTACGTAAATTTTGCAACATTTGTAACTGGCACAGCGTGGACGCAAGTACGTCAATCAGCATATGCTAATTCTAATGTTAAATTAATAGGAACATATGTTGGAATGGATAATGGACCTGATGGTGCATCTCATCATGCAAATGAGGATATTGCACTTATGAGAATGATTCCCAACATGAAAATATTGATTCCTTCTAGTGTAAAAGAATTAAAACAATCAATTCAAATTGCAATTGAATATAATGGACCTGTATATATTAGAGTTACAAGAGATGTTGTACCAGATGTAGAATTAGAAAAAGATGCTAAAATGGGAAAAGCTATTGTTGTACAAGATGATGGAAATGATTTTGCATTAATTTATGAAGGAACGACTACAAGTTTAGCATATAAATCTTTTGAAATATTAAAAGAAAAAGGATATAAAGGAATGCTTTTAAATATATTTTCAATAAAACCAATAGATAGTGAATTAATAAATGAGGTGGCTTCAACAGTTAAAGGAATAGTTACTTTAGAAAATCATTCAATTTTAGGAGGATTAGGAGGATGTATTGCTGAAATAATTGCTCAAAAATCTATACATGCTCCAATTTCTTATGTAGGTGTAGAAGATGTGTTTACAGAGTCAGGAAAAGCTACTGATGTTAAATCAAAATATGGATTAAATATAGAAAACATTGTAAAAAAAGTAGAAGAAATTATAAAATAAGAAAAACTAAAAAATGTTAGCAATTATATAAAAAAGCGAATGTCAAAACTATAAAGTAATGAATTTCGCTTTTTGTTATTTATAAAAATCTTTTTCTTGTAACCTAAGATAATATGGTTTGATGTCAGGTAATAAATCTTTGAAATATATCATAGAACCATCAAGACATTGTACTTTTAAATTTGGATATGTTTTTAACATTATTTTATCACAAAAGATGGTATTTGTTAATTTCTGGTTCAATTTATTTTGTTCGATTTTCTGATTAATTTTAATAATTGAGTTTTTATTAGTAACATTTAAATCATAGTTAACAATCATTCTAATTGTAAATAAATTAATTGCATATGCAGAAATAATACAATCTATTGCTAAAAATATATTAATGGCAATAATGATATTATTTATATTTTTATAATTAAATTTTTTTAATAGTAATGCAAGAAAATTCCTAATTTTAGGATGTATAATTTTCATTAAAAATATTGCCAAAATACCCCAGAAAACAGAGTAATAGAAACATATTCTACCATTTATATTTAGAGGTATGTTTGAATAGTCCCACCACTTTACATGAAGTAATAATTCTCCAATTAAGCTTACTAAATATTCTGTAATTGAACCTATAAAGAATCCACCAATAAATAATGTTATTCTATTTTTCATAAAATATCTTAAAAATACAATCATTATAACAGCACCTATTCCGTAAATGCTACAAAATGGACCATATAGAAAACTTTGTCTACTTTCTAATACTCCATATCTTATTAGTGCAAATAGAGTTTCGATTATATATCCTGCAATACTATAAATAATAAAGTATGCTAACAATTCCCAAAGTTTTAGCTTTGGATGGGAGATAAATTCAGTTGTTTTTTTATTTGTTTCTTTCATATATTATTCCTTTAATTTTTTATATAAATATTTTACAATACTTTTTATAAAAAAGCAAATAAAAAAATATTATAGTATAAATAATTTTTTATATCAAAGTTAAAAGAGGTGTCCTATTGTAGGGCACCTCTTTACATTGCTTATGTTATTTTTTCTTATTGCTGTAACTTAAGAACGCAGCAATAATCAATGTTAGTCCAGCAGCACCAAAAATTTCAAGGAGTTTCTTAATATTAGTTTTGTCACCAGTATCAACCATTTTTGTTTTTTTAATAACTTCTGATGGTATTTGAGTAGACTCAGTAGATTTTGTTGAAATAGGTTCTAAAGGCGTAGGCGTTATAGAAGGTTCAACAGCTTCCGGAGTCTGAGAAGGCTCAACAGCTTCCGGAGTCTGAGAAGGCTCAACAGCTTCCGGAGTCTGAGAAGGTTCAACAACTTCTGGAGTTGGATTTGGTTCAACAACTTCCGAAGTTGGAATATCAGGAGTTACAGAAACCTGATGAATTTCACCATTACTGCCAGCAATACTAGCAACAATTTCACCATTTAAATTACCAGAGGCCTGGAATACTTGAGCTTTAGGTGCTACAATAATTCCAAGCATTTCTTCACTTATATTTATAGAGCCGGCATAACTACCAAAGTTCCAGATAATATAAGGAGAAAGCTGGTTGAATTCAGTTGAGACGTTTGTATTAGTTGTAAATCCTTTTTGAATATTAATAGTAGGGCTGTTATCTGTTATAACATTTACAACAATACAAGTCCCAGAGTTGTTATTGATTAAGTATCCAAATGAACCCTCATTGTTAATAAGTTGAGTGTAGTCTACATTAATACAGACAACATCTCCATTCTTGGCTACATTGTTTTTCAATAACTTGTTGATGCTTGAAAAAGAATCGGTCTGGTCTTCATAAAATGAAGTATCAGCTTCATATTTGATAGCATCTCCAATAGATGCAAGATTATCAAGAACACTGTTAATCAGACTGGTAGCATTGATATACTCTTCGTCTGTTAACTCTGTTGCAAGAATGTTAGTAGAATATCCTCCATTGATAATGGTTTGATTTTTGTTTGGTTGTTCTACTTTAATGTTAGGTCCAACATTAATTGGGGCCAAATCAAAATCAGAGTTACCAGTGATTTGTATTGGAGAAGTAGTATCTCCAATATAGCTGTAATCATTTGGTTCTACTTCGTATACTCTTGAAAGTACAATGTTGGTATGGGGAATAGCTTTGTTTACACAAATGTTGCCCTCGATAAGGTTTGTTTGTGACAGTTCATTGGCAAAGACTGCAAAGCCTTCAATTTTTTTTAGAGATGCAAGTAATTCTTCGACTTTTTGTGCATTCTCAGGAGAAAGCGATTTCCCTTCTGAGTCAATGTAGGGAGATGAAATATTATTTTCTAACTTTAAGTCAGAAATAATATTTTCATTCCGAGATAAGTCACTAGCGGATACAGTGTTAGCAGAAAATGCTAACAGAGATATAAATACCACAAGTGAAACTACGAGTGACATTAGTGTTGTAACTTTTCTTCTGTTCATAGAATATCCTCCTGTTACATAAGACAACTAGCATTAATTATACTATGAATTAAATTAGTATGATAATGCTATAAATAATAATTAACATAATTATTATACACCCAAAATAAAATCGTGTCAAATTTTACCATAAAAATTTTAAAAAATGAAATCACAATTGTATAATTCACATCTTTATTTTGAATAACATAAAATATAGTAAAAAGAAAAAGAGGTGAAAAAATGTCAAAATTTATAATTCAGGGTGGAAAAGAATTAGCAGGAGAGGTTCGTATATCTGGCTCCAAAAATGCCGCATTACCTATAATTGCTGCAACAGTATTAGTAAAAGGAAAAATAACATTATACAATGTTCCAAATATTCAAGATGTGCAAACAATGTTTGAAATAATAAGAGGCATAGGAGGAAAAGTTACTAAAAAAAATAACAAAATGATTATAGATACTAGTAAAATAAATACATATGAAATTCCAGAGAACTTAATGAGAAAAATGAGGTCTTCTGTGATATTAGCTGGTGCTATTATAGGAAAATATAACAAGGCTAATTTTTCGTATCCAGGAGGCTGTGAGATTGGCTCAAGACCAATAGATCTACACTTAAAAGGATTCGAAAAATTAGGGATAAATATAAAAGAGGAATATGGAGAAATAATTTGTAATGCGGAAAAGATAGAAGGAACGCAAATACACTTGGATTTTCCAAGTGTGGGAGCCACAGAAAACATTATATTAGCAGCATGTTTGGCAGAAGGAACGACAATATTAACAAATGCAGCTAAAGAACCAGAAATAGAAGATATGGTAAAATTCCTAAATAAAGCAGGAGCCAAAATAAGAGGAGCAGGAACAGATAGAGTTGAAATAATAGGAGTAAAAAAACTATTTGAGATAAGCTATAATATAATGCCAGATAGAATAGAAGCGGGAACATATTTAGTTGCAGGAGCTATAACTGGCGGAAATGTGAAAATAATAAATGCAAATCCAAATCATATAGAACCAATTTTAGATAAACTAGAAGAGGCAAATTGTATGCTAAAAATTGGAAAAAACTGTGTTGAATTAAAAGCACCAAAAAGAATAAAAGCAGTAGATATAAAGACAATGCCCTATCCAGGATTTCCAACAGATATGCAATCAATATTTGGAGCATTACTTTCAACTGCAAAAGGAACATCAATAATAACTGAAAATATATTTGAAAATAGATTTAAATATATTCAAGAATTAAACAGGATGGGAGCAAAAATAAATGTAGAAGGCAGAACTGCTATAATAAAGGGAGCTAAGAGAATTCAGGGCACGAATGTTGTGGCATCAGATTTAAGAGGAGGAGCAGCACTTGTAATAGAAGCTCTAACAGCTAAAGGAATTACTCAAATTGAAAATATACATTATATATTGAGAGGATATGAAGATATTGTTGAAAAACTGAAAAGCTTAGGAGCAAAAATTTTTGTTGAAGAATAAGGAGGCATACTGTAAAGTGCTTCCTTTTTATTACAATTAAAAACATAAAAAATTTTAAAAAAGTATAGCCAAAAAAACATAAAAGTGATAAAATAAAAAAGTGGAAAATTGACCGTAAAAATTCAAGAGATAAAGGAAGTGAAAATAAATATGACAGCTAAAAAATCAAGGCCAATTAATAGAATAAATAAACAAAAAGAAATTGAGCAAAAAAAAAGAAAAAGGAAGAAAAAAGCATTAGTAATATTTTTAATATTAATTGTGTTGATTGCATTAAGTGGATATTTATTTAAATCACCAACCTTTAAAATACAAACAATAACAGTAACAGGAAATAAACAATTAACAAAAGAAAAAGTATTAGAATTGGCAAACATAAAAACAGGAGATAATATATTTTTAAAAAGTAAAGAAGTAATAAGAGTTAGACTAAAACAAAATGGGGTAGTAGAGGAAGCAAAAATAAACAAACTATATCCAAGTAGGGTTGAAATTGAAATAACTGAAAGAAGCAAAAGATTTCAAATTAAAACTCAGTCAGAAAATTATATATATATAGATGAACAAGGATATATTTTAGAATGTACTTCAGAAAAATTGAAACTGCCAGTTATAACAGGAATGGAGATAATTGAAAATGAAGCTAACAATTCAAAAAGACTAAATGATAAAAATTTGGACATAATGGAAAATATTTTACAAATATATCAGGAATGTAAAAAGATAAAGATTGACGAAAAAATAACAGAAATTCAAGTAAATGATGAATATGTATTAAAATTAGAACAAGATGGGATAGCAATCAATTTAGGAAATGCAACGAATTTAAAAGATAGAATGTATTTTGTAAAAAAATTACTAGAAGAAGAAAAAGAAAATAAAGGAACAATATATGTTAATGGGAATCTAAATGAAGGATTTTCTCCATATTTTAGTGCAATCCAATAGTAAATGAAAGGAGTAGTTATATGAATAAAAGTAAAATTGCTTTAATATTAGGCTTAATGTGTATTGTACTAACTTGTGGAATTGTTGTACAAGTAAGGACAATAAAAGGAACAGGTTCTACAATAAGTACAAATTCTCAAGAAAATGAATTAAGAGATGCAGTTTTAAAGGCGAAAGAAAAATATGACAATTTATATGCTGATGTAGAAAATACAGAAAATAAGTTGGAAGAAGAAAGAACAAATGCTACTCAAAATAATACAGAATTAACAGATTTAGAAAATGAAATAAAAAATTATAATAAGGTATTAGGCATGTCAGAAGTAACAGGAAATGGCATTGTAATAACAATAAATGATAATCAAGATATTGCGTTAAGCAATTGGTTAGCAGATCCTAATTTATTAATAGTTCATGATGCGGATTTAATAAGTGTAGTAAATGAACTAAAGAATGCAGGGGCAGAGGCAATTTCAATAAATGAACAAAGATTAGTAACAACATCATCAATTGAATGTGATGGAAATATCATAAAAGTAAATGGAGAGAAAATAGGGGCACCATTTACAATAAAAGCAATTGGAATACCAGAAGTATTAATTAATGTAAATAGAGTTGGGGGATATTTAGACATTCTAAAAGAAGATAGATATTTGAAGGTAACTGTAGAAAAGATGACAGATAAGAAAACAATAACAATACCAAAATATACAGGAGTAATGAAATTTCAATATGCACAGAGCAAATAGTAAAGGCAGAAAGGAATGAAAATAATGAAAAAATTAAAAATAAAAGTAAGCAAAGAAAAAATTGTAATGTCTATAACTATTGGTATTGCTTGTTTTGCACTAATGCTTGTAATGTTTATGCAATTTAAAGTTGTAAAGCAAACTGATATAACTGCAATTGAAACAATGAGAGAATCTGAACTTAGATTAGAATTGGCAAATTGGAATGAAAAATATAATGAACTAAATGAAAGATATGAAGAATTAACATCAAAAATTGCAGAATATAAAACAGAAAAAGAATCAGATGCACAAACATCACAATTATTACAAACAGAATTAGAGCAATTAAATGAAGCCTTAGGAAAAACGGATGTTGAAGGAGAAGGAATAGTAATTCAACTAACAGATAAAGGTGGAACACAATTGTCAGACAATGTTTTAGTAGATAATATAACTTCATCACAGCTTTTAACTATAATTAATGAACTTTTTTCCGCCGGAGCAGAAGCAATATCCTTAAATGGTCATAGAATAACTGCAATGTCTGCTGTATATGAAATCGGAAATAAATTTTTAAAAGTAAATGGGGATAAAATTTCATCACCATATGTAATAAATGCAATCGGAAACGCTGATTATTTAAAAAGTGCTGTTTCGGGAAAAGGTGGAGGAGTTGATGAATTAAAGGAATTAGGGCACGAAACAAGTGTTGACACAAGCAAAAAAGTTAAAATAGAGAAATATGATAAAGAAATTACATCAAAATATATAAATTAAGGGGGAAATAAAAATGATTATAATAGCAATTGTTATTGGCTGTATTATAGGGGCTCTAATTGGAATGAATGTTCCTATGATTTCATATACATATTCTACATTTTTAGCAATAGCAGTAGTGGCAGCATTAGATTCAGTTTTCGGAGGAATTACATCAGTATTAAAGAAAAATTTTGATTTAACAATTTTTATATCAGGATTTTTCTGTAATAGTATACTTTCAATAGCTTTAACTTATTTAGGACAAAAATTAAACTTAGATATATATTTGGCAGCATTGGTAGTATTTGTAGGAAGAATGTTTACAAATTTGACAATAATAAGAAGGTATTACATAGAAAAATGGACAGAAATGAAGCAAAAAAAGAACTAAAAAAGTAGCAAAATAAAAAACAAAAAAACATATTACAAAAGTATTACAAGTATTACATTAACATTACAAAAATATTTCAAAAATATTTCAAATTGTATTGACATTTTTGTTAAAATGTAATATATATAACACTAGTAAAACAGAAAAAATTGGAGGAATTATCTTGGCAATAGGTGATATCATAGTTGGTATTGATATAGGTACATCTAAAGTTTGCACTGTTGTTGGAGAAGTAAATAATTTCGGGCAAATTGAAACAATATGCAGTACATCTGAGAAGTGTTCAGGTTTGAAAAAAGGCAAAATAATAAGTGAAGAGGAAATCAGCTTAAGCATTGCAAAAACAATAAAGGATGCAGAAGATGAGGCTGATTTTAAAATTAATTCAGCATATGTAACAATACCTGGAAAATATGTAACAATAGTTCAAAATAGCATTGTGAAAGAATTAAAAGACAAATTTGCAGGAATAGCATTAAAAGATGTTCAAAGTGCAATGATGCAAGCTAAAGACATAGAAATACCAGAAGGAAAAACAATAATAGACATAGTACCATCACAAATAGTACTTGATAATGGAAAAGTAGTAACAGATCCAGTAGGAAATTTAAGTTCAAACTTTACATTAAAAGCACAAATTATTTTGGCTGATAAAGAGTATGTAAGACAGTTATCAACCATATTTAAACGAGTTGGAATAGAAATAGACGGGATAGTACCAACAGCATTAGCAGAAAGAAATCTAATGTTAGATACTAATGAATTAGATGATAATGTAATGCTATTAGATATTGGAGCAGGAAATACTGAAATTGGTGTATTTGAAGGAAATGCATTCATATATACAAATACAATTCCTTTAGGTGGAGACAATATAACAAATGACATAGCATTAGTATTAAATATTTCTGAAGAAGAGGCCGAAAGACTAAAAAGACAATATGGATTAGCATTAAAATCATATATAGACAATGATAATGAAATAATGCTAAATACATGTAAAGATGAAAGCAGAAATAAGGTTATAAAAAGTTCTGAACTAATCGAAATTATAGAAGCAAGAATTGAAGAGATATTTACAATAATAAACAAAGATATAACAACTCAAAATGTAAAACAAAATATAAGCACAGTTATATTGACAGGAAGAGGAATAACTAATATAAACAAAAGTGATATAGCAGGAAAAATAAATTTAAATATTCCTGTAAAAATGTCAACTGGTAGAGCTGTAAGTACAGTAAAATCAGAGTTTAGAACTAGTTATGCACTTGTAAGATATATTGCAGCAAGACCATTTGCAAAAACAGTTTCAAGTAAAATTGATTCTCAGGCAAATGAAAGTGTGTTTAAGGTAATAATTGAGAGAATAAAAGAATTTTTCTATTCTTAAAATTAAAAAAACGGAAAAATGAATAAAATAATCAAAATATAATTTTAATGGGGAGGAAATCTTTATGATGGAATGTGAAGACGTTACAATGATGGACGGAACAGCTACAATAAAAGTAATAGGTGTAGGAGGCGCTGGAAACAACGCTGTAAATAGAATGATAGAAGAAGGCATAAAAGGAGTAGACTTTATTGCTGTTAATACAGATAGACAAGCTTTAACAAAATCAAAAGCAGGTACAAAAATTCAAATTGGAGAAAAAATAACAAGAGGGCTTGGAGCAGGTGCAAATCCTGATATTGGAGCTCAATCAGCAGAAGAAAACAAATCAGAAATAGCTGAAACACTAAGAGGAGCAGATATGGTATTTGTTACAGCCGGAATGGGTGGAGGAACAGGTACAGGAGCTGCACCAATAGTTGCACAAGCTGCCAAAGAAATGGGAATATTAACAATAGGTGTTGTTACAAAGCCATTTACTTTTGAAGGCAAAAAAAGATTGTCACAAGCAGAAAGAGGAATTGAAAGCTTAAAAGGAAAAGTTGATTCATTAGTTGTAATACCAAATGATAAGTTATTACAAGTAATAGATAGAAAAACATCAATCAATGAAGCATTTAAAATGGCAGATGATATTTTAAGACAAGGTGTACAAGGAATATCTGACTTGATTGCAGTTACAGGAACTGTAAACTTAGACTTTGCAGATGTTAAAACAATAATGTTAAATACAGGTATGGCACATATGGGAATTGGTAGAGCATCAGGAGAGAATAGAGCAGAAGATGCTGCAAAACAAGCAGTACAAAGCCCATTACTAGAAACTTCAATAGAAGGTGCTAGAGGCGTAATTATTAATATTACTGGTGGTGAAGATTTAGGATTACATGAAGTAAATACTGCTGCTGAATTAGTTCAACGCAGTGTAGACCCTGAAGCTAATATTATATTTGGTACTGTTACAGATCCAGATATGAAAGATGAAATTCAAATAACAGTCATCGCAACAGGGTTTGAAAAGCCAGAAGCTCATGCAGCTTCAGCTGTTGATAGTTTTATTAATAAACCTTGGGAAAAGAAAACAAGTTCAATTCCAGCATCAGATGTAAATTCTTCACAAGGAGATTTAGATATACCAGCATTCTTACGTAAAAACAAAAATAAAAATATGTAAAAATAAATTTAAAAGATGTAGGATTCTTATCAAGATTCTACATCTTTTTTTAATCAAATGAATTATAATTGTAATAAAAGGAAAAGAGGGATTTACAATTACTATTTATGTTGATGTAGTATTTTTAGAAAATTTAATAATGAATTCAATAATTTTATATGCTACAGCTATATTATTGAAAGTTAAACCTAAACTGATAAGTATTATTATATCTAGTGCTGTTGGAAGCATATATGCAATAATTACATATATGATACAACTTCCATTGTATACATCTATAATAGCAAAGATAATATTAGCAGTTGTTATGGTATATATAGGTTTTAATCCACAAAGCACAAAGAAGATGTGGAAACAAGTACTAATATTTTATTTAACATCATTTGTGTTTGGGGGAGTTTCATTATATTTAATATATTTTATCAGGCCACAAGAAGCATTAATAAAAAATGGAATGTTTGCTGGTCAATATGTTTTTAAAGTGATTTTTTTAGGTGCAATATTAGCAGTTATTGTTATAAAATTTTCTATAAAAATTATAAAAACAAAGATTAATACTAAAGACATGTATTGTAATATTGAAATAAAGTTGGATTCTAAAATTATAAAAACTAAAGCAATGATAGATACAGGAAATTTGGCGAAAGAGCCAATAACAAATACACCAGTTGTTATAGTAGAAAGCAGTTTGCTAGAAAGTTATCTCCCCAAAGAGCTATTAAGAAATATTGATAATGTACTTGCAGGAGATTTAAAGAATGTGCCAGAAAATTATATATCAAAATTAAGATGTATTCCATTTTCTTCATTAGGAAAGCAAAACGGGTTATTATTGGGAATGAAAGCAGAAGAAATTACAATAATAATAGATGACGAAAAAAAGATAAAACAAAATGTAATAATAGGAATATATGAAAAATCACTTACTAAAAGAGGAGAATATAGAGCATTGGTGGGACTTGATTTAATTTAAAAATGATAGTATAATACAGAAAAAAGTAGAGGAGGTAAGACGATGATTATTGAATTACCAAGAAGTTTTATTATGAATAGCCCAATCAATACAAAAGGAGCTTTTGTGGAAAATGGTATGTTAAAAATTGGAAAAGAACAGTCTTTCCGGAAAGTAATGACAGAAATTACTTACCAAATCAAAGGAAGAAATCGTTGTTGCTATTGCGGAAAAATAATTCCGGAAGAGGAGATGACAATTGACCATATGTATCCACAATCGTTTGGTGGTCCAACAATTACCAACAACATGCTTCCAAGCTGTAAGAAATGTAACAACGAAAAAGGAGACTTAAATACAAGTCAGTATAAAGCATATCTAAAAGCAAAAGAAAAAGGAGAAATCAATAAATTCCGTGCGGAAATACAAAAATATCGTAAGTTCATGAGAGAGCTAGTTGATTTTGACATTCCTCAAGAGTGGCTTAGTGAAGAAGAAATTTCTAAATTAATTGTAATGCTTGATTTAGAGGATAATTACAAGGGACAAATGTATAATAAAATTTCAAGATACTATGAAAAAAATCATCATTTTCAAAAACCTGTTATAATAGGCAAGAATGATTTTGTATTTGATGGCTTTCTTGCCACAATGTATGCAAAAAATGTTGGCTTGAAAAGAGTACCAGTAATTCGGATGGATAATGTGGAAGTAATTTTGTAAAAAAAACATGTAAGAAATAATCGCAAAATAGCGATTATTTCTTTTTTTCTACAATAAGAAAAGACAGACTTTGCATATTTAAAGTTGTACAATTAGAATCACGAAATGAGGTGATAAAAATTAATATTATTGAATTTATTAAAAAGAGTATTGATTCTATCTGTGCAAAATACATAAATGACAATATAAAAGAAGATGAAATTTTACCAATTTTTTATGTTGCTGGAAGTCAAACATTGCCACCGCCATTATCGACAGAAGAAGAGGAAGAAACAATAAAAAGATTAGAATCAGAGGATGAATGCGTAGAAGCCAAAAAACTGCTTGTTGAGAGAAATCTAAGGTTAGTGGTATATATAGCTAAAAAATTTGAAAACACTGGAATTGGTATTGAAGACTTAATTTCTATTGGAACAATAGGGCTAATGAAAGGTGTAAATACGTTTAATTCAGAAAAAAAGATAAAACTAGCTACATATGCTTCAAGATGTATCGAAAATGAGATTTTGATGTATTTAAGAAGAAATAATAAAATTAAATCAGAAGTCTCAATTGATGAACCACTAAATAAAGATAGTGATGGAAACGAATTACTTCTTTCAGACATTTTGGGAACAGAAGCAGATATTACTTATAGGAAACTTGAAGATGAAGTAGATATGCAACTTTTAAAAGAAGCTATAAAAAAACTTAATGATAGAGAAAAAAATATAATGGAAATGAGATTTGGCTTCATCAGTGGAAAAGAAAGAACTCAAAAAGAAGTTGCTGATGAACTTGGAATTTCACAAAGTTATATTTCTAGACTAGAGAAAAAGATCATTAATAAAATGAAAAAAGATATAATGAGTAAAACGGGATAATATATTTTGGTTTTTAGTGTATTATTTGGTAAAAAAATATGATATAATATTAGTAGTTTTTAAAAAGGAGAATAAAAAATGTATAAAGAATTTGGAATAAAAAGTGAAATACTTGAATTATCAAAAAAAGTAGAAAAAGAGATTCAACCACAATTTGAAAAGATAGAACAAATTAAAGAGTTAAACAGCTTAAAAGTATTAGAAGCTTTTCAATATTGTAGATTATCAGAAATGCATTTGCATTCATCAACAGGATATGGAATTGATGAAATAGGAAGAAATAAAATTGAAGAAATTTATGCAAGAATATTTAGAACAGAAGATGCATTAGTAAGAGCACAATTAATTTCAGGAACACACGCATTAGCTATAACTTTATTTGGACTATTACGACCAGGAGATACATTATTAAGTATATCAGGGGCTCCTTATGATACATTACAGACAATTATAGGTATAAGCAAAGAAAAAAGTAGGAGTTCATTAAAAGAGTTTGGTGTTAATTATGAGCAAATTGATTTGATAAATGATAATTTTGATATTAAAACAATACAAGATAGAGTAGCTAAACATGACATTAAATTAATAGAAATTCAAAGATCAAAGGGTTATTCTACAAGAAAAAGTTTAACGATAGATAAGATTGAAAAAGTAATAAAAGCAATAAGGGAAGTAAATAAGGATGTAATTATAATGGTTGATAATTGCTATGGGGAATTTGTAGAAGAGAAAGAACCTACTGAAGTTGGGGCTGATATAATAGTTGGATCTTTAATGAAGAATTTAGGAGCTGGAATTGCAACGAGTGGAGCATATATTGCGGGAAAGAAAGGTTTAATTGAACTGTGTGCAGAAAGATTAACAGCACCAGGAATAGGAAAGGAAATAGGACCATCATTAAATCAAAATACAGCATTTATCAAAGGACTGTTTTTTGCACCAAGTGTTGTTGCAAGTAGTGTAAAAACAGCTGTATTTGCAAGTAAAATATTAGAAGAATTAGGGTATAAAGTAAGTCCTAAATTTGATGAACCAAGAGCAGACATAGTTCAAACTATAGAATTGGGAGATGCTGAAAAATTAATCAAGTTTTGTCAAGGAATTCAAATGGGCTCTCCAATAGATTCAGATGTTATACCAGAACCTGGTGATATGGGGGGATATGATGATAAAGTAATAATGGCAGCAGGAACATTTACAGAAGGTTCAACAATAGAGCTTAGCTGTGATGGACCAATCCGCGCACCTTATATAGCATATATGCAAGGTGGGTTAACTTATGAATATGGAAAACTAGGAATATTAAAAGCATTATCATTACTATAGGGAAAATCATAAAAATTCTACTAAAAACCTTGTAACTTGTTAAGATTTGTGATATAAATAGAACTATAATACGGAGGTATATGAAGCATGGAAGATAATTATGAGTATGAGAAAAAAACAATTCTAATTGTTGATGATGAACAAAAGATAGTAGATTTATTAGTACATAATTTAACAAGAGAAGGTTATAACACAATAGAAGCAAATGATGGTCAAACTGCAATAAATCTTGCATTAGAAAAAAGGCCGGATCTTATATTGCTTGATGTAATGCTTCCAAGGATAGATGGATTAACAGTATGTAAGAAAATAAAAAATGCATATAATGTTCCTATATTAATGGTGTCTGCAAAAGACGATGAATTAGACAAAATTGTAGGATTAGAATTAGGAGCAGATGATTATATAACAAAACCATTTGGCGTAAGAGAAGTTGTAGCAAGAGTAAAAGCAAATTTAAGAAAAGTTGAAGCAACAAATGAATCTGAAAATAATACGCATAAAAATGAAGATAAAAAAGAAGAAAAAAAGGAAACGCTAATAAAAGTTGGTTCACTAGTATTGGATTTAGAAAAATATGAGGTTCATATAGATGGAAAAGTAATAAACCTAACACTTAGAGAATTCGAAGTATTAAAGTTTTTAGCTCAACAACCAGGTCAAGTAGTAACAAGAGAAGCTTTATTAGAAAGAGTATGGGGGTATGAATATTATGGAGATATACGTACAGTTGATGTTACAGTTAGAAGAATAAGAGAAAGAATTGAAAAAGATACATCAAATCCACAGATTTTAATAACTAAAAGAGGAGTTGGATATTATATACCAAACAAGTAGTAAAAAAGCGGAACAATATTAGTTTCGCTTTTTTTTTTCTTGGCAAAATGCACGGAAAAAAAGCGATCTGAAATGTGCAAAAAATGATTATTTTGTGTAAAATTGTCGAAAATAGTCGAAACAAAAATCGAAAAATGAAATATACATATTGACAATAATGCAAAAAGAAAATATAATTTTAAGGAATTATATAATTTCAGTAACATAATTTTATCAAAAAAATTAAATCAGTTACATTTTTTCTAAAAGTTATAACTTAGAATCTTATTATTTAAATAAAATTATTATTTTTTATTTATTATATTCAAAAAGGAGGAGTCA
>ERZ837380.2749-NODE-2749-length-17880-cov-5.937840_pt1 | contig 17880 bp, 13 predicted proteins | sample MGYA00519685_ERZ837380 | MGnify/ENA primary metagenome ERZ837380 (study PRJEB31850, sample SAMEA3708817) | human gut metagenome | biome: human gut; feature: human-associated habitat; material: faeces | place: China | collected 2014 ...
AGCTGCGCACCCCCATGACCACCATCAAGGGCTTCATCGACGGCATTCTGGACGGGACCATCCCGCCGGAGATGCAGAACCACTATTTGCAGCTGGTCAGTGAGGAGACCGGGCGGCTGGCCCGGCTGATTCAGAACATGCTGGACCTCTCCAAGCTGGAAAGCGGCGAGTATCAGGTCAACGCCCGGATGTTCAACATCTGGGAGACCCTGACCGGCGTGGCCCTCTCGGCGGAGCAGCGGATCAACGACGGGATGATCGACATTGACGGCCTGACCATGGACGAAAAAGTCCTCGTCTACGCCGACCCGGACCTCATCCATCAGGTGGCCTACAACCTGCTGGACAACGCCATCAAATTCACCCCGGCAGGCGGCACCATCCGCTTCTCGGTGGAAAAGCTGGGCCCTGAAGTGGAAATCTCGATCTGGAACTCCGGCCAGGGCATCAGCCCGGAGGCACTGCCCTATGTGTTCCAGCGGTTCTATAAAGAAGACCGCTCCCGCGGGCTCCATGCCCGGGGTGCCGGCCTGGGCCTGAACATCTGCAAGGTGCTGGTGAACCTCTCCGGCGGTCAGATCCGGGTGGAGAGCCAGCAGGGCGAGTGGTGCAAGTTCGTCTTCACCCTGCCCACCCAGCCGCCCAACCCCGGCGAGATGAAGCGCCTGCCCGACGAGAGCGGACGCCCCGGCGCGGTGGAAGACCCCGCCAGCATGAAACCTGTCAACTGAATCACGGCAGTCAGACTACCCCGGGCGCTCGGGATGGTCTGGCTGCTTTTACATTTGCTGCGGCGGATTGCGTTCTTTCCGTGAAAAACACGGCCGCGGGTTTGATTTTTTGCCCGTTTTCATGTAAACTAAAGAGTAACCATGTCAGGGCTGTTTCCCACCGCAAAAACGACGGTTTTGACATGACTTGCAGAATAAAATTCTCTAAAAATAACGGAGAGTAAATTAAAATGACGATCGTAAGTCCTTCGATTCTTTCAGCCAATTTTTCCAGCCTGGGTGCGGACTGCCGCATGGTGCTGGATGCCGGCGCGCAGATGCTGCACTATGACGTGATGGACGGCCACTTTGTGCCCAACATCAGCTTTGGCGTGCCCGTGCTCAAGAGCCTCCACAAGGCCATGCCGGACGCGTTCTATGATGTCCACCTGATGATCAGCCACCCGCTGCAGTATGCAGAGCCGTTCATCAAGGCGGGTGCCACGCTGTACAATTTCCACCTCGAGTGCGAGGATGACATCCAGCAGACCATCGACGCGGTGAAAGCGCTGGGCTGCAAGGTGGGCCTGACCATCAAGCCCGGCACCGCCCCGGAGGCGCTGGAGCCTTATCTGGACCAGCTGGATCTGGTGCTGGTGATGAGCGTGGAGCCCGGCTTCGGCGGGCAGAAGTTCATGCCCTCGGCGCTGGACAAACTCCGCTGGCTCCGGGCCGAGCGGGAGAAGCGGGCTGCCCACTACCTGCTGGAAGTGGACGGCGGCGTGGACGCCAAGACGGCTCCTCTCTGCGCGGAGGCCGGGGCGGACATCCTCGTGGCAGGCAGCGCCGTGTTTGGCGCAGCCGACCCGGCGGACGCGGTGCGTCAGCTGGCCGCGCTGTAAGGAGCTGCCCATGGAAGAAGCATTGATCCAATGGCAGGAGCAGGAGCTGACCCAAACGGGCCACTATTACAAGCACATCTGCTGGATGGTGGTGCCGCTGCTCTGGATGTCCTGCTATTTCTACGGCCCGCGCCCGCTGCTGCTCTGCGGTGTGGCATTGCTGGTGGGCAACCTGTGCGACCGCCTCATCTCCCTGCTGCGGCGCCGGGTGTACCAGCCCAAAGATTATTCCAATGAGAGTTTTGCCCTCATCATCGCCCTGCTGATGCCCGCCACGGTGGACTGGTATGTTCTGGTGGCGGCGGTGCTGGCGGGCGTCCTCATCGGCAAAGAGGTGTTCGGCGGCTACGGCAGCTATCCGTTCCACCCGGCCGCTGTGGGTTATGTGGTGGCCGCGGTCTCCTGGCCGGAGCAGGTGTTCCGGTATCCGCAGCCTTACGCGAGCGTCCCGCTCTGGGATGCCTCCGGCGTGGCCGTGTCCAGCACCATCTCGGACACCCTGCGCAGCGGCGGCACCCTCAACATCAGCACCCTTTCCCTGGGGCTGGGCGAGTACGCGGCCCCCATGGGCACGGGTGCCGCCCTGGTGCTGGTGGCCTGCGGGCTGTTCCTCTGGGTGCAGAAAGACATTCGTCTCAGCGCGACGCTGAGTTTCCTCATCACCAGCGCGGTCATCGTGTTCCTGTTTCCCCGGCAGGTGGGTCTGGACAACGGCCCGCTGCTGATGAATCTGGCGTTCCGCCTGCGCTGTGTGCGGGACGAGTTGCTCACGGGTGCCATGCTGTTCAGCGCCGTGTTCCTCCTCAACGAGCCGTACACCTGCGCCCACCACCGGCTGGGCCGCATCCTGTACGGTGTGCTGATGGGCGTTGTGACCGTGGGCTTCCGTTATTTCGGCGTCTATGAGACCGGTGTCTGCTTTGCACTGCTCAGCATCAACAGCATCTCCGGCTGGATGGACCGCACCGAGACCCATCTTTATGCGTTGCTGCACGCCCGGAAAAACGCGGGAGACACCGCCGGAAAGGAGGGGGCCGAATGAGACGTTCTGTTGCTGAAATGATCGTCCGGGACCCGGAAAAATACGCACACCATGACCGTGTGTTCCTCAATAACCCGGTGGTCATGCAGGGCATGGGCCTGGCCCCGCTGGTGGTGCTTGCCACCACGGGCAAAAACGCCCTGATGCTGGCGGTTTCCGTGGTTTTGCTGCTGACGCCCTCCCGGATGCTGGCCTGCCTGCTGAGCCGGGCGTTCCCCCTGCGGGACGAGCAGCCCGCCAAAGAAGAACTGGAGAAAAAACTGCTGCCCCGCGGCCTCATCTACAGCGGCAGCGCGGCAGTGGTGTATCTGGCCGTGTATCCCATCCTGAACGCGCTGTTCGGGGTGGACCTGCTGGCTTTGGGCATCTACCTGCCCATGCTGGTGGTGGAGCCCCTGCTCATCTACCGTTTTGGCCGTGTGCAGGAGACCATGCATAAAGCAGTCTCCAAGGGCCTGCGCATCACGCTGGGCTATGTGCTGCTGCTGCTCCTGCTGGGCTGTGTGCGGGAGTGGATGGCACTGGGCACGGTGTTCGGCCTGCCGCTGCTCAGCCGCCCGGTGCTGCCCATGGCCGGAATGCCGGCAGGCGGCTTCATCGTGCTGGGCATCCTGTGCGCCATCTGGCGCGCCCTGGCCCAGCACCGGAAAAATTACCTGAAGACAGAGGCCCGCAATACCGTGGCCGTGCATCACCAGAAGGAGGCGAACCGCGAGCATGAGTGAAGTCCTGCGTGCCGTTGGCATCTTCTGCAGCTATGCGGTGCTGGCTGTCTTTGCGCAGAGCGCCGTGTTCACCCGCGGCCTGGGCGTGTCCCGCCTGGTGCAGCTGGTGGGCGACGACCGCACCAACAGCTGGTGGTTTGCGCTGCTGCTCTGTGTCACCCAGCTGCTGGTGGCCCCGCTGGCGTTCTACGCCGGCTGGTTCATTGCCCCGCTGGCAAACCGCGCCCAGCTCCGCCCGTTGGTCTATGTGGCCTGCGTGGCGGTGGTCTGCATTTTTGAACATCTGGTGCTCCGGGCAGTCAAAGGCCCCCGCAGCGGCCAGCTCCTCCGCATCCTGCCGACGGCAGCCATCAACAGCTGCGTGCTGGGCACGGTGCTGGTGGATCGCACCCAGAGCTTTACGCTGGGCCAGTCCCTGGGGTTTGGCCTGGGCAGCGGCCTGGGCTACCTGCTGGCTGTCCTGCTGGTCACGGAGGCGCGGCACCGCCTGCGCAGCCGGGCCATCCCGTCGGCGTTCCGCGGCCTGCCCGTCACGCTCGTCTACATCGGCGTGCTGGCGCTGGCCATCTATGGCTTTACCGGACATTCTGTGATCCTCTGATCTCTGCAAGGAGGGGAGTAACGAACTATGGCACATTATAAAAAACGCCCCAAAGTCAAGCGCTACCGGCGCAGTTTTTACAGCCGGGAAATGAAGCTGAAAAAGGGCATTGGCATTGCGGTGCTGGTGCTGGCGGTGCTGGGCATCGGCTGGCTGGCCGCGCCCCATGTGCTGGACTGGGCCACCCACACCTGGTACACGGTGGTGCGCAACCGCGACCTGAGCGCTTCCTCTCCGGCCGTCTCGGAGGCAGCCAGCAGCACGGCCGCGTCGGAAGCGGCGGCTTCTTCCGTGGCGGAGCCGGAGCCCGCGCCGGAACCGGAACCCACCCCCGGCACCGCCATTGTGGCGGGCAGCTGGGCGGAAGTGGATGTGACCACCCTGACCGATGAAGCTGCCATCACCGCCGCTGCCCAGCAGCTGGCGGCACAGGGTGCCGTGTATGCGGTGGTCCCGCTCAAGGATACGGCGGGCAGCCTGTATTATGCCTCCCAGGTGCCTGCAGCCGCGGGCAGTGTGGCGGCAAACCCGGTGGATGCGGCAGCCATTGCCCGCGTCTTCAAGGCAAACGGCATCACGCCGGTGGCGCAGCTGGCCGCGTTCCGTGACCCGGCCGGTGCCCGCGCGGACCACGCCATGGCCATCCGCTATAAAGGCCAGGAATACCTTTGGCTGGACAACAAGGCCTCGGCGGGCGGAAACCCGTGGCTCAACCCCTATGCGGCGGAGGCGGTGCAGTATATCGGCGACCTGATCGAGGAAGTGCACGGTATGGGCTTTGATCAGGTGCTGCTGAAGAACGTGCAGTTCCCGTCTTCCACCAGCTCCAAGCAGGATTACGGCAGCACCAACGGTGTGGACCGTGCCGGGCAGCTGGCGGCGGACATTGCCGCCTGGCAGAGCCGTTTTGGCACCGAAGTCACCCTCTGGTACGGCTACAGCCTGAGCCAGGTGACGGATGCCACCAGCGCGCTGAGCGTGCCGGCTGCCCAGCTGGGCATGAAAAACCTGCTGGTGGAGGTGCCCGGCTCTTCCACGCTGGATGAAGCTGGCCGCACCACCCTGACCCGGATGCTGGAGGACGCCGGTGTGGAGCACACCGTCATCCGGGACGACGCGGCAGGCAGGTTCGAGTGATCGTAAGCATTGCGTTGGCTGCATTTTTGGAAAGATGAAAGCGAGGGATCCACTATGAATCAGACATCGTGCTTTTCCCCGGCACACATTCTGCTGCCTGCGGAGCAGATCCCGCTGGAGCAGTGGGGCTGTGTGGCCTGTGATCAGTTTACCAGCGACCGTTCTTACTGGGAGCGGGCCGCGGAGGCGGCAGCAGGCAGCCCCAGCGCCTTGAACCTGATCCTGCCGGAGGTCTATCTGGAAGAAAGCGATGTGCCCGCCCGGGTGGCCAAGATCCACGAGACCATGGAGGACTATGCCCACAACGTGCTGACCCGCGCGGTGGACGGCTTCATTTATGTGGAGCGCACCGAGCAGAGCGGCCGGGTGCGGCAGGGCCTCGTGGGCAAGATCGACCTGGAAGCCTACAGCTATGCCCAGGGGGCCCGCCCGGCCATCCGCCCCAGTGAGCGGACGGTGGAGGAGCGCATCCCGCCCCGCATGGCGGTGCGCCGGGGTGCCTGCCTCGAAACGCCCCATGTGATGATGTTGGCCGATGACCCGGCCTGCACCCTCATTGAGCCCATCGGTGCCCGCAAGAACGAGCTGCGCAAGGTGTACGAGGGCGAGCTGATGCTGGGCGGCGGCCACATTGCGGGCTGGGCTGTGGAAGACCCCGCCCTGCTGGCCCGGATCGACGCGGCCCTGCAGGGCCTGGGCAGCCAGGAGGCTTTTGACGCCAAGTACCCGGAGGCCAGGGGAACCAAACCCCTGACGCTGGCTGTGGGCGACGGCAACCACTCGCTGGCCTCCGCCAAGGCTTACTGGGAAGAGCTGAAACCCACCCTGACGCCCGAGCAGCGGGAGACTCATCCCGCCCGCTGGTGCCTGGCCGAGGTGTGCAATGTCCATTCGCCTGCCATTGAGATCGAGCCCATCCACCGGGTGCTCTTCAACGTGGACTGCGGGGCCGTGCTGCTGGCCCTCATTTCCTGGAGCGACGGCAATATGGCGGGCATCTGCTTTGGCAACTCCAAAAAGCAGTCCTTTACCCTGGCAGGCCCCCACATCGCCAATGTGCTGAGCTTTGAAGACCCGGTGGCCCCCCTGACCGTGGGCACCATTGATGAATTTATTGAGTACTTTATGGCCCGCCATAAGGAGGCCCGGGTGGATTATGTCCACGATGAGCCTGCGGTCCGTGCCCTGACCAAACAGGGCGGGGTGGGCTTCCTGCTGCCGCCCTTTGAAAAGAGCGACCTGTTCAAAGGCATCGTGATGGGCGGCGTGCTGCCCCGCAAGACGTTCAGTATGGGCCATGCGGAGGAAAAACGCTATTACATCGAGTGCCGGAAAATTATCGAATAACCCAATAGGAGAACCATGACTTTTAACGAACTGAATCTGTCCGCCCCCCTGCTGCGTGCCATTGCGGAGGCGGGCTACGAAACGCCCTCGCCCATCCAGGCCAAAGCCATTCCGCCGGTGCTGGAAGGACGGGATTTAATGGGCTGCGCCCAGACGGGCACCGGCAAGACCGCTGCTTTCGCGCTGCCCATGCTGGACCGCCTCAATGCCGCCAAGCCCCGCAAGCCGGGTGCCATCCGGGCGCTGATCCTCACCCCCACCCGGGAGCTGGCGCTCCAGATCGGGGAGAGCTTTGCCGCCTACGGCAAGTACCAGAAGCTGCGCGCCACCGTCATCTTTGGCGGTGTGGGCCAGGCTCCGCAGGTGGAGGCCATCAAAAAGGGCGTTGAGATCCTCGTCGCCTGCCCGGGCCGGTTGAACGACCTGGTGGGGCAGGGGCTGGTGGACCTCTCGAACATTGAAATTTTTGTGCTGGACGAAGCCGACCGGATGCTGGACATGGGCTTTGTCCACGACGTGAAGAAAGTGATCGCCAAGCTGCCCAAGCAGCGCCAGAACCTCATGTTCAGCGCCACCATGCCCAAAGAGATCGAGCAGCTGGCCGCCGGCATCCTGCAAGATCCGGCGTTTGTTAAGGTGGACCCGGTCTCCAGCACCGTGGACCGCATCGACCAGAGCCTGTATTTTGTCGAAAAAGGAAACAAGAAGTTCCTGCTGCCCTGGCTCATCAAGAACCTGAACCCGCCGGTGGTCAACGCACTGGTGTTCAGCCGCACCAAGCACGGCGCGGATAAGATCGCCAAAGACCTCAACAAGCAGGGCATCCCTGCCGCCGCCATCCACGGCAACAAGAGCCAGTCCGCCCGCGTGGCGGCGCTGGAGGGCTTCAAGGCCGGCAAAACAAAAGTGCTGGTGGCCACCGATATCGCGGCCCGCGGCATTGACATCAGCGAGCTGTCCCATGTTTTCAACTACGACCTGCCCGAGGTGCCCGAGACCTATGTCCACCGTATCGGGCGCACGGCCCGCGCCGGTGCCGACGGCACGGCGGTGAGCTTCTGCGCACCCGAGGAAAAAGAGTATCTGGCCGGCATCGAAAAGCTGAACCGCCGTCAGATCCCGGTCATCTCCGGCCACCCCTGGGACGGCGTGCCTGCCCCGGTGAAAGCAGCGCCCCCGGTGCGGGGCAGAAAACCCAAGATGGAGGCCGTAGCCGAGGCCCCGGCCCCGGTTGAAAAGCCTGTAAAAGCCGCCAAGGCGGAAAAAGCACCCAAAGCAGAAAAAACCGCGAAAGCGGCAAAGGGCGTCAAGGCCGAACCCAAAGCCCAAAAGGCAAACACGACCCCCAAAATCGAAGCAAAAGAGGAACATCTCATGGACGAAAACCAGAAGCGCACTCCCGGCGGACGCAATGAAAACCGCCGTTCCAATAATAACCGCCGCCGTGAGGGCGGCGCCGCGCAGATCCCGAGCCGCGGCAGCAACGCACAGCCCAAGTTTGACCCCCACTTTGTCAGCGCTCCGGAGACGACTCCGCTCCGCCCGGCCAAGAAGAATCTGAATCAGAACCAGAATGCCGCCCCGGCCGCCAAGCCCGCCGCCCCGGTGCAGAGCAATAACGGCCCCAAGAGTGAGAACAACAGCCGCCGTGACCGCAATGCCCGCGGCAGCCGCAATGAGCGGAATGACCGGAATGACCGCGGTGCCCGCCCGGCCCAGAACCAGAGCGGCAGCCAGAACGAGCCCCGGAATGCACAGCCCGGCGGCCAGCCGCAGGCAAACCGCCGTGGCAGCGCGTTCAGCGCGGGGCAGGGGGCAGGCCGCCCGGCCCGTGCCCCCAAGGCCGAGCCCAGCCGCCGGGGCCGTGTGGCCGCCGCCAAGGACGAAGCCCCGGGCTTTGTCCTCATCAGCCGCCGCCCGCCGCAGCAGAAGTTTACCAACTTTGAAGAGTATATGAGCGCCCACGGCGGCGCAACGGCCCCCATTGAGGACCACAGCGAGGAAGTGTAATGGGCACCGCTGCGTTTGCACCCTGGCGCTGCCCGCTGTGCGGGGCGCCGCTTGCCGGGGATGTGACCCTGAAATGCCCCTCCGGCCACTGTTTTGACCGCGCCAAAGAGGGCTATTGGCACTTACTGCCCGTCCAGAATACCCGGACGAAAGCCCCCGGCGACAGCAAGGAGATGGTGGCCGCCCGCCGCGCGTTCCTGAGTGCCGGGTATTACGGCATCTTCGGGCAGGCGCTGGGGGAGCTGTGTCTGGAATACGGCATCCCCGCCGCACAGGAAGCTCCCCTCCGCCTGCTGGATGCAGGCTGCGGCGAGGGCTGGTATGACCGCTGCATCGCGCGGCAGTTTGCCGCTGCCGCCTGTCCGCTGGAGCTGGCCGGGTTTGATATTGCCAAGCCCGCCGTGCGGCTGGCCGCCAAGGCTCTGCCCACGGCCCGGTATGCGGTGGCGTCCAGCTTCCACCAGCCGGTCAAAACCGGCTGGGCCGACCTGCTGCTCAACTGTTTCTCGCCTTTTGCGCGGGAAGAGTTCCTGCGGGTGCTCCGCCCTGGCGGACGGATGATCTACGTCGTGCCCGGGGCAGAACATCTCTACCAGATGAAAGCCGTTTTGTACGCGGAGCCCTATAAAAACCCGGTGCAGGAGGTGGCCTACGAGGGCTTCCGCCCCATCGGGGAGCGGGAAGCGCGCGGCACCATCACCGTGCCTGCCTCCCAGCTGGAGGCCCTGTTTGCCATGACGCCTTACTACTGGAAAACGCCCCGGGACGGCGCTGCCCGTCTGGCCGCTCTGCCGGAGCTGACCACGGAGATTGCATTCCGGTTCCTGGTGTTTGAAAAACTGTGACAAAATAACGGAAAAACGCCCAGCCAATGGCTGGGCGTTTTTCCGTTGTGTGAGCACGGCGGGGGGAGCCGTGAAAGAAGAATTTACTTGGTTTCGCCCTTGGTCAGGAGCTTTGCACGCTCCAGAGCGGGACGCAGAGCCAGGTACAGGATGACGACGCAGACAGTGGAGGCCACACTGTTGACGAGCGTGACACCGCCGGCGATCTTGGACAGGGCCTGTGCCACGGTGTATTCCTGGCCGAAGATGAACACGTTGCGGAAGTAGCCGAGGAACGGGTCCGTCAGGACATTGAGGAACAGGCCGGAACCGGCGGCCACGATGACCTTGACCAGATAGCCTTTCTCATGGGCGTTCCGATCGCGGAGCTTGAAGACCTTGTGGGCCACGGCACCGCAGGTGATGCCGATGATGAATTTCAGCACAAAGGTGGTGATGGCGTAGCCCGGGTCACCGGCCAGGATATCGGCCAGAGCCAGACCAATGGCACCGGCCAGACCGCCGGAGACGCCATCCAGCAGCAGAGCCGTCAGGGCCGTAAAGGTGTTGCCCAGATGGAACGAGGAGCCGCCGTAGAACGGGATGCGGAAGAACAGGTAAGCCACAAGGCTCAGAGCGGCCATCACGCCGGTCAGGGCCAGCTCGTGGACGGTAAAGGTGCGCTTGTACAGCACACTGGCAAAGACGATCAGGATCACAACGACTGCCAGCAGCAGCCACATTACAGTGGTAGACATCAGATGATTCCCTCCAATTTTAAGGTCTTACGAACTTGTCGGGGCGGGGCCCCTCCATCTTGCCTTGCAAGACCGTTCGTTTCGCTTCAAAGCCCCACTGGGGCTTTGATTGCTTCGCAACCGCTTACCCACCGGAATAGTTGACATTCCTGCTCCGAACGGGTATGCTCCTATTATACGCGGAACTGGCACCATGGAAATATCCAGAATAAAGATTTTTTATGGGGTCAGTTCGAGTCTTCACCCAAAAAGAGGAGGGGTTTTGTGTTCCATTTGACCACAGCACTGGACGCGGCTTCCGCTGTGCCGCTGTATGAGCAGCTGTATCAGAGCCTTGCCGCCGAGATGCGCGCCGGGGCCATCCCGGCAGGCACCCGGATGCCCGGCAAACGGCGGCTGGCGGCGGAGCTTTCTGTCTCTGTCAACACGGTGGATGCCGCGTATCAGATCTTAGCGGCGGAGGGCTATCTGGAGCCAAAGGAGCGCAGCGGCTTTTATGTACAGGAATATCTGGCGCTGCCTCCCCGGCCGGAACGCGCTCCGGGCACTCCGGCAAAGCCCATGGAGCCGGAAGCGCCTGCCGGGGAGGCCGCACCGCCCTCTCCGCCGGTCCGATATGATCTTTCCACCCGGGGCGTGGACCCGGCGCTCTTCCCGTTCCGTACCTGGGCGCGGCTCCAAAAGGAGCTGCTCTACTCCTCGCCGGAGCTGCTGACCCACGGCGATGCTCAGGGCGACTGGGAGCTGCGGCAGGCGCTGGCGGATTATCTGGAAGAATACCGGGGCGTGCAGTGCTCGCCCCAGCAGATCGTGGTGGGAGCCGGCCTGGAATACCTGCTGGGCCTGCTGGCCCCGCTGCTGCCCGGCAAAGCCGCCGTGGAGACCCCCGGGTACCCCCGCGCCAAACAGGTGCTGGAGAACAATGGCGTGGAGTGCTGCTGTCTGCCCGTGGACGAAGACGGCCTTTCCATCGAAGAACTTTCCCGGTCCGGGGCGTCGGTCTGCTACGTTACCCCCAGCCACCAGTTCCCTACAGGCGTCACCATGCCGGCGGGCCGCCGGGCCGAGCTGCTCCACTGGGCGGCCAAGCGCCCCGGGGAGCGGTATATTATTGAGGATGACTACGATTCCGAGTTCCGTTTTGACACCCGCCCCCTGCCCAGCCTGCAGGGGATGGCGGGGGCCGACGGCCCGGTGGTCTACCTTTCCACCTGCTCCCGGAGCCTGGCCCCCAGCATCCGTATCGCCTATATGGTGCTGCCGGAGCACCTGCTGCCCGCCTGGCGGAAGACCTACCGCCTCTATGCCAGCACGGTGGGCCGGTTTGAGCAGCAGACGCTGGCCCGGTTCATCACCGAGGGGTATTTTACCCGGCATCTGGCCCGGGAGCGGGTGGCTTACAAGGCCCGGCGGGATGCCCTGACGGCAGCCCTGAACGCTGCCTTTGCCCCCGGGCAGCTGCGGCTGGCGGGGCTCCATACCGGCCTGCACCTGCTGGCCTCCCTGAAAAATGCCCCGCCGGATGAAGCCCTCCGCCGGGCTGCCGAGGCCGAGGGGGTGCGGCTGAACCTGTTGAGCGATTACGACCTGACCGGAGCCCGGCACCAGACCGGAACGCTGGTGCTGGGTTACGGCTCGCTGGACGATGCCGCCTGCGCCTCGGTGGGCCAGACGTTGAAGAGGGTCTGCACGGAGGCCCGGGAGGCATCCGTCAACCCGTAAAAGCGGCGGGTGGGGTTCCACGCGCCGGGCAGCGCGTCGGCAAAAACGGCGGCATTGCCGTTGGCCAGAAACTCCAGCGTGCTTTCCAGTGTCAATAAGTCCTGCGCCGTCAGGTCAGTCAGCAGCTCCGAGCTGTGGGCCCGGAGGGCCGCAGGGAGGGTCGTGGGGAGCAGTTCGAGATCTTGCCGGAAAAACGCGTCCCACACCGCCGCCCGGGCGGCAGCCCGGTGGCTGGGCGGGAGGGTGCCGTCTTTGTCCCACCCGGAAAAGAGGCTCTGCGCCTCCCGGGCCGAGAGAGCCTGCACCCCGCCGGAAAGGCCGCACTGGGCCAGCTCGTCGGCGGTGAGCGCGCCGGAAAAGCCCACCCGCAGCATCCCGTACCGGTCCGCGATGGCGGCCAGGACACTGGGGGAGAGAGCGAGATAGCGGGTGGTCTCGGGCAGAGCCAGAGGCTCCAATAAGGCTTCCCGGCAGCGGGCTGGGCCGGCCGCGGCATAGCACTGGGCCAGCGTGGCCTCCCCCTGCCCAAAGGGGATGGCAGTCTCCGCAGGCAGCGCCGCCAACCGGATGCAGTTCTGGCTGGCGTTGAGGTAGAGCAGCACGAAGCCCGGCTGCTCGCCTGCGGTGCAGACCAGCAGGGTGAGCTGGTTTTCGGTCTTTGGCATCCGGACAGCCACCCCGCTCTGGGGTTTGGCGGCCAACCTGGTGCGGAGGGACTGCCGGGTGAGCAGGATGGTGCCGCCCACCAGCGGCAGCAGTACCAGAAGCGCTGCCCCCAGTGCGGCCCAGAACGGCTGCCAGCCGCGGGTTTTATCGTGATGAGAATGCAAAACAGCCCATCCCCCTTTCAGCAGGAGGATGGGCTGTTTGTCTGGCGGTTATACAGGATGCAAACTCTGAACAATCGAAAAAAGTCATACCATATTAAAATTCATCTCCGGGCATGAGAGATGAAACTGAAACATAAAATAGAGAAAAAGGCTTGCCAAACCGGAGAACTTATGATAAAGTTTATTTGTCGCGCACAGCTGTGTGCGCAGGGAGAACTGAATACAACTGTAGACGTGCGGCCGCAGGGCTGCACTCTGGAGAAGCCCGCAGTTTGGCGGGTGCCGAAGGTGTACGATTCTGAGTGGGAAAGCAGAGTCAATCTCTCAGGCAAAAGGACAGAGCATCGTCTTCCGTGCAAGAGGCATGGACAGAACAGCTGAGCTTTTTGCGGGCAGAGCCTTTGGGGAGGTTCTGCCCGCATTTTTGTGTGTAGAGGGGATAAAGTATGGTAGAGTGGATCACGACCGTCAACAGCGCAGTCAACGGCATCGTCTGGGGGCCCATCGGGCTGGCGCTGCTGTTCTGCACCGGCCTGTGGATGACATTGCGCACCGGCGGCTTCCAGTTCCGCCGGGTGGGCCACTGGATGCGGCACACCATTGGCGCGGTGTTCACCAACAAGGAGGTCACCGCCCACACCAGCAAAGAGGACATGGCCATCAGCCAGTTCCAGAGCATGTGCACGGCGCTGGCGGGCACCATTGGCACCGGCAACATCGTGGGTGTGGCCACGGCCATCGTCTCGGGCGGGCCGGGCGCCATCTTCTGGATGTGGGTCATGGCCATTCTGGGCATGATGACCAGCTTTTCGGAAAACGTGCTGGGCGTGTACTACCGCCGCAAAAATGAAAAAGGCGAGTGGTCCGGCGGTGCCATGTATTACCTGACCGACGGCCTGGGCGCAAAGAAAGGCTGCAAAGCGCTGGGCAAGGTGCTGGCGGTGCTGTTTGCCTGTTTCTGCATTCTGGCATCGTTCGGCATCGGCAACATGAGCCAGATCAATTCCATCGCGGGCAACATGAACGCCGCGTTCCACACGCCCTACCTCGTCACGGGCGTGGCGCTGATGGTGGTCACGGCCCTCATCGTGCTGGGCGGCCTCAAGCGGGTGGCCGCTGTCACCGAAAAACTGGTGCCCCTCATGGCATTGTTCTACATCGTGGGCGCTGTCGTCATCGTGGTGCTCCACGCGGGCAACATCCCGGCGGCATTCCGGGCCATCTTCCGGGGCGCGTTCAACCTGCAGGCCGCAGGCGGCGGCACGCTGGGCTACGGCATCAGCCAGAGCCTGACCTGGGGCTTCAAGCGGGGCGCGTTCTCCAACGAGGCCGGCCTTGGCTCGGCCGTCATGGTCAACTCCTCCGCCAATGTGAAAGAACCCGTCCAGCAGGGCATGTGGGGCGTGTTTGAGGTCTTTGCAGACACCATTGTGGTCTGCACCCTCACGGCACTGGTCATCCTGACCACCGGCGTGGTGGACATTGAGAGCGGCAGCGTGCTGGCAGGCGTGCAGGACAATGCGCTGGTGGGCCAGGCGTTCACAGCGGCCTTTGGCAGCTTTGGCCCCAAGTTCATTGCCATTTCGCTCCTCTTCTTCGCCTATTCCACGGTGCTGGGCTGGAGCCACTACGGCACCAAGGCTGTGGAGTATCTCTTCGGCCAGAAAGGCACCCATGTTTACAAAGTGATCTTCGTGGGCATGGTGGTGGTGGGTGCCACCATGAAGCTGGGCCTTGCGTGGGATCTCTCCGACACGTTCAACGGCCTGATGATGATCCCCAACCTCCTCGCGGTGCTGGCACTCTCCGGCACGGTGGTGCAGATCACGAAAAACTATCTCGACCGCAAGGTGAACGGGAAAGACATCCCGCCCATGTGGTCGGTTTTTGCCGAGTACCAGAAAGCCGAGGAGGCGGAAGCTGCCGAGGAAGCCAAGCAGGCACGGGAAGCGGAAGCACTGGCAGAGCTGGAGATTCTGGGCGGCCATGCAGTCAACGAATAAAAAACAGCAAAACAAAGGGCGTCTGCCATGAGCGGACGCCCTTTTGTGGTATCAGCGTTTCTTTTTGGGGCTTGAAGGTCTTTGGGGCCGGGCAGGCTTTGCCGCACTGCGCCCGGCCACCAGGCCGCTGCCAAAAGCCCAGTGGAGGTTGAACCCGCCGCAGCTGCCGGCGCAGTCCAGCGTCTCGCCCACAAAGTAAAGGCCCGGGCAGCCCTGGAACTGGAACCGCTCGTCCATTTCGTTGAGGCAGAGGCCGCCGCCGGTGGTCTGGGCCTGCTTCCAGCCGCAGGGGGTCAGCCCCTCAAACCGCCAGTGTTTGGCCGTGCGGGCCAGCGTCTGCCATGCCTGCGGGGGCAGGGCGTGGAGGGACGTTTCCGGCAGCCGTGCCGCCGCCCAGAGGGCCCGGCCCAGCTTGGGGTGGACAAGGCCCAGCCAGAATTCCGCCGGGCTGTCCCCGGCAAGGCGGGGCGGGCGGGCCGCAAACAGGGCGGCAAGGGCCGCTTCGTCCAGCGCGGGGAAGAGGTCCAGCTCCACGGCGGGCTGTTTCGGCCCACGGCCCGGGGCCAGCAGGCCGGACAGCTGCATGATGCAGATGCCGGAGAGGCCGTAGTCCGTAAACTGGACCTCGCCGGTCTCTGCGGCCAACAGAGTTTTGCCATCCAGCAGGGAGGCCGTGGCTTTGGCCCGGATGCCCGCCAGTGCTTTCTGTGGCTTTGCAATTTGCAGAGCGGTCAGGCAGGGGTAAAGGGGGGCCAGCTTTCCGCCGCACTGGGCGGCAAAGGTGGTGCCAAAGTCGTCGGTGCCAAACTGGGGCCCGGCGGCCGCGCCCATGGCACAGATGACGGCGTCCGTCCGCAGGCTCTCGGGCTGGCCTTCGGCGTTGACAAACTGGACGGCGTACCCGCCCCGGCTCTGGCTCAGGGTGCGGACAGTGCACCCGCAGCGGATGCGGACGTTGTATTTTTCCAGATGGTGCTCCAGCAGGGCAAGCACGTCTGCCGCCTGGTTGGAGTAGGGGTACACCCGCCCGGCCTCGTCGGTGCGGGTGTAGAGGCCGAGCGACTCAAACCAGCCCAGCGGGTCGGCCGCGTTGACGGCAGCCAGCAGAGGTTTGAGCCCGGCCGGGTCCGAGGTGAAATACCGCTCGGGCGCGATGCCGGTGTTGTCCAGATTGCAGCGGCCATTGCCGGTGGCCAGCAGCTTTTTGCCGGGTTTTGCATTCCGCTCCAGCACCGTCACCCGCGCCCCGGCCTGCGCTGCCGCCAGTGCGGCGGCAAGCCCGGAGGCTCCGCCGCCCAAAACCAAAACCTGCTGCATCTTTTTCCGCCCTCTCCCTGTACATTGCAGTATAAAAACGTGGTTTTATTGTATCATACACGTCAGGGAAACGCAAACGCCGAAAAACGGCAAAGATTTGGCAAAGATATAGAATTTTTTGTCCAGATTTTGAAAAAATCGTGCATTGACTGATTCTGGAAATCTGGTATATTGGGAATGATGAGCAGAACCTTTTTCTTTCCTGCATTTTTTGACCGGGGGGGGGGTAACGTTTCGGTGAAAAAGACGGAGGAAAGCGTAAAAATGCGTAAAAACAAAGAAAAAGTTCTCCTTTCCATGGCTCTTGTTCTCCTCATGACCGTGAGCATCTTCTTTTATGCGCTCTACATCCGGCAGCAGATCTACTACGAGGGCACGCGGGCCATGCTGGAGACTTATGAACAGGTGAACAAGACCTTTACCATGTTTGCCCAGCGCAACTGGAATGTCCTCGCGGACTGGGGCGGTTACTTGAGGGAGATGGCCGCCCCCGAGACGGCTACCCAGTGGAGGGACTTTAAAGAGGAAAAGGAGACCTGGAACTACAGCGATTTTTATATGGCGAATGAGAACGGCGATTACTGGACGGTAGACGGCCGTGAGGGACTGGGAAGTGAAAACATCCAGGCTGTGTTTACGGCGCTGCAGGTGGCGGGAGAACCGATCGTTTCCAGTTATACGGCGACCAGTGGGATCCGCAAGGTCGTGTTTGCAGTACCGGTGGACCCCATCACCATGAACGGCGTCACCTACACCAGCCTGGCGGTCAGCTATGATAATGATACCATTGAAGAGATGATCGGCGGCCGGGCCTATGGCGGCCGGAGCGACTGCTACATCATCTACCCCAACGGCGATATCATGCTCTCGGAAGAGCCCAAGAGTGAGATCATGGCCTGGATGAAAAACTTGTTTGATTATCTGGAAACCAACACAGAGGTGAACGAGACGTGCCTCCGGGAGATGCAGGAGCAGACGCTGCAGGGCGGCAGCGGCAGTGTGCCCTACCGTTTTGAGGGCCGGAACTATTATCTGGTGTACCAGCCCGTGGGCTTCCAGGACCTGACCATTGTGGGCATCGTGGAGCGGAACGTGGTGGACGCCGGAATGCGTAAAGTGCAGTGCGTCACCATCTTCCTGCTGGCATTCCTGGCACTGGCGGTGGTGGCCGCGCTGGTGCGGAGCATCAAGACAGACCTTCGTTTTGCGCTGGCGGAACAGGAAGAAGCTTTCCACCGGGAGAGTACCGAGCGGCAGAAGATGGAGGACCTTGCCAACACCGACGGCCTGACCGGCCTTTCCAACGAGAGATTCTTCAACGCGACCCTGCAGAAAAAGGAGAAAGCCGGGGAGCCGTTTGCGCTGTTCTATCTGGATCTGGACAGCTTCAAACCCGTCAACGACACCTACGGCCACGATGTGGGCGACCAGCTGCTCAAGGCTGTGTCCAGGCGGCTGCGGACCTGTGTGCGGAGCACGGACTACGCGTTCCGCATCGGCGGCGATGAGTTTGCCCTCATCGTCAACGGAGCCGTCAACGAGGAATTCTGCGCCAAGCGGACCGAGCGGATCAAAAATGTCTTGACTCAGCCGTTCGTCATCAACGGGCAGGAGCTGCACATCGGCACCAGCTGCGGCAGCGCCCTTTACCCGGCGGACAGCACGGAGGTAAAAGAAATCCGCATCCTGGCCGACCAGCGGATGTACGAGGATAAAGCCCATAAGCCCGGCAGACAGGGACGATAAAAGACATTATTATAAGAATCGAGAGACGAATAATTCCAGCCTGCTTTCCACATAATACCCATACTGTACAAAATCTAGGAGCCTGAGCCCCACGGGGCTGGAAAGCGAGGAAATGGAACCCATGAAAGCAACTGGAATCGTCCGCCGCATCGACGAGCTGGGCCGGGTGGTCATCCCAAAGGAGATCCGCCGCACCCAGCGCATCC
>ERZ837380.2754-NODE-2754-length-17868-cov-8.727559_pt1 | contig 17868 bp, 18 predicted proteins | sample MGYA00519685_ERZ837380 | MGnify/ENA primary metagenome ERZ837380 (study PRJEB31850, sample SAMEA3708817) | human gut metagenome | biome: human gut; feature: human-associated habitat; material: faeces | place: China | collected 2014 ...
CCTGTATGTACTGCGGGATGGCGAGCTGACCACCGCGCCGCCCGTTCAAAAGACGCTGCCGGAAAAGCCGGAATACCTCTTTCGGCTGACCCTCGGCCTGTGCCCTGACTTCGGCGGCGACCGCACGGCGGTGCTGGATCTGCCAGCGTCAGAAGAAACGCTGGCTGCGGCGCAGGAGCAGTTCGGCACCTTGAATTGGGAAAACACCGTTGTCCTCAACTATGACGGCATTCTGCCCAACGTCGCCGTCTTCGCAGATCTGCCCATGGAACTGGAGGAATTTAACGCCTTCACCAAGGCCGCGCAGGACATTCCGAGATCCGAGGTGCTAAAGCTGAAGGCCCTGCTGGAGCAGTTCGAGGTGCAGGACATTGAAACCGCCCTGTTCCTGACGGAGCATCTGGCGGACTACATCCTCACGCCAGACTTGAGTTCCCCGCAGGAAATAGCCATTGACCGCCTGCGCTTCATGACGGATGACCACGCGGCGAAGCTGCTGCTCTCCCATGTCAACCTCTACGCCTACGGCTGCGACCTCATCAAGGAGGACAATGCAGTGCTTTCACCCTACGGCCTGCTGCACCGTGCGGACTATCAGCCCATGCTGTCACCAATGCAGGAAACACAGAAAATGGAGATGAAAATGAAATAACACCGCCTTGACCCGTAAAACGGGCAAGAAACTTTCAGAACTCCCCTTCCCGGCATCGCATCGCGGCATAGGTGATAAGATCCTCCGGCGTGAGGACGTTTCCATCACAGGGGATCTCACCCCAGATTTTCCGCGCGGCAGGGGCAGGGTTACACATTGCCATCGCCATAGCCAGACGGATCTCCCTGCGCACCTCTTCCACGGTGGTATGGTGTCTGCGGGCTACTTCCAGCAGAGCTGCTTCGGCACGAATATTCATTTGTTTCATATTGTTCACTCCTTGCTTTTTAGAACGGTTATCGTTCTCGTGGAACTACAATACCACAGGAGTCTACGGGAAATATGTCGAACGCAGTCGAAAAAAACAGAGGTCTGCAAAAAGCAAACCTCTGTCATACTGTTACTGGAATTCAGTGATCAATGCGTCCAGCACATTCATCACCTTACGCTGCCCGTCCGGGGAGAGCGTCTTCAAACGCTCGGAGAGTTCCGTGGCTCGGAGCATCGTCGCCGCGTTCAAACTGTCCTGAAGAAGCTCGTCTGTCCCAACATTGAGCACGTTGGCAATGGCAACCAGCTTTTCCAGCTTTGGCGGCTTCACGCCCCGCTCTACAACGCTCACATGATCCACGCTATAATCCACAGCGGCAGCAAGATCTTCCTGCGTCATGCCGACTCGCTCACGAGCGGCCTTGATCCGTTTACCCAATGCGACCTGATCCATACGCAATCTCCTTTTGAACGGTATCCGTTCTTAAATTATATGGGAGATAACGTTTGTTTCACAGGAGCACACGGGGCGATTACCGTTCTGCAAGAACGGAACATTCAGAAAAACAATCACACTTAGGGGCCGTATTCCCGGATGGGGAAAGCGGCCCCTTCTTTTTGCGCATTGTCCTTTCCTCCGGGAGTACAGTCCCGGAAAGGAAATCACAATGCAAAACGAAAAAATTCTGGCATATCTCGAAGGTTCCTGTTTCGGAAAAGCAAACCGCGCCAGCGGAACGGAGCTGGAACGGACCCTCCATATCAGTGGAACTTGCCTGCGAAAGCAGGTCAACCAGCTGCGATGCAAGGAGCACCCCATTGCCAGTGACCGCAGCGGCTACTTCTACGCCACCAATGCCGGTGAAGTCTATGACACCATCCGCCAGCTAAAGCAGATGGTATCCGGACTGGAGGCGGCCATCAGCGGTCTGGAACGGTCTATGGAACGGTTCCGGGAGCGTGGGGAGGCCGGACATGGCTAAGCCGCCCTTTCCGTGGATCGGCGGCAAGGAGAAGATCGCGCCCTACATCCTGCAAACCTTTCCCCCGAAGCTGGCGCAGTATGTGGAGCCCTTCGGCGGCAGTGGCGCGGTGCTGCTGGCGCTGCCCCAGGACCCAAGCCGCTTGGACATCTATAATGACTTGGACGCCGAACTGGTGAACCTGTATTCCTGCATCAAGGAGTGCTCCAACGTTCTGCTGCGGGAACTGAAATTTCTGCCCATCCACAGCCGCAGGCTTTTCGAGTATTACCGCGACTTTGTCGCCCACAAGGAGGTCTACTATCAAAATGTGCAGGCGGAGATCGCGTGTCTGGGCGACCGCTCCTGTTTTACGGAGGAACAGGCCGGGGAGCTGCTCCCAATTTTTCAGGAGCGGCTGGCACTGTTCGATGTAAAACGGGCGGCGGCGTATTACCTCGCCATCCGGGGCAGCTTCAGCGCGACGGTCACCTCCTTCGGCGTAAAGGGCATGGATGTTGAAAACCTTTTGAAACTGTTTCCACCGGTGTCCGCACGGCTGAAGGACGTGCCGCTGGAGAACAAAAACGCCTTGCAGCTCATTCGGGAGCGGGATCGGGAGGACGGTCTCATCTATGCCGATCCACCCTATGTCAAAACGGAGCGGATCTATCGGATCGCGGGAAAAACCAGACGTTTCCGTAAGTTCCATGTCCGGCTGTGGCAGGTGCTGTCTGCCTGCAAGGGCTACGTAGTCCTCTCCTACAATGACTGCTCCTTCATCCGCAAACTCTATAGAGACTGGTACATTTTATCCTTCCAGCGCGGCAACCCGCTGTCTCAGAAAAAGGGCGCGTCCTTTGGCGAGCTCATCCTCACCAACTATGACCCCCGCCCTTATATGACCCGTCAACTGAACCTCTTTGACGAATCTCTGGGCGAGTGGGAGCTGAAGCTGGTCCACATTCCAAATCATCCACCAAGACGGAAAGAAAGCCCAGCCGGATGTAGGGCTTCTAACCAAAACTTATTACAATAGGAGGCAAACAACATGAAATTCCATTTGAACCATGACCCCGCAAACAAGACCCTTACCATCCCCCGCGCCGCGCTGCAGCTCTCCGGCCTTGCCGAAACCAGCGATCTGGCGATCCATACCGAAAACGGCTGTGTTCTGCTGCTGCCGGAAAAGCTGTCCGTCGCGCAAACACTGAAAAACTTCCAGCTGCTGACGGCGATCAACGCAGAGCTTCTGTTCCGACTGACAAAAAGCAGCGCTCTGGCCCACGGCACCGAAAATGACGAGTGCAATGGATGCCATTGGGAAAAGGAGTGTTTTCAGGACGTCCTGCCGCTGTGTATGCTGGCAGAGGCTGGCATTGACCCGGAGGAAGGAGATTTCGAATGCGCGGTGACGGACGGTACGCTGGTGCTGCGATCCGGCACTGATACAAATGTATATGAAATGATGAAGAGTCTGGATGATGACTTCCGCGATCTGCTGAAAGGCGCGGGTGTTTCGTTGTCCGGGCTCTTCCTGCTTTTGAAGGAGGAACTGGATCATGATGAATGACACCTATCTCTACCCTTATTCCTCCGCCGAGGCGAGAGATCGGGACGAGCTTCCCCTCTGGCGGGAGAGCCACAAGGCGAACATCGCCTGCCGCAACGCCATCGAGGACGCCATCCGTCAGAGCTTCGACGGAATGCATCTGGACAAGAACTGTATCACGCCGGTGCTGGAGGAATACGGCTACAAGCGCACCGCGTGGGTGCTTGCCAACACCCTGCACGAACTCAAGTGGGACGGACGTTTCGGCCATGCCAACAAGCAGTGGGCGGAGCACGCCTGCATCCCCAAAGACATCAACCACAACAGCGACTTTGTTGTCCGAAGCCATCCGGCCGTGCTGGATGGCTTCGTCACTTTCTACCGTAAGGCAGTGCAGGCGTTAAATCTCTTTGGCGCGGAGCACTGCGTTGGTGACCGCGCGAAGCAGGACTTCACCGGCAAGGTGCTGGTGCTGTCGCCGGAGGCGCTGCGGGAGCAGTATTGGAGTCAGGAAAACCAGCTCTGGTATGCTCGGAGCGGTTTTGGCTGCGAGCCGCATTCCAGTGGTCGAGCAGTCTTTGCCACCTGCCTCTCGGACGGCGAAACAGCCAGATGGAACCGGGAGGATTTCATCGGCGTACTGGATGACAAGTTCCTGCCCGACTGGGCGCGGGAAAAGTTGAAGGAGCTGAAAACGCAGGAACAGACGGACGCCCCCACAATGGGCGGCATGAAAATGAAGTGAGGAGGATACTTGCATGAGCATGACCTATTACACCGTGGACGATCTTCGGCCTGGACGATCCGGTTGGGGTGTGAAGCGTTTTTCCGCGTTGAATGACGCGATCTCCCATTACCGGTCGCTCCCTATGGATGGGGCCCGCGTCCTCGGCATGGCGGATGATACCCACGCCTATGAGCTCATCCGCTGTGTGCGTCTTTTCCCCGGCGATGCCCAGGGCGAGGATGTTCTGGCGGCAGATCACTGGCGCAGCGGCTTGACGAAAAAGAACGCTGCCCTGAAAGACGCGCTGGATATTTGCTTGGAAAGCCTGCGTCCCCGTTTTCTGCTGGAGCCGGAGCGTCTGATCCCCATTCCCCGGCACAAGAATCTGCGGAAAGAACTGCGGGAGGCCCTTCTCTGGCAGGGCTATGAAGAAAACTATGATTCCGCCATTCGCGCTGTTTTTGTGGGAGGTGCTGGCTGGCTCTCACCCCAGGATGTGAAAAAGCAGCGGCAGCTTCCTCTGGTGCTGCGCTATCGGGTGGACGGCATGACGAAGGATGGGGCCTACCTCTCCTTAGAAGTGGAGCCTTGGGAATATGACCTCCTGCTGGAGCAGACAAGAGATCACTATAAAATGAAGAAACATTAAGGAGGAACACAAAATGAAACGAATGCTTTCCCTTTGCGCCGCGGCGCTGTGCCTGACCTTGACGCTGACGCCCACCGCGCTGGCGGCGGACTTTGAGCCTGCGGTACCGAACGCCAAGGTCTGCTACCCCACCGCCATCGTTCGCGGTGACGATGGCACGGAACTGAAAAAGATCTATGATCTGAGCCCCGAAGACGATCCTGCCGGTATCCCCCGCTCGGACTTTCGTCAGGACGGCTTCCACTACACCCTGACGGACCTTCTGAAGCAGGAGCTTCCGGAAAATGAGAGCCGCCAGCACACGGAGCACATTTCCGTTGAAAGCGCCAAGAAAGATATGGAATCTGTGTTGGCGCTGCTGCCGCAGGAGCGGGAATTCATCACGGATGACGGCCTCATGGGGACCCTGACGCTCCGACTTGATACCGTGCAGGTGGAGCCGTCCGGCTACGGCACTGCCACCAAGGAAATCTCCACCAAGCGCAGCTACCCCAATCTTGCCGAGCAGGATACGCAGTATCTTCCCAAAACCATTACGGAAAACGGCAAGACCCTGACGCTCACGGACATCCAGTGGCAGACGGACAACACCGCCAATCTGGATGGCTATGCCGTGGCGGATCGCTACACCGCCGTTGCCACCTACACCGGCAGCGCCACCAGCAGCTATGTGAAAGGCTATACCGTCACGGCGGATTATGTGGGCACGGTCAGCCGAATCGCGTTGAACCGTGTCCGCTATGTGGCTATCTTTGAGGGAACGCCCATCCAGCCCACGGAGCCTGCGGAGACACCCGCCACGGCGTCCGCGTTCCGCTGGTCCTATGTGCTCATCCCCATTGGGATCGTGGCCGCGGCAGGCGCGGGCGTCGGCGGCGCGCTGCTGGTAAAACGCAAAAGAGAAAATGCAGATGAGGAGGATACAGAATGAAAAAGATCATCACCCTTTGCCTGAGCCTTTGCATGACAGCGGCTCTGGCGGCTCCGGCGTATGCGCTGGAATACAGTATCGCCGCGCCGGACGATTATGACTTTGGCAGGGATACATCTATTGAGGTCATCCACACGGCGGATGGCGGCGCTATGAAAAACGCCGACATGAGCAAAAACACCGCGCTCATTCCGCCTACCTTTGGCTCGGAGAGCATGAACGCCCTCCACACCGGCGAGTACCTCACGCCCAATCTGGCCCCCGGTGGTATTCCCGCGTCCGGCGCGGTCATTGGTGGCAGCGCCTCTGGCGTCATCACCCCAGGCAGCACGGTGAATGGCGGCAGCGGCTATCAGCCCGCCGTGCTGTTCACGGAGGTGACCAGCGACCTCTACTACAAAAATGGCTCCCTCGGTAGATTGGAGATCCCCTCGCTGGGTCTGAGCGTGAGGATCTATCAGGGAACGGACAGCAAGACGCTTGCCAAAGGCGTCGGACACTTCGAGGACACCTCCATCTGGGACGGCAACGTCTGCCTCGCCGCCCATAACCGGGGCGCCAACAGCTACTTCGGCCAGATCCACACGCTGGACATCGGGGACAAGATCACCCTGACCACCAAGCTGGGCACCCGTACCTACAAGGTGACGGATGTATTCAAGGTCAGCGAAACGGATCGCGGCGGCCTTGCGGACTCCGGCGAAAATATGCTGACGCTCTACACCTGCGTCCGCAACCAGCGGGACCAGCGCTGGTGCGTCACCGCAGCGGAGGTCTGAATCTTTCTCCCTTTTGCCGAATCAGTTCTGTTCGACTTCTGCCCCTCACTTGTGATATGGTGAAGCTGCGAAGAAGATTTTCACACATACACAGTTAGAATGGAGGCAGAAAGATGAACGAGAGCAAAAACGTGAGAAAGAATGTCAGTATGATGCTCACCGGCATGGTGATCGGCGCGGCGCTGACCGGCGGTTCTATCGCGGTCGCAGCCGGGATCACGGCGGAACCCACCTGGCAGCCCATCTTTGTGGATGGTCAGCAGGTGGAAATGGAAGCCTACAACATTGCGGGGCACAACTATGTGAAGCTGCGGGACATGGGCAAGCAGGTCGGTTTCAATGTTTATTGGAACGCCGGAGTCCAAATTGACACCGGGCATCCATACACGGGGATCGCCCCTGCCGCATCCGGTATCCGCGTCAGCAGCTACAAGGGCAGCACCCTCCGCCCCGGAGACCGCAGCGGCTTGAATATCAGTCCCAGCGCGGATATAAAAAATGTGGTCTCCACGCAGCCCAATGTCATCCGCATTGAGAATGCCTCCGGCTTCTGGACCGCTATCGCGGTCAGCAGCGGCACATCCGACGTGGTCGTGACCGATCAGCATGGCCAGACCGCCGCTTTAACGCTGACGGTAGTTGACGGCAAGCAAGGCACAAGTATTCCGGAATCCGGCGTCAGTCAGACAGACGCGGCACGGCAGGAGATCGTCCGGCTGGTCAATCAGGTGCGCCGGGAAAACGGTGTGCCGGAGCTGACGGTCAATGCGGCTCTGATGGACGCGGCGCAGCATTGCGCGTCCCTGCGTGTCGCATACCACCAGAATAAGGTGGAGTGCGAGGCGGTAGCGGCCTCCGGATATCCCCATGGATTTGGATCGAACATCACCGCGTTCGCAAATGTGCCCGTCTCTGAAACCGCAGAGCGGGCAGTGGAGAATTGGCGGAATTCTCCCGGCCACTTCCAGACGATGATAAACCCTGATTGCGACACCATCGGCGTCGGGATCTCAACTGATGAGGGTGGAACGATCTGCTTCCTGTTCGTCGGTGATCCCAACGCGCACAATCCCTACGCATAACCTATCCGCAACTCAATATGCTCACATGGCCTTCCAGCATCATCGCCGGAAGGCCATTTCTTATGAGCAAATCCAAAAAGAAAGGTCAAATAACGATGAAAAAGACATGGCATTCATTGAAAAATCGCGTGACCGCGATGCTGCTGGCCCTGATCTGCGTTCTCGGCCTGCTCCCCACTGCCGCGCTGGCGGCGGGGGCCGACACCATCAAGCTGGAGCGGTTCGGCATGAGCGGCGTCTCTTATCAGTCCGCCAGCCTTGGCAGATGCACAATGCACCAGATGTATTACGGCGTGGCCGGAAAGACCTCCGTGGGCTTCTGCGGGACGAAGGGCGGCGGCATGGGCACCTCTCTGATCGGCCAGACCTGGGGCGATCCGAAGCCCGTCACCGATCCCACCGTCAAAATGATGATGGCCTATTACTACGCCCACTCCCTCGGCATCTTCACGGACAAGGCCCACGCCCTTGGCGTGGATGACATCTGGGATTCCGGTTATAGCTGGTACATGAACGCCTGGGTGCAGGCCATCGTGTGGCGGTATAAGGACGGCTCCCTGGGTGATCCCGCCACCGCCTGTGCGGAGGAATTGATGTACGTCTGGAACTCGCTGAAGGGCGCGAGCTATACCAGCATCGACCAGACCTGCGACGGCACCACATTCCGGGACCGGGCGAAATATATTCTGGATCTGGGCAAGCAGGATGTTTGGGGCGATTGCGACGTAAAAGAGTATTCCTTCACCGGCGCAGGCTCTGCCGCACACCCCGCCAGCACTGTCCAGAGCGTTATGATCGGCAGTCTTACCGTCACGAATGAGCAGTACAAGCTGGTGGTCAAGAAGGTAGACTCCACCAACCCCACCAAGGGCCTTGCCGGAGCGCGGTTCCATGTGGAATCCACCAACGGCTCCTTCTCTAAGGACATCGTCACCGGCGCGGATGGGACCTATACCTTCTCTCCCTTGGACGCCGGAACCTACGCCGTAACGGAAACGGCGGCTCCGGACGGCTACGAGATCGACAACGCGGGGCCTGAATATGTGGTCCTGCCGAACAACGGTAACAGCACCGTGACGATCACCTTTACAGACACCCCCACCGTCACCGCCAGTGGCAAAATCCGCAAGGTGGACGCGGACGATCCCACCAGAGGTCTCGCCGGGGCGGTCATCAAGATCACCGGCGTGGATAACAATTTCACCGGCACCTATACCACCGGCGCAGGCGGCGCGCTCACGGATGTGCCTTGGGATACCATGCCCATTGGCAGCTATGTGGCGGAAGAAATGACGCCGCCCAACGGCTACTCTCTGAGCAAGGACGCCGGCAAAGTCCGTCAGGAATTCTATTGGGACGGCAAAACGGACGTATCTCTCGTTTTTGAGAATGACGCGAAGGTAAAGATCCAGCTCATCAAGCTGACCGATGCCAACAACCCCCTCCCCGGCGCGGTATTCCACGTCCTCCGGGACGGCCAGCTGATCGGCACGGAGGTCACAGACGCCTCCGGCAAGATCACCGTTCCTAATGTGACGGAGGGGATGTACGCCTTTGTGGAGGTCAGCGCCCCCGCCCCCTACGCCAAGCTGACCGCCCCCGTCTGCGCCCATGTGGATCAGGCCACTGTCGCTGGCGGCGGCACCGTGACTGTAACGGCGAAGGACTTGAAACTCCCGAATCTGACGATCCAGAAGCTGGATAAGCAGACCAAGCAGCCCATCCCCGGCACGGTTTTTGAGATCAAGGGCATCCATTACGGCTATCATCAGGACGTCACCACCGGGCCGGACGGCAAGGCGGTTCTCACCGCTGTCCCTGTGGACAGCTATGAGGTAAAGGAAACATCCGTCCCTGACCCCTATGTGGTGGGCGGCGAGACGATCCAGACCATTTACCTCGGCCCCGGTGACGATCAAAACCTCGTATTTGAAAACCTGAAAATGCCCCGGCTGACCGTCACCAAAATCGACGCGGAGGATTCCGAGCCCATCCCCGGCACCGTGTTTACCGTAGAGGGCATCGACAGTGATTTCTCCGCCGATTGGGTCACCGGCGAGGACGGCACGGTGACGGACCGCGTGGCCCCCGGCAGCTACAAGATCATTGAAAAGTCTGTTCCCGCTCCGTACTACCTGCCCAGCAAAAACGCCGACAGGGAGCAGACCGTCAGCCTGAACGCCGGTGACGAGGTGAATGTCACTTTCAAAAATCGGAAAATGCCACAGCTCACCATCTACAAGGAGGACAGCGTGGCTGGCGCGCCTGTGGAGGGAGCCAAGTTCCACATCACTTACACCAGCAGCGGCGAATCCGCCGAAGCCCCTGCCACCATTGATTACGGAAATATCCTCACAGATGCCAAGGGTGAGATCCGGCTCCATGAGCAGGGCAAGCGGCTCTATCCCGGCGCGTACACCGTGACGGAAGTGGAACCAGCTCCCGGTTTCCAGATGAAGGAACCCTCCACCCAGAAGATCATCCTCCACGGCAGTGAGAGCAAGACCCTGACCTTCCAGAATACTCCGCTGAATGCCATTGTTGTTGAGAAGTATGACAGCGTGACCCACGAAGCGCTCCCCGGCTGCACCTTCCAGCTGCGGTTTTTGGGCGGCACCTCCGGCACCGGCGGCACGACCATCGGGCAGAAGGTCACCGGCAAGAACGGCACCGCCATCTGGACGGGGCTGAAAAGCGGCACCTATATCGTGGAGGAGGTTGACCCTGCCGATGGGTACTCCATCATCAACGCCTCCGAAACGATCTATCTGGCGGACAGCGGTGAGCAGAGTGTGGTCACCGTTCGCTTTGACAACGCTCCGGACGGCATCCTGCTGATCCGCAAGGTCTGTTCCGTGAACCCCAGCGTGACCCTCGCCAACGCGGAATTCAAGATCACCTATGCGGACGGCACACTGATTGGGGACAGCAACGGCATCTTCCGGACGGATGAGCACGGCGAGATCCGTATCCCCGGCCTGAAACCCGGCAAGAGCGTCATCGTAACAGAAACTCGCGCGCCTGACGGCTATATCATTGATACCCAGAGCCGGACCGTTCAGATCAAGGAGGGCCGTACCGTCAGCCTGACCTTCAAAAATCAGCCCAAGGGTAAGCTCATCATCCAGAAGCGGGACAGCACCACCGGTCAGCCCCTTTCCGGCGCGGAGTTCCGCGTGACCACTGCCGCTGGCTGCGAGGTGGGGCTGGACGGCGTGATCGGCACCAGCACCCTGACGCAGAACGGCATCTTTACCACCGACGGGCAGGGCGAGATCACGATCACCAATCTGGCCCCCGGCGCTTATGTCATCAACGAGATCAAGGCCCCGACAGGGTATGTGATGGATCGTGCGTCCACAAACGTGGTCATCGGCAAAAACGGCGATACGCAGACGGTCATCGTGAAAAACTCCAAGGCCGGAACCCTGGTGATCGACAAGCGGGATTCCCTCACCGGGAAGCCCTTGCAGGGCGTGACCTTCAAGGTGACGACCTCTACCGGCGAGTTTGTACCCGCTGAAAACGGACAGATCAGCAGCAACGGCCTGTACTTCACCGACAAGGACGGCAAAATCACCATCCATGGTGTGGTGGGGACGCTGGTGGTGACGGAAACGGCCACCATCCCCGGCTACACCATCGACGAGGCCAGCCGTACCCAGACGGTGGTAGTCAACCCCAATGACACCCAGACGCTGCATTTCACCAACACGCCCAGCACCACTCTTGTGATTGAAAAGCATATCGAGGGCACCACGACGCCGCTGAAGGGCGTGACCTTCCTTGTGACCGACAGCAGCGGCGCAGTGGTGGGCAACTCCAACGGAGAGTTCATCACCGATGAGAATGGCCGCGTCGTTATCCATGATCTGGAACCCGGCACCACCGTTACGGCGCGGGAGGTCAAGACCGTGGAGGGTTTTGTGCTGGATAGTTCCCCGAAATCCATTCTCATCAAGGCGGGCGAGGTGCAGACCCTTCGCTTTTATAATGTCCGCGCGGGCGGGCTTACCGTCATTAAGAAGGACGAAAAAACCGGAGAGCGCATCCCCGGTGTCCAGTTTGAGATCCGGAAAATGGATGGCGAGATCGTCGGCACCTGCACCACCGATGAAAACGGCGTGATCTATCTCCCCGAAGCGGAAAACGGCTGGTACACCGTGACGGAGTTGAAGGCCGCCGAGGGCTACAGTCTGGATGACACGCCCCATCGGATCGAGGTCAGGGATGGCCAGACCGCCACGCTGGAGATCACCAACAAGGCCATCTCCGGCATCCTGATCCACAAGGTCAACGCCGTCACCGGCGAGGGCATCCCCGGTGTGTCCTTCCTCCTCTATGACAGCGGCAACAACCCCATCGCGCAGGAAACCAGCGATGACCGGGGCTATGTCCGGTTTGAGGGACTGGAGGATGGCCGCTACTATCTGCGTGAATTGGAAAATGAGGGCTATATCCCCGACACGCAGAAAAAGACCGTGTATGTAAAGTCCGGCGAAACCACGGAAATCGAGTGGCAGAATACCCCCATCACCGGCCAGATCCAAGTGACGAAGGTCAGCGCTGACTACAACTCCATGAATGGCTGGCCTGCCGGGACGCCCATCCCCAACACCGTCTTTGAAGTTTACAACGCCCGCACCAACCGTCTGGTGGATACCATTAAGACGGACAAAAACGGCTTGGCGGTGAGCAGACCCTTGCCGCTGGCGCGGTATAAGATCGTGGAATCCAAGGCGGCGGAGTTTTACGGGCTGGATAAGACACCCATCGAGGTGGAAATTGAGTATGCCGGTCAGATCGTCAAGGCAAGCATGACCAACAAGAGCCTGTCTACCAACGTTTCCATCAAGAAAACCGGCTATGTGGAGGTCATGCCGGGGCAGCTCGTCCGCTACAATTTCACCGGCATCGCCAACAATTCCACCACGGCGCTGGAATCTTTTTATTGGCGTGACACCCTGCCCGTCAAGGCGGTTCGGCTCCAGACCATTTACACCGGCACGTGGAATACCCCTGGAAATTATAAGATCGTGTACCGCACAAATCTCAGCGGCGATACCTGGCGCACGCTGGCGGATAACCTGAGCACATCCAAAAACTATGTGCTGGATGCTTCCCCCGCGGCGCTGGGACTTGCCGCCAACGAGTATGTGACGGAGTTCATGGCGGCGTTCGGCATCGTCCCCGCCAACTTCCGGCAGGTGGAAGCCCCTCGCGTGGACTGCAAGGCACTTGCCAAGCTCACTGGCGGTACACAGTTCGTTAATCAGGCGGACGCGGGCGGCGTCTACAACGGGCAGTGGATCATGGCGACCTCCCGCTGGGTCACCAGAGTTTATGCTCCCAGCAAGCCCCTGCCCCGCACCGGCTATTAAGAGCTAACAACAACGGATGCCGCTCCGCAAGGGGCGGCATCCCCGTTTTGTGAGGGAATATGATGAACTTTTTTGAACAGGAATTGAGAAAAATCGTAGGCAGTGCTTATCCGGATGCCACCTATATCGGCAGAGCCTGCTATGTGCGGCTGGGAGAGGAGAACCGGGCGAAGATTCAGTTTGTCACCGGCATCGTTTCCAATCAATATAACGCTCTGCAAATGACGATTTTAAACCGCAGCGAAGGAACTGTAGACACGCTGCGCGTCAGCTTAACGGATCTGTTAGGTAAGCAGGCAACGAAGAATCCTAATTTCCGAAACGGTGTGGAACCACACATCTGGGATGACAACGGAACCGTCAGCTGGTATGTCTATCAGCCAAGCAGCCGGGACTACCAGACGCTCACAAATGAGATATCGGAATATTTGGGCTTATTCCAGCAGCAGACACAAAGCTTTGCACAGCAGCTTGGGCAGAGAATGAGATGATAACAGCTTCTGCCGCTGCATGAGGATATTCAAAATAATAGGAGGTTGAGATTTTGAAACACAAAAAAATCATGATTTTGGCGTTGGCGCTCCTGCTCCTGACCGCGCTCTGCTGCACCTCCGCCCTCGCCGCGGGCGGCGATGTGGCAGGCGCTGTGGAACAGACGTGGACGGAGGCAGCCAAGCAGATCAAGGCTGTGGTGGAGAAGGTGGTGTTCCCGGCGCTGGATATGATCCTCGCCATCGCGTTCTTTGTAAAACTTGGCGGCGCGTATTTTGATTTTCGCCAGCGAGGTCAATTTGAATGGACCGGTCCCGCTATCCTCTTTGCCTGCCTCATCTTCACCCTGACGGCCCCGAAATACATTTGGAGCATCATCGGCATCTAAGTGGTGCAAGGGTAAAAATCAGTTGCTTATTTTCTGTGTGCTGGGTATAATGGAAATTAGGAAAGGAGGCGGCGCGAATGACAGAATCTGTGAAAAATGAGCTTTCTGATATCTGCCGGATCATTGACGCAACTGTGGATACAGAGAAGATCTATCTTTTCGGCTCATACGCCTATGGTACACCAACCGATGATAGTGACTACGATTTGTGCGTCATTATCCCGGAAAATTCCATGCGTCCGGCAGACGCGGTCAAGGCGATCCGCCGTGCGCTCTTTTCAGCGCAGTCCGTCCCCTTGGATGTAATTGTTTATCGCTCTAACGCATTCCATCAGAGAGCGGAACACGCTTCTCTGGAGCGGAAAATCGCAAGAGAGGGGGTCTTGCTGTATGAGCACCGGCTGGAGCAGCGAATGGCTTGACTTTGCCTATATGGATCTCAGCGCCGCGGAACATCTGCTGACGATGCGTCCGCTGCCTGTGGAAATTATTTGCTATCACTGTGAACAGGCTGCCGAAAAATTTCTAAAAGCCACGCTTGTTCAATTCGACAGAGAGCCGCCCAAAACGCATGACCTTATCCAGCTTTGTAAGCTGTGCTGTGAAGTAGACACGCGATTTGAGCAACTGGCAGACTCCTGTATTGAACTGACGCCATACGGCGTTCAAGTTCGCTATCCGTCCAATTTAGAACTGGATGAATCCGACGCCGTCTGCGCGTTAAAGGAATGCAGGCTCGTTCAAGACTTTGTTTGCCAGAAACTTGGATATGAACCGGAAAGCAAAGATACCCAAAGCTTTGGACAGACAATGAAATAAGTAAAGACAGCAGTCAAGGCCGTCGCCCGAAAGGGCGGCGGCCTTGTCGCGTCTCCGGAGGTGAATGAACAATATTTATTTGGGATTTTGTCGCCGCGACAGTCCTGGATCAGCTCATGGATTGGGTCTATGGGCAGGCCATAGGCTTTCTCGGCAACTTCTTTGCCCTCATGGGCAATATGGGCGTGGAGCTGTTCGAGCTGGAATGGGTCAGCGCCATCATTCTCTTTTTCTCCCGCCTTGCGTGGGCGCTGTTTACCGTCAGCGTGGTGGTCTGCGCCTTTGAATGCGGTATCGAATACTCCACCGGCAGGGGTAATTTGCAGCAGTGCGGGATGAACATCATCAAGGGCTTTCTGGCGGTGAGCCTGTTCACCGTTGTCCCCGTCCGGCTCTATGCCTTATCGGTGTCACTGCAGGGAACTTTTTCCGCGGGACTTACCGGCTACGGACGAAGCATCGGTGAGGTGGGACAGGACATCATAACGGAGCTCAGCGAGATCCAGACGCTCTCGGACGTGATAAACAGCTCTCACTTCGGTCTCGGCATCATCACCAGCCCCATTATGCTCCTTTTTTGCGTGATCCTCATGGGCTACGCGGTCATCAAGGTGTTTTTCGCCAACCTCAAACGCGGGGGCATTTTGCTGATTCAAATTGCCGTGGGCAGCCTTTATATGTTCAGCGTCCCGCGCGGCTATCTGGACGGCTTTATGGGCTGGGTGCGGCAGGTCATCGGTTTGTGCCTGACCGCCTTCCTCCAGTCCACCATCCTCATTGCGGGACTCATGGTGTTCAAGGACCACGCGCTGATGGGCGTGGGGCTCATGCTCTCCGCTGGCGAAGTGCCGCGCATCGCCGGCAGCTTCGGCTTGGACACCACAACAAAGGCCAATATTACGAGCGCCGTTTATACGGCGCAGGCTGCCGTCAACACCACCCGAACCATCGCCGCGGCGATCAAATGAAAGGGTGATGATATGACCTGGTTAACACAAATCACCATGGGCAGCCTGTTCGACGGTATCGGCGGATTCCCTTTGGCTGCGGTCCGCAACGGCATCACGCCGGTATGGGCGTCGGAGATCGAAGCATTTCCCATTGAGGTGACAAAGCTGCGCTTTCCCGGCATGATCCATGTAGGCGACATCACTAAGCTGCATGGCGCGGAACTGCCGCCTGTGGACATCATCTGCGGGGGCAGCCCGTGCCAAGATCTCTCCGTTGCTGGCGCAAGGGCAGGTCTTGCCGGCGCGCGTTCTGGCCTCTTTATGGAGCAGATGCGCATTGTGCGCGAAATGCGGTTGGCAGAGAAAGCCCGTGGCCGGGAGAGCGTCAACATACGGCCGCGCTGGATGTGTTGGGAGAACGTGCCGGGGGCTTTTTCAAGCGGAAAACCGAAGTATGAGGACTTTCGGATTGTGCTGGAGGAGATCGTGCGGATCTGCTTTCCCAACGAGCTTATCCCAGGCCCCTATCCTTACGGATGGCCCGATGTCGGTGATCTCACGGCAGGCGATATGTTTTCTATTGCGTGGCGCTGTCTGGACGCGCAATTGTGTGGCGTCGCGCAGCGCCGCAAGCGCATTTTTCTGCTTGCGGACTTCGCCGGGCCGCTTGCGCCCCAGCTTTTATTTGATGTATTTGACGAAACGGAAAACAGCGGGAAGGAGGTCTCATAGATGTACCGATTCGACACGAACGGGCAGATGACGATGCTTGGGTTAGACACGGCTGAAAGGGGCGGAGCACCGCCCAAGCGCAGACCGGGCAAGCCGGACTCCGAACTGGTTTCGATCCCGTATTTCCACTTGGATCTGCTGTCCTCTCCCGTGGATCTCTTTGGACAGCGCCATTGGGAGCTCCGATCTCCATGGCGGGAAGGCAAGCGGCCCCTCAATACCGGGGCCGCGCCCCGCCGCCCGATCCGCGTCTCACTGTCCGGCATACTGGAGGCGTACCCGTCTCTAAAGTATTATTTATCGAAAACCGCCTGTCTGGGCATCCTGCGCCGCGCCTTTGAGCGCGGCAAGGAGCTGCCGAAGATGCTGGCGCGTGCGCTGAAGATCCAAGCGGGGCTCATGAAGCCGGACAGCCAACCTACTGACCTGAAGGCATTTCATGTCAACCAGCGCAACGAGGGCATTGACCTGAACGGCGTGTCCGGCGCGCTGATGGCAACCACCAATATGCAGATGCAGACCTCCGTGACACAGCCAAATGGAGCCGCGGAAGGCTTTGACGGCTATAACGGCGTCATGGCCTTTGCCGCCAACCAGCGGGACGAGGTGCGTGACCTGCGCGATGTAGCTGGCGCGCTGGGCGCACAGCCGGGGATGAAGCAGCAGACCTTTGTAGCCGGTTTTTCCGCCGGAGCAGGCGCCAGCGCAGGCGGCATTGGATACAACGAATCAGTTGCTCCAACCCTCAAGGGCAGCCCCGGCGGGAACTGTATGCCGTCTGTTTTATGCCTTAATGACCAGGGCGGCAGCGTGATGGAATGCAGCGAAAACGTGTCCGGAACCCTCCGAGCACAGGAGCATGGACACCAACCTCTTGTTTACGAAAATCACGGCATTGACAGCCGTTACACCGGCCCCCACAAGGTAGCGCCCACCATGTCTGCCCGTTATGGCACAGGTGGTAACAATATACCTCTGGTTGAGCAGAACGCGGGTGCCATCTGCATTGCCGGAAATATTGTAGACCGCCAGCCGGAGAACGGCGGCAACGGTCTTGGCTGTCAGGAGAATTTGGCGTATACATTGACCGCCACAGACCGCCACGCGGTCGTAGAACTTTATCAAAAAACAGTTGGAGCATTATGCCGCGGAGATGAAAAAGGTATCGGTAATCAATACGTCAGTCAGGATAAGTGTATCATCAACGCATCCTGTTCTGAAACACATCACCTCATTCGCCGCCTGACACCTTTGGAATGTGAACGGCTTCAGGGCTTCCCGGACGGCTGGACAGACATCCCCGGCGCGTCGGATAGTGCAAGGTACAAAGCTTTGGGCAACAGCGTGGCGATACCCTGTGTGGAGTTTATTATGTCGCGGATCGCCGCGGCCATGCGGGTAGCATAGCCGCTTTATTGGTATCGCCGCTGTTTCACGCCGCTTCTTCGTTGGCTTTGGTAATAGCTTTCACACTTGCTTTCGGGTATCTTGGCTTTACCATT
>ERZ837380.2767-NODE-2767-length-17789-cov-2.737792_pt1 | contig 17789 bp, 16 predicted proteins | sample MGYA00519685_ERZ837380 | MGnify/ENA primary metagenome ERZ837380 (study PRJEB31850, sample SAMEA3708817) | human gut metagenome | biome: human gut; feature: human-associated habitat; material: faeces | place: China | collected 2014 ...
TGGGTCATTTAAATATTTGCGTAGTAAGTCACGGACTGTAAGCCCGTCAACAGCATTTGATGATGGAATGCCATGTAGATCTAATTCCATCACTTTCTGTGTGCTCCATGTTTTGGCATGAGCATGTTTAGGGAATGTTTTGCTTTCCCTGTAAGTGATAACCCCTTTTTCTTTGATAATCACATTACAGCGATAGCGTGGTGTGCCATCGGATTTTAGTCGTTTCTCTATGTTATAGTACGCCATTACACGACCTCGTTATTTCGGGTTCCCATAAAACGTGGGAACCTGTGCGGGAACCTAACGCGAGAAAAATAGCCTGAAATGTTCAAAAATGCACGATAATCATGAAACACAAAAAATTAATCAAACCAGCGTGATGCCTGAAAAAAATGGTGTTTACTGGAATTCTCGGTTTAGCATTGCTCCTATGCTCGACTGGACGGACAGACATTGCCGCTATTTCTTGCGTCTGCTTTCCCGCAATACGTTGCTGTATACCGAAATGGTGACCACAGGGGCGATTATTCACGGTAAAGGTGATTATCTGGCGTACAGTGAAGAAGAACATCCGGTAGCATTGCAACTGGGCGGTAGCGATCCGGCGGCGCTGGCGCAGTGTGCAAAGCTGGCAGAAGCGCGCGGATATGATGAGATCAACCTGAATGTCGGCTGCCCGTCTGACCGGGTGCAGAACGGCATGTTTGGTGCGTGTCTGATGGGTAATGCGCAGCTGGTTGCCGACTGCGTGAAAGCGATGCGCGATGTGGTGTCGATTCCGGTGACGGTGAAAACGCGTATTGGCATCGACGACCAGGACAGCTATGAATTTCTCTGCGATTTCATCAACACCGTTTCCGGCAAAGGCGAGTGTGAGATGTTCATCATCCATGCTCGTAAAGCCTGGCTTTCGGGGTTAAGCCCGAAAGAAAACCGTGAAATCCCGCCGCTCGATTATCCGCGTGTGTATCAACTGAAGCGTGACTTTCCGCATCTGACAATGTCGATTAACGGTGGTATCAAGTCGCTGGAAGAGGCTAAAGCGCATTTGCAACATATGGATGGCGTGATGGTCGGGCGCGAAGCGTATCAAAATCCGGGTATTCTGGCGGCGGTAGACCGAGAGATCTTTGGTTCCTCGGATACCGATGCCGATCCGGTGGCGGTAGTGCGCGCCATGTATCCGTACATTGAGCGTGAACTCAGCCAGGGGACGTATCTTGGCCATATTACCCGGCATATGTTGGGCTTGTTCCAGGGTATTCCTGGCGCGCGGCAGTGGCGGCGTTATTTAAGTGAAAATGCCCATAAAGCGGGTGCAGACATTAATGTGCTGGAACACGCGCTCAAACTGGTGGCGGATAAGCGTTAACTTTTCACCAAAAAGTAGTCAAATTCACCACGCCCTGCGCACCGTCGCGGGGCGTTTTGCTGTTAAATCAATAGATTATTTTTGGCATGATTCTTGTAATGCCAGCAAGAGATTTCATATTTGGGAGAGCATCATGCTGGAACTACTTTTTGTGATTGGCTTTTTTGTCATGCTGATGGTCACCGGCGTTTCGTTGCTGGGCATTATCGCCGCGCTGGTTGTGGCGACGGCCATTATGTTCCTCGGCGGTATGCTGGCATTGATGATTAAGTTGCTGCCGTGGTTACTACTGGCGGTTGCGGTGGTGTGGGTTATTAAGGCGATTAAAGCACCAAAAGTGCCGAAATATCAGCGTTATGACCGCTGGCGTTACTAAGGGATTGTGCGGATGATCACAACCTAAGGTTTTATCCTTAGAACAAAATAGGAATTGATAATCAAATCTGTCACTATTGCGCCTCTAACAGATTCATCGTGCTGTACCCTACATACAGCCGAACTATAAAAAGAAAGGGCTTCCCAGGTGGAAGCCCTATTTCTTTTATGGAATCAACAGGCTGGAACCTTGCGTCGCCCGGCTTTCCAGAATCTCATGCGCACGCTGCGCATCCTTCAGCGGATATTTCTGCTGCTCGGCGACATCGACCTTAATCACACCGCTGGCAATCAAAGAGAACAGTTCATTACTGGCCTCGGTTAATTCCTCCCGCGTGGTGATATAGCCTTGCAGGGAAGGGCGTGTCACATACAACGAGCCTTTCTGATTGAGAATGCCTAAGTTCACACCGGTAACCGCACCTGATGAGTTGCCAAAACTCACCATTAAGCCGCGGCGTTGCAGGCAATCCAGCGACCGTTCCCAGGTGTCTCTGCCCACGGAATCGTACACCACGCGCACTTTCTTACCGCCGGTGATCTCTTTTAACCGCTCGACCAGATCCTCTTCACGATAGTTAATAACCTGCCACGCGCCCGCTTTTAGCGCGCTCTGCGCTTTTTGCGCGGTTCCTACGGTGCCGATAAGTTTCGCGCCCAGGGCTTTTGCCCACTGGCAGGCAATTAAGCCAACGCCGCCAGCCGCTGCGTGGAACAGGAACTGTTCATCGGGTTTAATTTCATAGGTTTTGCGCAGCAGATAATAAACCGTTAAGCCTTTCAGGAAGGATGCCGCAGCTTGCTCAAAAGAAATTGCCGCAGGCAGAATCGCCGCTTTATCCGCAATAATGTTATGCACAGAGCTGTAAGCGCCTAACGCCGACTGCGCATAGACTACACGATCGCCTGCCTTAATATGCTTTACACCACTGCCGACTTTACTCACGATGCCTGCTGCTTCGGTGCCTAATCCGCTGGGTAGCGATGGCGGCGGGTAAAGGCCGCTGCGGATATATGTGTCGATAAAATTGATGCCGATGGCTTTATTTTCGACCTGGATTTCATTCTCCGCCGGATCGGCAGGAGTGAACTCTACGGCTTGAAGTACTTCCGGGCCACCGTGCTTGTGAAATTCAATTCGTGTTGCCATGTGTCCTCCAGAACGTATCGTCAGGGTCTGCTTCATATGATAAAGTTTCGACCCATTCTTTATCTCGGTAACTCCATTCACTATGGCAGGAAATAAACCCTTCAACAAACAGCAGGCTGAACCCCGCGAACGCGATCCACAAGTTGCCGGGCTGAAAGTGCCTCCGCACTCGATCGAAGCGGAGCAGTCGGTGTTGGGCGGTTTAATGCTGGATAACGAACGCTGGGACGATGTAGCCGAGCGTGTGGTGGCAGACGATTTTTACACCCGCCCACACCGTCATATCTTTACTGAAATGGCGCGTTTACAGGAAAGCGGTAGTCCTATCGATCTGATTACCCTTGCGGAATCGCTGGAACGCCAGGGGCAACTTGATAGCGTCGGTGGTTTCGCTTATCTGGCGGAGCTGTCAAAAAATACGCCAAGTGCGGCGAACATCAGTGCTTATGCTGACATCGTGCGTGAACGTGCCGTTGTTCGCGAGATGATTTCGGTTGCGAATGAGATTGCCGAAGCCGGTTTTGATCCGCAGGGGCGTACCAGCGAAGATCTGCTGGATCTGGCTGAATCCCGCGTCTTTAAAATTGCCGAAAGTCGTGCGAACAAAGACGAAGGGCCGAAGAACATCGCCGATGTGCTCGACGCCACGGTGGCGCGTATTGAGCAGTTGTTTCAGCAGCCACACGATGGCGTTACCGGGGTAAACACCGGTTATGACGATCTCAACAAAAAAACCGCTGGCTTGCAGCCGTCGGATTTGATCATCGTCGCCGCGCGTCCGTCGATGGGTAAAACAACATTTGCGATGAACCTCGTTGAAAACGCGGCGATGTTGCAGGATAAACCGGTACTTATCTTCTCGCTGGAGATGCCATCAGAACAGATCATGATGCGTTCTCTGGCGTCGCTGTCGCGCGTTGACCAGACTAAAATCCGTACCGGGCAGCTCGATGATGAAGACTGGGCACGTATTTCCGGCACCATGGGTATTTTGCTCGAAAAACGTAATATCTATATCGATGATTCCTCCGGCCTGACGCCAACGGAAGTGCGTTCCCGCGCGCGCCGTATTGCCCGTGAACACGGCGGCATCGGGCTTATCATGATCGACTACCTGCAACTGATGCGCGTACCGGCGCTTTCCGATAACCGTACGCTGGAAATTGCAGAAATCTCTCGCTCGCTGAAAGCACTGGCGAAAGAACTGAACGTGCCGGTGGTGGCGCTGTCCCAGTTGAACCGTTCTCTGGAACAACGTGCCGACAAACGCCCGGTCAACTCCGACCTGCGTGAATCTGGCTCTATCGAGCAGGATGCGGACTTGATCATGTTTATCTATCGTGATGAGGTGTATCACGAAAACAGTGATTTAAAAGGCATCGCGGAAATTATTATCGGTAAACAACGTAACGGCCCAATCGGGACGGTACGCCTGACCTTTAACGGTCAATGGTCGCGCTTCGACAACTATGCGGGGCCGCAGTACGACGACGAATAATAATTATTTTATGAATTAGGTAATTAAAGCAAACACTTATCAAGGAACACAAATGCAAGCGGCAACTGTTGCGATTAACCGCCGCGCTCTGCGACACAACCTGCAACGTCTTCGTGAACTGGCACCTGCCAGTAAAATGGTTGCGGTGGTGAAAGCGAACGCTTATGGTCACGGTCTTCTTGAGACCGCGCGAACGCTCCCCGATGCTGACGCCTTTGGCGTAGCCCGTCTCGAAGAAGCTCTGCGACTGCGTGCGGGGGGAATCACCAAACCTGTACTGTTACTCGAAGGCTTTTTTGATGCCAGAGATCTGCCGACGATTTCTGCGCAACATTTTCATACCGCCGTGCATAACGAAGAACAGCTGGCTGCGCTGGAAGAGGCTAGCCTGGACGAGCCGGTTACCGTCTGGATGAAACTCGATACCGGTATGCACCGTCTGGGCGTAAGGCCGGAACAGGCTGAGGCGTTTTATCATCGCCTGACCCAGTGTAAAAACGTTCGTCAGCCGGTGAATATCGTCAGCCATTTTGCGCGCGCGGATGAACCAAAATGTGGCGCAACCGAGAAACAACTCGCTATCTTTAATACCTTTTGCGAAGGCAAACCAGGTCAACGTTCCATTGCCGCATCGGGTGGCATTCTGCTGTGGCCACAGTCGCATTTTGACTGGGTGCGCCCGGGCATCATTCTTTACGGCGTCTCGCCGCTGGAAGATCGTTCCACCGGTGCCGATTTTGGCTGTCAGCCAGTGATGTCACTAACCTCCAGCCTGATTGCCGTGCGTGAGCACAAAGCCGGAGAGCCTGTCGGTTATGGTGGAACCTGGGTAAGCGAACGTGATACCCGCCTGGGCGTAGTCGCGATGGGTTATGGCGATGGTTATCCGCGCGCCGCGCCGTCCGGTACGCCAGTGCTGGTGAACGGTCGCGAAGTGCCGATTGTCGGGCGAGTCGCGATGGATATGATCTGCGTCGACTTAGGTCCACAGGCGCAGGATAAAGCCGGGGACCCGGTCATTTTATGGGGCGAAGGTTTGCCCGTAGAACGTATCGCTGAAATGACGAAAGTAAGCGCTTACGAACTTATTACGCGCCTGACTTCAAGGGTCGCGATGAAATACGTGGATTAATCGTTCTGTAATATTTGATTGTCTGTGCCGGATGCGGCGTGAATGCCTTATCCGGCCAATAAAATCCTAAAAATTCAATAAGTTGATGTTCTTTCATGCTCTTATAAAGGTCGTGCCTCTGGCGGATGTACGTTTGTCATGAGTCTCACTCTGTTGCTAATTGCCGTTCGCTCCTGAACATCCACTCGATCTTCGCCTTCTTCCGGTTTATTGTGTTTTAACCACCTGCCCGTAAACCTGGAGAACCATTGCGTGTTTCAAAAAGTTGACGCCTACGCTGGCGACCCGATTCTTACGCTTATGGAGCGTTTTAAAGAAGACCCTCGCAGCGACAAAGTGAATTTAAGTATCGGTCTGTACTACAACGAAGACGGAATTATTCCACAACTGAAAGCCGTGGCGGATGCGGAAGCGCGCCTGAATGCGCAGCCTCATGGCGCTTCGCTTTATTTACCGATGGAAGGGCTTAACAGCTATCGCCATGCCATTGCGCCGCTGCTGTTTGGTGCCGACCATCCGGTACTGCAACAACAGCGCGTAGCAACCATTCAAACCCTTGGCGGCTCCGGGGCATTGAAAGTGGGCGCGGATTTCCTGAAACGCTACTTCCCGGAATCAGGCGTCTGGGTCAGCGATCCTACATGGGAAAACCACGTAGCAATATTCGCCGGGGCTGGATTCGAAGTGAGTACTTACCCCTGGTATGACGAAGCGACTAACGGCGTGCGCTTTAATGACCTGTTGGCGACGCTGAAAACATTACCTGCCCGCAGTATTGTGTTGCTGCATCCATGTTGCCACAACCCAACGGGTGCTGATCTCACTAATGACCAATGGGATGCGGTGATTGAAATTCTCAAAGCCCGCGAGCTTATCCCATTTCTTGATATTGCCTATCAAGGATTTGGTGCCGGTATGGAAGAGGATGCCTACGCTATTCGCGCCATTGCCAGCGCTGGATTACCCGCTCTGGTGAGCAATTCGTTCTCGAAAATTTTCTCCCTTTACGGCGAGCGCGTCGGCGGACTTTCTGTTCTGTGTGAAGATGCCGAAGCCGCAGACCGCGTACTGGGGCAATTGAAAGCAACAGTTCGCCGCAACTACTCCAGCCCGCCGAATTTTGGTGCGCAGGTGGTGGCTGCAGTGCTGAATGACGAGGCATTGAAAGCCAGCTGGCTGGCGGAAGTAGAAGAGATGCGTACTCGCATTCTGGCAATGCGTCAGGAACTGGTGAAGGTATTAAGCACAGAGATGCCAGAACGCAATTTCGATTATCTGCTTAATCAGCGCGGCATGTTCAGTTATACCGGTTTAAGTGCCGCTCAGGTTGACCGACTACGTGAGGAGTTTGGTGTTTATCTCATCGCCAGCGGTCGCATGTGTGTCGCCGGGTTAAATACGGCAAATGTACAACGTGTGGCAAAGGCGTTTGCTGCGGTGATGTAATGCAGGAAAGCAGGCTGGAGCTACCCAGCCTGCAGTGAAATTAAACTGTCGTCGTTTTCACTCTTTCTTTGTAGATGATTTTTTTGATGCCATCGTTTTACGTGAGGGATAATAAAAGGTTGTCAGTTCTTTTATTGTTAAGTTTATCCCAATTATCTGGAATTTCTTTCCCTGTTTTTTCGTGTGGAGTAATAATTTCTGCACATCTAACCATTATTAAATTTAATAATAAGTATCGGGTTTGTTACGATAGAATATTTCTATATCCTCAAGAATATGCTTTGCCTTATTGCCTGTGACTTTCTGAGATTCAATTATAGTATCGTTAAATTCTAATGTTAAAGAGAACTCTTTTTTTCCGCTTTGTGTAAGTTTAACCTTATATTGATTACCAATATCAAATAAAAAGGTCCTGTAATGAGAATAATCACCTTTAACCTCCTCGGCAAAACAGCAAAGCGTGCAAATATACATAAAGTCTTTCTTACCCCTGATTTTGTTAACTAAATCAATAAATGCGTGAAAAACTTTACTTGCAATAGAACTTGATACTTCTTCTCCAGGTCTACAAAAATCTTTTGCAATTTTTAACTGTGTTTCTATATATAAAAAGAAATCTTTGGCATAAGAAAAATCTTTGGAATAAGAGATATCTTTATTATTTAGTGCATCTAGCTCAACAGGTAAAGATGTCGTTTTGTTGCTATTCACATATGATATATTCATATCATCATCTCCTTCGAGAGTAATAAAATTAGTCACCATTGTAGGGTAGGGTTCTGGTCAACCAGAAATCATCTTTATAAACTTCGATTGTTTTTGTAATGCTGTATCATTAAGTTCATTAAATCGTACAGCAGATAAATGTTCTATCAAATTTCGCTCATTTGCCGAGGATTCATCATAATAAACGTAAAATTAATGTATCCTTACATCGAGTAATAAACATTTTTTATACAAAAAAAGACAGGAACGTATTTACTGGGTTAAATATAATCATCCTGCTTTTCATCACAAAAACCGCAGATAATCCTTCCTTTCCCCTGCTGCTGGCGTTATGGTCAGATGGTTTTTGCAACAAATCTCACAATAAAAAGTTTCAACATACTGACTATTTAGGGAAAAATATGCGCAAGATCACACAGGCAATCAGTGCCGTTTGCTTATTGTTCGCTCTAAACAGTTCCGCTGTTGCCCTGGCCTCATCTCCTTCACCGCTTAACCCTGGGACTAACGTTGCCAGGCTTGCTGAACAGGCACCAATTCATTGGGTTTCGGTCGCACAAATTGAAAATAGCCTCGCAGGGCGTCCGCCAATGGCGGTGGGGTTTGATATCGATGACACGGTACTTTTTTCCAGTCCGGGCTTCTGGCGCGGCAAAAAAACCTTCTCGCCAGAAAGCGAAGATTATCTGAAAAATCCTGTGTTCTGGGAAAAAATGAACAATGGCTGGGATGAATTCAGCATTCCAAAAGAGGTCGCTCGCCAGCTGATTGATATGCATGTACGCCGCGGTGACGCGATCTTCTTTGTGACTGGTCGTAGCCCGACGAAAACAGAAACGGTTTCAAAAACGCTGGCGGATAATTTTCATATTCCTGCCACCAACATGAATCCGGTGATCTTTGCGGGTGATAAACCAGGGCAAAATACAAAATCGCAATGGCTGCAGGATAAAAATATCCGAATTTTTTATGGCGATTCCGATAACGATATTACCGCCGCACGCGATGTCGGCGCTCGTGGTATCCGCATTCTGCGCGCCTCCAACTCTACCTACAAACCCTTGCCACAAGCGGGTGCGTTTGGTGAAGAGGTGATCGTCAATTCAGAATACTGACAGAGCGGGAGAGCGTGATGCTCTCCCGAATGCTGTTTTTTTAATCACACCTTTATCCTTTCGCTGTCTTGCTGCAAACTGATTAAGAGAGTTTTATCAAGGAGCAGCACATGTGGTATCAAAAGACGCTCACGCTTAGCGCCAAATCTCGTGGGTTTCATCTGGTAACGGATGAAATTCTGAATCAGCTGGCTGATATGCCGCGCGTTAACATCGGTTTACTGCATCTGTTGCTGCAACATACCTCCGCCTCTCTGACACTTAATGAGAACTGCGATCCCACCGTACGCCACGACATGGAGCGTTTTTTCCTCCGCACCGTTCCCGACAACGGAAATTATGAGCATGACTATGAGGGAGCAGACGATATGCCTTCTCATATCAAATCCTCAATGCTGGGAACATCGCTTGTATTGCCGGTGCATAAAGGGCGTATTCAGACCGGCACCTGGCAAGGCATTTGGCTGGGGGAACATCGCATCCACGGCGGATCGCGTCGCATTATCGCGACACTACAAGGGGAGTAAAAAATGACCATTTCGGAGTTGCTACAATATTGCATGGCAAAACCAGGCGCAGAACAGAGCGTGCATAACGACTGGAAAGCGACGCAGATCAAAGTGGAAGATGTACTGTTTGCGATGGTGAAAGAAGTAGAAAATCGCCCGGCGGTTTCGCTGAAAACCAGCCCGGAGCTGGCGGAGCTGCTACGTCAGCAGCACAGCGATGTGCGTCCAAGCCGCCATCTGAATAAAGCGCACTGGAGCACCGTGTATCTCGACGGTTCGCTGCCGGATTCGCAAATCTATTATCTGGTGGATGCGTCTTATCAGCAGGCGGTGAATTTACTGCCGGAAGAAAAACGTAAATTGCTGGTGCAACTCTGAAAGGAAAAGGCCGCTCAGAAAGCGGCCTTAACGATTACAGCATCGGCTTGAGGAAGCGTGCCGTATGCGAAGCTTCGCACTCCGCGACGGTTTCTGGCGTTCCGGAGACGAGGATCTCGCCGCCACCACTGCCGCCTTCTGGTCCCAGGTCGACAATCCAGTCAGCGGTTTTGATCACGTCGAGATTGTGCTCAATCACCACAATGGTGTTGCCCTGATCGCGCAGTTTATGCAGTACGTCGAGCAGTTGCTGAATATCGGCGAAGTGCAGACCGGTGGTCGGCTCGTCGAGAATATACAGCGTCTGCCCGGTGCCGCGTTTTGACAGCTCACGCGCCAGCTTCACGCGCTGGGCTTCACCGCCTGAAAGGGTGGTTGCGGACTGCCCCAGGCGAATGTACGTCAGGCCAACGTCCATCAACGTTTGCAGCTTACGCGCCAGTGCAGGTACGGCATCAAAGAACTCACGCGCCTCTTCGATGGTCATATCCAGCACTTCGTGGATGGTTTTGCCTTTGTACTTAATCTCCAGCGTTTCACGGTTATAGCGTTTACCTTTACACTGGTCGCACGGTACGTAAATGTCCGGCAGGAAGTGCATCTCCACTTTGATCACGCCATCGCCCTGACAGGCCTCGCAGCGTCCGCCACGAACGTTAAAGCTGAAACGTCCCGGCGTATAGCCGCGCGCACGGGATTCCGGTACGCCCGCAAACAGTTCGCGCACAGGCGTAAACACGCCGGTATAGGTCGCCGGGTTAGAACGTGGAGTACGACCAATTGGGCTTTGGTCGATATCGATCACTTTATCGAAATGCTCCAGTCCCTGAATATCGCGATACGGTGCTGGTTCGGCGATGGTCGCCCCATTCAACTGGCGTTGGGCAATCGGGAACAGTGTGTCGTTAATCAGCGTCGATTTACCGGAACCTGAAACCCCTGTGATGCAGGTAAACAGACCGACTGGCAGCGTTAGCGTCACGTCTTTCAGGTTATTACCGCGTGCACCCGTCAGCTTCAGCACTTTTTCCGGATTCGCCGGAACGCGTTTCTTCGGCACTTCAATCTTGCGTTTACCGCTCATGTACTGTCCGGTCAACGACTCCGGCACCGCCATAATCGCTTCCAGTGGACCTTCCGCGACCACTTCACCGCCGTGAACACCCGCACCAGGACCGATATCGATCACATGGTCAGCCGCGCGAATCGCGTCTTCGTCGTGCTCCACCACAATCACGGTATTACCGAGATCGCGCAGATGGATAAGCGTACCCAACAGGCGCTCGTTATCGCGCTGGTGCAGGCCGATAGACGGCTCATCCAGCACGTACATAACGCCAACCAGGCCCGCACCAATCTGGCTCGCCAGACGAATACGCTGGGCTTCACCGCCAGAAAGCGTTTCTGCCGAGCGGGAAAGCGTCAGGTAATTCAGGCCGACGTTAACGAGGAATTTCAGACGATCGCCGATCTCTTTAAGGATTTTTTCTGCAATCTTCGCCCGCTGACCTGCGAGTTTGAGATTGTTGAAGAATTCCATCGCATGACCAATGCTCATGTCGGAAATGGCGGGCAGCGGCGTATTCTCGACATACACGTGGCGCGCTTCCCGACGCAGACGCGTCCCTTCGCAGCTGGCGCACGGACGATTACTGATAAACTTGGCTAATTCTTCGCGTACCGCGCTGGATTCCGTCTCTTTATAGCGGCGCTCCATATTATGCAGCACGCCTTCGAACGGATGACGACGAATGGAGGTATCGCCACGATCGTTCATGTATTTGAATTCAATGTTTTCTTTGCCAGAACCGTACAACACCACTTTATGCACGTTCGCGCTCAGGCTGCCCCACGGCGCTTCGACGTCGAACTTATAGTGATCTGCCAGCGATTTCAGCATCTGGAAATAATAGAAGTTGCGGCGATCCCAGCCACGGATCGCACCACCAGCCAGCGACAGTTCCGGATTCTGGATCACTCGATCAGGATCGAAATATTGCTGTACGCCAAGGCCGTCGCAGGTCGGGCAGGCCCCCGCCGGGTTGTTAAACGAAAACAGTCGCGGCTCCAGTTCACGCATACTGTAGCCGCAAATTGGGCAGGCGAAGTTGGCGGAGAACAGCAGCTCTTCCGCTTTCGGGTCGTCCATATCCGCCACTACCGCGGTACCACCGGAAAGCTCCAGCGCGGTTTCAAATGACTCGGCAAGACGTTGGGTAAGATCGTCACGCACCTTGAAGCGATCAACCACCACTTCAATAGTGTGTTTCTTTTGCAGTTCCAGTTTCGGCGGATCGGAAAGATCGCAGACTTCGCCATCAATACGAGCACGGATGTAGCCCTGGCTTGCCAGGTTCTCCAGCGTTTTGGTGTGTTCGCCTTTGCGCTCTTTAATGATTGGCGCAAGCAGCATCAGACGCTTGCCTTCCGGCTGTGACAGCACGTTATCCACCATCTGGCTGACGGTTTGCGCCGCCAGCGGGACGTCGTGGTCCGGACAGCGCGGCTCGCCGACGCGGGCGAACAACAAACGCAAATAGTCGTGGATTTCGGTGATTGTCCCCACCGTAGAACGCGGGTTATGAGACGTCGATTTCTGCTCAATTGAGATGGCAGGAGAAAGCCCCTCAATATGATCGACGTCCGGCTTTTCCATCAGTGACAGAAACTGCCGCGCGTAGGCGGAAAGGGATTCAACGTAACGGCGCTGCCCTTCGGCATATAAGGTGTCGAAAGCGAGCGAGGATTTGCCAGAACCCGAAAGCCCGGTCACGACAATGAGCTTGTCGCGGGGGATAACGAGGTTGATGTTTTTGAGATTATGGGTGCGGGCGCCCCGAACTTCGATCTTATCCATTCACCTTTCCCGGATTAAACGCTTTTTTGCCCGGTGGCATGGTGCTACCGGCGATCACAAACGGTTAATTATGACACAAATTGACCTGAATGAATATACAGTATTGGAATGCATTACCCGGAGTGTTGTGTAACAATGTCTGGCCAGGTTTGTTTCCCGGAACCGAGGTCACAACATAGTAAAAGCGCTATTGGTAATGGTACAATCGCGCGTTTACACTTATTCAGAACGATTTTTTTTCAGGAGACACGAACATGGCCAGCAGAGGCGTAAACAAGGTTATTCTCGTTGGTAATCTGGGTCAGGACCCGGAAGTACGCTACATGCCAAATGGTGGCGCAGTTGCCAACATTACGCTGGCTACTTCCGAATCCTGGCGTGACAAAGCGACCGGCGAGATGAAAGAGCAGACTGAATGGCACCGCGTTGTGCTGTTCGGCAAACTGGCAGAAGTAGCCAGCGAATATCTGCGTAAAGGTTCTCAGGTTTATATCGAAGGTCAGCTGCGTACCCGTAAATGGACCGATCAATCCGGTCAGGATCGCTACACCACAGAAGTCGTGGTGAACGTTGGCGGCACCATGCAGATGCTGGGTGGTCGTCAGGGTGGTGGCGCTCCGGCAGGTGGCAATATCGGTGGTGGTCAGCCGCAGGGCGGTTGGGGTCAGCCTCAGCAGCCGCAGGGTGGCAATCAGTTCAGCGGCGGCGCGCAGTCTCGCCCGCAGCAGTCCGCTCCGGCAGCGCCGTCTAACGAGCCGCCGATGGACTTTGATGATGACATTCCGTTCTGATTTGTCATTAAAACAATAGGTTATATTGTTTTAAGGTGGATGATTAAAGCATCTGCCAGCCATAAAAAAGAAGCCTCCGTTTTGGAGGCTTCTACGTATCAGGTCAAAATCATTGGCCATTGTGGCGGTGTCTGATTCATCTCTTCTATCATCACCGACTCGATGTTGTGCCAGATGGCGGTGATATCCGCCATTGTGATGCCAAGCAACCCCATTGCGAACCAGCAGGCAGAAACCACGCCCAGACCGCTGCTGATCACTGCAAGCCCGACATAATCAGACCGACGAAAACGGATGTTGAGTGTGCTGGCCAGAAACATCATTACGGCACTAAGAAGTTGCCAGCGAAGAAGAACCACGCCAGTGGTGAGGGTAGCCATCAAACAATTCCTCTGAAAAGAGCCGATGCCTCGGACAGCGCGGCGTTGTTCACGGGAGGCGTGATACAATCTGGCTATCGCGGGGCTTGCAGAACACAAAAAAGAAACACTCTGTTTGTTTCATTAATTTTGTGAACTATATCACAATTGATTGTTTGTTAGCCATATTAGGCCGTGACTTTTATTGCCGTACAGATTATGTGTTTTTTCAGCGGCATTAAGGGTATATCTTCCCACCGCCTCTGCATTCCTGTAGGAAATTAGTTTTGAATATCAATGAATTATTTTTATTCAGGTGACGATTAAAAAGGTATCAATTTCAAATCAGGCAAAAGTGCTATTTATACCGTAAGATTTATCTAAAGACGTCGGTACCCAGGGTTTTCACCTTGCAATGGCCGGGTATAAACAGGCAGGAAATTGATAGCAATGAGTCATCGTGCACGACACCAATTACTGGCGTTGCCGGGCATTATCTTTTTAGTTCTCTTTCCCATCATTCTTTCGCTATGGATTGCCTTCCTTTGGGCAAAATCAGAAGTGAATAATCAGCTCCGAACCTTTGCTCAACTGGCACTGGATAAATCCGAGCTGGTCATTCGCCAGGCAGATTTAGTGAGCGATGCAGCTGAACGCTATCAGGGGCAAGTTTGCACTCCAGCCCATCAAAAGCGAATGTTGAATATTATTCGTGGCTATCTTTATATTAATGAATTGATCTATGCCCGTGATAACCATTTTTTATGCTCATCGCTGATAGCGCCTGTAAACGGCTATACGATTGCACCGGCCGATTATAAGCGTGAACCTAACGTTTCTATCTATTATTACCGCGATACGCCTTTTTTCTCTGGCTATAAAATGACCTATATGCAGCGGGGAAATTATGTGGCGGTCATCAACCCTCTCTTCTGGAGTGAAGTGATGTCTGATGATCCGACATTGCAATGGGGTGTATATGATACGGTAACGAAAACCTTTTTCTCGTTAAGCAACGAGGCCTCGGCAGCAACGTTTTCTCCACTGATTCATTTGAAGGATTTAACTGTACAAAGAAATGGCTATTTATATGCGACAGTTTATTCGACAAAACGCCCAATTGCGGCCATTGTTGCGACTTCATATCAACGTCTTATAGCGCATTTTTATAATCATCTTATTTTTGCGTTACCCGCCGGTATTTTGGGGAGTCTTGTTCTGCTATTACTCTGGCTACGTATTCGACAAAACTATTTGTCTCCCAAACGCAAATTGCAACGCGCCCTCGAAAAACATCAACTTTGTCTTTATTACCAGCCAATAATCGATATCAAAACAGAAAAATGTATCGGCGCTGAAGCGTTGTTACGTTGGCCTGGTGAGCAGGGGCAAATAATGAATCCGGCAGAGTTTATTCCGCTGGCAGAAAAGGAGGGGATGATCGGACAGGTAACTGATTATGTTATTGATAATGTCTTCCGCGATCTGGGCGCATACCTGGCAACACATGCCGATCGCTATGTTTCTATTAACCTGTCGGCCTCCGATTTTCATACGTCACGGTTGATAGCGCGAATCAATCAGAAAACAGAGCAATACGCGGTGCGTCCGCAGCAAATTAAATTTGAAGTGACTGAGCATGCATTTCTTGATGTTGACAAAATGACGCCGATTATTCTGGCTTTCCGCCAGGCAGGTTACGAAGTGGCAATTGATGATTTTGGTATTGGCTACTCTAACTTGCATAACCTTAAATCATTGAATGTCGATATTTTGAAAATCGACAAATCGTTTGTTGAAACGCTGACCACCCACAAAACCAGTCATTTGATTGCGGAACACATCATCGAGCTGGCGCACAGCCTGGGGTTAAAAACGATCGCTGAAGGCGTCGAAACTGAGGAACAGGTTAACTGGCTGCGCAAACGCGGCGTGCGCTATTGCCAGGGATGGTTCTTTGCGAAGGCGATGCCGCCGCAGGTGTTTATGCAATGGATGGAGCAATTACCCGCGCGGGAGTTAACGCGCGGGCAATAAAACTACAGGCGGTGGCGATAATCGCTTGGAGTGCGATCAAACTGCCGACGGAAAACGCGGGAGAAGGTCTGCTGCGAGACATAACCCAGGTCCATTGCGATATCAAAAATCGGACGCTCGGTGGTGCGCAACTCAACGGCGGCCAGCAACAGGCGGCGTTGGCGAATGTAATCACCAAGTGTCTGATGCGTCACCGTGCGGAACATCCGTTGCAGGTACCACTTTGAATAGCCTGATTTTTTTGCGACGACATCAATGTTAAGCGGCTGGTCAATATGCTCGTCAATCCATGCGATAAGATCCTGAATAATTTTCTGATGGGACATAAATCTGCCTCTTTTCAGTGTTCAGTTCGTTAATTCATCTGTTGGGGAGTATAATTCCTCAAGTTAACTTGAGGTAAAGCGATTTATGGAAAAGAAATTACCCCGCATTAAAGCGCTGCTAACCCCCGGCGAAGTGGCGAAACGCAGCGGTGTGGCGGTATCGGCGCTGCATTTCTATGAAAGCAAAGGGTTGATTAGCAGTATCCGTAATAGCGGCAATCAGCGGCGATATAAACGTGATGTGTTGCGATATGTCGCAATCATCAAAATTGCTCAGCGTATTGGCATTCCGCTGGCGACCATTCGTGAAGCATTTGGCGTGTTGCCCGAAGGGCATACGTTAAGTGCGAAAGAGTGGAAACAGCTTTCGTCCCAATGGCGAGAAGAGTTGGATCGGCGCATTCATACCTTAGTGGCGCTGCGTGACGAACTGGACGGATGTATTGGTTGTGGCTGCCTTTCGCGCAGTGATTGCCCGTTGCGTAACCCGGGCGACCGCTTAGGAGAAGAAGGCACAGGCGCACGCTTGCTGGAAGATGAACAAAACTAAAGCGCCACAAGGGCGCTTTAGTTTGTTTTCCGGTCTTTGTCTTTCTCTCTATCCCGCTGGTACACAGGAGGGTTTCCCCCGACGTCAACACACCTCATTCGAGCACGTGGTGGAGGTTCCGGTTGGTGTTGATGCTTTAATTGTATGTCACCGGCGTTTCTTCGCCAGTGTAAAAGTACACTTTTTAGCCGCAATATTTTTGTCATCTCAGACGATTTTTTATCGCAATCCTGAACGGTATACGGTTCGATAACGCTGCAATCTTGCGCATCGACGATAACGTTTGCGCATCAATTGCCTGGTTTTTCATCGTCAAGACAATAAAAGAGAAAAAAGCAGCAAACTTCGGTTGAAAAAGCCGCTATGATCGCCGGATAATCGTTTGCTTTTTTTACCACCCGTTTTGTATGCGCGGAGCTAAACGTTTGCTTTTTTGCGACGCACCAATTTGTCGCAAACCTGGAGCAGGAAGATAACGTTTCGCTGGCAGGGGATTGTCCGCCACGCATCTTGACGAAAATTAAACTCTCAGGGGATGTTTTCTTATGTCTACGCCATCAGCGCGTACCGGCGGTTCACTCGACGCCTGGTTTAAAATTTCACAACGTGGAAGCACTGTCCGTCAGGAAGTGGTTGCCGGGTTAACAACGTTTCTGGCGATGGTCTACTCGGTTATCGTCGTTCCAGGCATGTTGGGTAAAGCGGGCTTCCCGCCTGCGGCAGTTTTCGTTGCAACCTGTCTGGTTGCCGGACTCGGTTCTATCGTGATGGGTCTGTGGGCTAATCTGCCGTTGGCGATTGGTTGCGCCATCTCCCTGACGGCGTTTACCGCATTCAGTCTGGTGCTGGGGCAACATATTAGCGTACCTGTCGCGCTGGGTGCCGTGTTCCTGATGGGTGTGCTGTTTACGGTCATTTCTGCCACGGGTATCCGTAGCTGGATTTTGCGCAACTTGCCTCACGGTGTGGCGCACGGCACGGGGATTGGTATCGGTCTGTTCCTGCTGCTCATTGCCGCTAACGGTGTCGGTCTGGTGATTAAAAACCCACTTGATGGTCTGCCCGTCGCGCTGGGGGATTTCACGACCTTTCCGGTGATGATGTCGTTGGTGGGGCTGGCAGTGATTATTGGCCTGGAAAAACTGAAAGTCCCTGGTGGCATTCTGCT